>Ga0209577_10002846_pt1 | contig 16407 bp, 16 predicted proteins | sample GraSoiAngelo_109_FD_185874 | JGI IMG/M metagenome (GOLD analysis project Ga0209577, IMG submission 185874) | Grasslands soil microbial communities from the Angelo Coastal Reserve, California, USA - 14_0903_12_20cm (SPAdes) (version 2) | ecosystem: Environmental > Terrestrial > Soil > Grasslands...
CGACGAGCACAGCGGGGCGAGGGTCGCGGCTGGGAGCCCAACCGGCGGGGCGGACCGACCCGTCGGAGTCGACGGTGCGCAGCGGGGGCGCCACCGCCAGCCACCCCGAGAGGCGTTCGTCGTCAACCGTCAGGGCCACGTCGGCGCCGAACGACCAGCCGGCGAGGAGGAGGGGCAGGCCCTCGGTGATGGAGGAGAGCGTGCCGACGGCGGCGACCACGTCGAGGCGCTCGCCCCGGCCGTGGTCGTATCGCCCGGCCGAGCCCTCGACGCCGCGGAAGTTGAAGCGCAGGGCGGCCACTCCCGCCGGAGGGAGAGCCGCGAAGAGGGCCCCGGGCACGATCGAGCGCATGTTTCCCCCGTGCATGGGGTGCGGATGGGTCAACACGGCGGCGGCCCAGGGCTCCTCCGGTACGGAGAGCTCCGCCTCCAGGGTGATGCCGTCGCCCGTCAGCAGCGATAGCGGTTCGATCATGGTGCCCGGAGACGGTACCGTGCCTGGCGTGGCAGACCGAGACGGCGGCCCCACGCGCGACTCGGAGCGCAAGCAGCCCATCACCATGCTGGCCGACCGCGTCCTGGTGCAGATCCCCGTGGCCGAGGGGGAACGCAAGTCGCGGGCGGGCATCCTCATCCCGGCGACGGCCCAGGTCTCCAAGCGCCTGGGCTGGGCCGAGGTGGTGGCCGTGGGGCCCCACGTACGGACCATCAAGCCCGGCGACAGGGTGCTGTTCAACCCCGAGGACCGCTACGAGGTGGACGTCCAGGGCGACGACTATCTCATCCTGCGCGAGCGCGACATCCACGCCGTGGCCTCCGAGCGCATCGACGGCGGCACGGGGTTGTACCTGTGAGCCCGGGCCCGGTGGTCACGCCCATCGAGCTGAGCCCGGGCGAGCTGGCCCAGGTGCGGTTCACGGCCGACGGGCTCGTCGCGGCCATCGCCCAGGATCGGGCCGGCGGGCAGGTGCTGATGCTGGGGTGGATGAACGAGGCCACCCTGCGGGAGACGCTGGAGACGGGGCGGATGGTGTACTGGAGTCGCTCCCGCCAGCAGCGCTGGGCCAAGGGGGACACCTCGGGGAACCGGCAGTGGGTCCGCGAGGCGTTCTACGACTGCGACGGCGACGTGCTGTTGTTCCTGGTCGAGCAGGAAGGGGAAGGCGCCTGTCACACCGGGAGCTTCTCCTGCTTCTACCGCCGCTTCGGCGGGGACGGGCCGGGCGCCACCACCGCGACACACGAGGGCCATGAGCCTGGCTTCACCGACGACCAGCAGTAGCGGCCTGAAGCCGAGCAGGGCCGAGTTCCACGAGCTGGCCGCCCACCACGCCATCGTGCCCGTGTGGCGCGAGGTCCTGTCCGACCTCATCACGCCCGTGGCCGCCTTCCTCCGCCTGGTGGGCAACGGGCCCGGCTTCCTGCTCGAGTCGGTGGAGCGGGGCGAGCGCTGGAGCCGCTTCTCCTTCGTGGGCCTGCGGCCGTCGGCCACGCTCGTGGCCCGCGCTGGCGCGCTCGAGCTCCAGGGCCGCCTGCCCCCGAGCGTGCCCCTCGACCGCGGCGTGCTGGCCGCGGTGGACGCCATCCTCAGGGCCTACCGCTCGCCCGTCGTGGACGACCTTCCGCCCCTCCACGGCGGCCTGGTGGGCTACCTGGGATACGACGTCGTCCGGGAGGTGGAGCGCCTGCCCGACGAGCCCCCGGACGATCTGGGCCATCCCGACGCCGTGCTCTCGGTGATCGGCCAGCTGGCCGTGTTCGACCACTGGCGCCAGCGGGTCTTCCTCATCGAGAACGTCGTCGTCGACCCGGGCTGGGGCCCGGCCCAGCTCGACGGGGCCTACGACGCGGCCGGGGCCAGTGTCGACCGGCTGGCCGCGGCCGGGGCCGTGTCGTTCGACGAGCCCGTGGTGCTGCCCGCCGAACGGGACGAGCCCCTCCCCGACACCAGGCGGACGCTGAGCCCCCAGGCCTGGACCGCGGCGGTGGAGGTGGCCAAGGAGCACATCGTGGCCGGCGACATCTTCCAGGTCGTGCTGTCCATGCGCTTCGACCTCGACCTGGGGGCCGACCCCTTCGACGTGTACCGCGTGCTGCGCCAGGTCAACCCCAGCCCCTACATGTACTTCATGCGCCACCCGGACGTGACCATCGTGGGCTCCTCGCCCGAGCCCATGGTGCAGCTGCTGGGGGGAAGGGTGATATCGAGGCCCATCGCCGGCACCCGGCGCCGGGGTCGCACGGACGAGGAGGACAGGCGCATGGCCGGGGAGCTGAGCGAGCACCCCAAGGAGATCGCCGAGCACGTGATGCTGGTGGACCTGGCCCGCAACGACGTGGGCCGGGTCGTCACCTACGGGACCGAGCGGGTGGACGAGCTCATGACCCTCGAGCGCTACAGCCACGTCATGCACATGACCTCGCAGGTCTCGGGCTCGCTGCGACCCGGGCTGGGGCCCATCGACGTGCTCCGGGCCACGCTGCCGGCCGGCACCGTGTCCGGCGCCCCCAAGGTCAGGGCCATGGAGATCATCGACGTCCTGGAGCCCACCAAGAGAGGCCCCTACGCGGGCGTGGTCGGCTACCTCGACTTCTCCGGGAACCTGGACACCGCCATCGCCATCCGCACCATGGTCGTGGCCCCCGACGGGCGGGCGTCGGTGCAGGCCGGGGCGGGGATCGTGGCCGACAGCGACCCCGCCCAGGAGGACCTGGAGTGCCGCAACAAGGCGGCCGCCCTCCTGGCCGCGGTGCCCGCCGCGCGCCGGATGTCGGCGGCGCGGACGAGAATCGACGGGTGAGCCTGCAGTCGAGCGACCTGGAGCGGGACTACCGCGCCCTGCGGGACAGGCTGGGCGCGGTCTGGGTGCCCAGGGACTTCGTGCGCGTCTCGGGCCCCGACGCCCTCAGCTTCCTCCAGGGCCAGCTCAGCCAGGACGTGGACGCCCTGGGCGTGGGCGCCTCGGCTCTGTCGCTGATCCTGCAGCCCCAGGGCAAGGTCGACGCCCTGGTCCGGGTGACCAGGACGGGCGGGGACGAGGTCGTGCTCGACGTCCAGGGAGGGTGGGGGGAGGCCGTGACCACCCGCCTCCAGCGCTTCAAGCTGCGGGTGAAGGCCTCCCTAGAGCCCCTGGCCTGGCGCTGCCTCTCGCTCCGGGGCCCGGCGGTGACCGACCTGGGCCACGAGCCGGCGGGTGGGGCCGTCCTGGCCATCCCCGCCGACTGGCCCGGGCTGCCAGGCGTCGACCTCATAGGGGCCGACGTCAAGCCGCCCGACGGTGTGCCCTTGTGTGGCCCGGAGGCGCTGGAGGCGGTGCGGGTGGAGGCCGGGGTCCCGGCCATGGGCTCGGAGCTCGACGAGCGCACCATCCCGGCCGAGGCCGGGATCCTGGACGAGACGGTTAGCTTCACCAAGGGCTGCTACACGGGCCAGGAGCTGGTGGCCAGGATCGACTCGCGCGGCGGCAACGTGGCCCGCCGCCTGCGGGGTGTCGTCATCGGCGATGAGGCGCTGCCCGCCCCGGGAGCGGTGCTCAGCTCGCAGGACAAGGAGGTGGGCCGGCTCACCAGCGTGGCCTGGTCGCCCGCCCGCCAGGCGCCGGTGGCCCTGGCCTACGTGCGCCGGGACGTCGTGCCCCCGGCCGACGTCACCGTCTCGGGGCCCAACGGCGAGGTCCCGGCCCGGGTGGAGGAGCTGCCCCTGGTCGGCGGTCCCGAGCCGGCCCCGGGGGGCGGACAGGCGTGATCGCAGGGCGGCGCGGCCACCGCCGCGGAACCACGGCGCGGGCCCTGGCCGGGGCGGCGCTGGGCCTGGCCGCGCTGGCCGGCGCCTGTGGCAGCCACGGCATGGGGCTCATCCCCCCGCCCAAGCAGGCGGCCGACCTCACCTCGACCACCGAGCAGCAGGACCTGACGGGCGTGGGCCTGTCCGGCGTGTCCGGCCGCACCACGACCACGGTCCAGGTCCAGGGCGGGGCGGCCACCCTCAACGGCTCCGTGCAGGGCCCGGACGGGCCCGTGGCCGGGGCCATGGTGCACGCCGAGCGGGTGGTGGGCGACGGGTTCGGCTCGGCCGAGGTGGCCACCGGACCCGACGGGAGCTGGCAGCTGCCCGGCGTGCGGGGCGGCCGATACCGGGTACGGGCCTGGCGGGCTCCCGACCTGGCCCTGGTCAACCCCAATGTCTTCTTCATGGGGGCCTCCGACACCAAGAGCATGACGTTGCGCGTGGACCGCTACACCGGCCCCGCGGTCGCGTCCTCCATCGCCCCCAACCCTCCTCTGGTCGAAAGCCCGGCCAACCTGGTGGTCACCCTGGGCACGCGCACGGTGGACGACCGGGGCGTGGTCCGCACCGCGCCCATCACCGCCACCGTCCAGCTCACCGGGCCGGGGGCGTGGACGGTGGGCACGCCCAACCCCACGACGACCACCGGCGCCGGCCGGGCCTCCTGGGAGATCACCTGCCAGCAGGGCGGGACCAACCCGCTGAGCGTCGACGTGTCGGGGACAGCCGCGGACGGCACGCCGGTGACGGGCTCGTTCCCGCTGGACGTGCCCCCCTGCGCCGTCCCGCCGCCTCCCACCACGGCGCCTCCGTCGACCACGACGACCTCGCCCCCGCCCTCCTTGCCCGCTACGACGACCACGACCCGGCCGCGGACGACGACGACGCGCTGACGTTCTCCGGGGGGCCGGGGACGGAGCTGTTGAAGCGCGCCACCATCCTGGTGCCTCCCGTGTCGCGCCACGGTGACTCGGCCTCGACCGACCCGCCCATGGCCCGCACCAGCTCGGCCACGATGGCCAGGCCCAGCCCGGAGCCCATCTGCCTGGCGGGGGTCCGGGCCGACTGGTGGAAGCGGTCGAACACGTTGGGCAGGTCGGCCGCCGGGATCCCGAGCCCGTCGTCGACGACCGTGACGGTCACGTCCGGTCCTTGGCTCGAGACGTCGACGTCGATCCTGGACGCGGCGAACTTGAAGGCGTTCTCCACCAGGTTGGCCACGACCTGGGCCAGCCTGTCGGGGTCGGCCGCGACCGTCGGCACCGTGCCGTCGGGCACGAGGACGGACAGCTCCAGCCCGGCCGCGTTGGTCGCGGGGCGGAAGCCCTCGGCCGTGTCGGCGACGACCTCGGCCACGTCCACGTGGCGGACGTCGAAGGAGAAGCGGGCCGCGTCGAGCTTGGCCAGGTCGAGCAGGTCCCCCACCAGGCGCTCGAGCCGGCGGGACTCGCTGGCGATGATCCTGGCGGCGCGATCCACGTCGGTGGTGGCTCCGTCGGAGATGGCCTCGGCGAAGCCCCGTATCGACGTCAGGGGGGTGCGCAGGTCATGGGAGACCGACATGAGGAACTGGCGCTCGAGTCCCCGTGAGCGGCTCAGGCTGGCGGCCATGGAGTTGATGGAGCGGGTGAGCGAGGCCAGCTCGGGGTAGTCGTCGGGGGCCACCGGCACCCGGGTGGTCAGGTCGCCCTCGGCGATGCGCTTGGTCGCCTGCTCGGCCTCCTTGAGGGGCCGCACGATCCTGCGGGCCAGGTACTGGGCCACCAGCGCGGCCACCAGCAGGGCCAGGGCGCTGGCCACGAGCAGGTAGCCGGTTCCCCGCTCGACGCCCCTGACCTTGCGGGTCAGGACGATGGCCGCCGTGCCCCCGGACGGCAACGCTCCCAAGGCGGGCTGGGTGGTGGTCACCCCTGCCGCCCGGCGGCGGGGCAGAACCTGCGGGGGGAGGGCCACCGGGGTGGCGGCGAAAACGATGCTCCCCCTCCGGCCCGACACCGTCTCCCCCCGGAGGAGGGCGGCGGGGTCGACGTCGCTCCTGGACAGTCCCGAGGGAAGCTGGCCCACGATCCCGCCGAAGGGGCCTATCCCGATCTCGACGCCGTCCTGGAGGCGGGCCACCCGGCGCAGGAGGGCGATGACGTTCTGGCGGGACCCGCCGGTGGCGCCGGCCAGCTGCTGGGCCTGGGAGACCAGCTCTCGCCGGGCCTCGTCGCGGGCCGAGCGGCGCACGAGCAGGAAGGTGCCCAGCCCGGCCAACAGCAGGGCTCCGGCCACCACGCCGGCGATGGCCGCGGTCAGGCGCCGGCGCACGCCCTCAGCTCCCCGTCATCCCAGCCGGTAGCCCACGCCCCACACCGTGACCAGGGGGAGGGCGGGGCCCAGCTTCTTGCGCAGCTGGCGAACGTGGACGTCGACGGTGCGCTCGTCGCCGTACCAGCCGTGGCCCCACACGCCGTCCAGCAGCTGCTGGCGGCTGAGGGCCAGGCCCTCGTTCTCGGCCAGGTACCGCAGCAGGTCGAACTCACGGGTGGCCAGGGCCACGGCGCTGCCGCCGACGCGCGCCTCCCGCCTGCCCTTGTCCACCTCCACGTCGCCCACGGCGATGACATCGGGTTCCTCGCGCGGCCCTTCCGTGCGCCGGAGGATGGCCTTGACCCGGGCCACCAGCTCACGGGGCGAGAAGGGCTTGGTGACGTAGTCGTCGGCGCCCAGCTCCAGACCCAGAACCCGGTCCACCTCGCCGTCGCGCGCCGTCAGCATGAGCACGGGCAGGCCGGCGCGACCGGGCGCGGCCCGCAGCCTCCGGCACAGCTCCAGGCCGTCGACCTCCCCGGGAAGGCCGACGTCCAGGATCACCAGCCGGGGTCGCTCCCGGCTCACGATGTCCCAGCCCGCGGTCCCGTCTCCGGCTTGGAGGACGCGGAAGCCTTCCCTGCGGAGGTACATGTCCACCAGGTCGGCGATGTTGGGGTCGTCCTCCACGACGACGATGGTCCCCGTGTCGGCGCCCATGGCCAACAGGTTCGCATCCCCCGGTGAGGAAAGTGTGAACCGGCTGCGGGGTGGCCCCCATTAACCTTGCCGGGGGATGGCCACCTACCTCGACCGGATCCTGGCCGCGCACCGCGCCGCAGCCGGCCAGGACCGTCGCCAGCCCGACCACCTGGTCGAGGCGGCCCGGGCCGCGCCTGCGCCCCGGGGATTCGCCCGGGCCCTGGCCCCCACCGACGAGCTTGGGGTGGTGGCCGAGGTGAAGCGGAGGTCGCCGTCCAAGGGAGACCTGGCGCCCGGGCTGGTGCCGGCCCACGTGGCCCAGGCCTACGCCCAGGGTGGGGCCCGCTGCCTGTCCGTGCTGACCGACGCCGAGTTCTTCGGGGGCTCGGCTCAGGACCTGGCCGAGGCCCGGGGGGCCACAACCCTGCCCGTGCTGCGCAAGGACTTCACCGTGGCCGAGGCGGACGTGTGCGACGCCCGCATCATGGGGGCCGACGCCGTGCTGCTCATCGTGGCCGCCCTGGACGACGGAGAGCTGCGCGCCTTCCACGGCCTGGCCGTCGAGCTGGGCCTCGCCGCGCTGGTCGAGGTGCACGACGAGGTCGAGCTGGAGCGGGCGCTGGCTGCGGGCGCCGGGCTCGTCGGCGTGAACCAGCGCGACCTGGTGAGCTTCGAGGTCGACCACGACCGGGCCCGGCGGGTGGCGGCCGGCATTCCCCCCGGGGTGGTGAGCGTGGCCGAGTCCGGCGTTGGCGGCCCCGACGACGCGGTGCGGCTGGCCGAGGCCGGCTACGACGCCGTGCTCGTGGGCGAGACGCTGGTCTGTTCGGAGGACCCGGCCGCGGCCGTGCGCGCCCTCCGGGTGAGCCGGCGCCCGGCGCGGGAGGCGGGCCGGCTGTGTTCGTGAAGATCTGCGGCACGACCAGCGAGGAGGACGCCCTCCTGGCCGTGGCCATGGGGGCGGACGCCATCGGCTTCGTGTTCGCGCCCTCGCCCCGCCAGGTGTCGGCCGCGCTGGCCCATGACATCGTGCGCCGCCTCCCTCCCGAGGTGCTCACCATCGGGGTCTTCCGCGACGAGACGCCGGAGCGGGTGGTCGAGGTCGTCAACGGCATCGGTCTCAAGGGGGCGCAGCTGCACGGTGTCGAGTCGCCCTCCGCGGCCCGGTGGGTGGGCGCCCGCGTGGGCATGACCATCAAGTCCTTCCCGGCCGGGCACCCGGCGCTGGCCCTGGCCCCCGACTACGGCGCCGACGTGATCATGCTGGACGCGGACTCGCCCGGTTCGGGTCAGGTCTTCGACTGGCGCCTGGCCCAGAACGTGCCCGACGGCACCAGGCTGCTGCTGGCCGGCGGTCTCACGCCCGAGAACGTGGCCGACGCCATCGCCCAGGTGAAGCCGTGGGGGGTGGACGCGGCCACCGGGGTGGAGTCCGAGCCCGGCCGCAAGGACCCCCGCCGCCTGCGGGCCTTCGTCGCCGCGGCCCGGGCCGCCGACCCTCCCGCCTACGAGGGCGAGGGCGAGGGCCCCTACGACTGGCAGGAGGAGGCGTGAGCAGGCCCCCCGGGGCCGAGCTCATGCGCGACCCCACGCCCGACGGGCGCTTCGGCGAGTTCGGAGGCCGTTTCCTTCCCGAGGCGCTGGTACCGGCCTGCCAGGAGCTGGAGGAGGCGTTCCGCGGGGCCTGGGCCGATCCCGCCTTCGTGGCGGAGTACGGGGCCATCCTGCGCGACTATGCCGGACGGCCCACGCCCGTCACCGAGTGCCACCGCCTCTCGGACCGCCTGGGCGTGCGCGTCCTCCTCAAGCGCGAGGACCTGGCCCACACCGGTTCGCACAAGATCAACAACGTCGTGGGCCAGGCCCTGCTGGCCCGGCGCATGGGCAAGCGGCGCGTGATCGCGGAGACGGGCGCGGGGCAGCACGGGGTGGCCACGGCCACGGCCTGCGCCCTCTTCGGCCTGGAGTGCGTCGTGTACATGGGCGAGGTCGACATCAGGCGCCAGGCCCTCAACGTGTTCCGCATGCAGCTGCTGGGGGCGGAGGTGCGCACGGTGAGCTCGGGCAGTCGCACCCTGAAGGACGCCATCAACGAGGCCTTGCGGGACTGGGTGGCCTCGGTCGAGACGACCTACTACTGCCTGGGATCGGTCATGGGCCCCCACCCGTACCCGTGGATGGTCCGGGAGTTCCAGCGGGTGGTGGGGGAGGAGGCCCGGGCCCAGTGCCGCCAGCTCCTGGCCGGCGCCGATCCGGACGTGGTCGTGGCCTGCGTAGGCGGGGGATCCAACGCGGCGGGGACCTTCGCCGGGTTCGTGGACACCGGGGCCAGGCTGGTGGGCGCCCAGGCCGCCGGGGGCGCGGCCATCGGCCACGGGGCGCCGGGCGTGGTGCACGGATCCAAGTCGTTCCTGCTCCAGGACGAGCACGGCCAGGTCAGCGAGGCCCACTCCATCTCCGCCGGCCTCGACTACCCCGGGGTGGGGCCCGAGCACTCCTACCTGGCCTCGGTCGGAAGGGCCCAGTACGTGGCCGCCGACGACGCCGAGGTGCTCGACGCCTTCCGCCTGCTGGCCGAGACGGAGGGGATCATCCCCGCCCTGGAGCCGGCCCACGCCCTGGCCTGGGTGGTGCGGGCCGCGGGGACGGCCGAGCTCCCGGCCGGGAGCACGGTGCTGCTGACCCTGTCCGGGCGGGGGGACAAGGACGCAGCCGAGGTGATGGAGCTGCTGGGTTGAGCTCCCGCCCCGAGCTGGAATCGACTCTGAGGTCGCGCCGGGACCAGGGGCGCAAGCTGCTGGTGCCCTACATCACCGGCGGCCTGGGGGACTGGACCGACCTGGTGCGGGCCGCGGCCGCGGCCGGGGCCGACGCCATCGAGGTGGGGATCCCGTTCTCCGACCCGGTCATGGACGGCCCCACCATCCAGGAGGCCTCGATGCGGGCCCTGGCCGCCGGGGCCACGCCGGCGGGCATCGCCTCCGCCCTGGGGCGCCTCGACGTCGACGTACCCCTGGTGGTGATGCTCTATTACAACCTCGTGTTCCGCAGCGGCCATCGCCGCTTCGCCCGTACCATCGCCGACGCGGGCGTGGCCGGGGCCATCGTCCCCGACCTGCCCGTGGACGAGATCGGGGACTGGGCCCGGGCCGCCGACGACGCCGGCGTGGCCACCGTGCTGCTGGCCGCGCCGACCACGCCCGAGGAGCGCCTGTCCAGGATCTGTGACCGCAGCCGGGGCTTCGTCTACGGGGTGGGTCTCATGGGGGTGACGGGCGAGCGCCGGTCCCTGTCCGCCGCGGCCGCGGTCATGGCCAAGCGCCTCAAGGCGGCGACGGACAAGCCCGTGCTCATCGGGATAGGCGTGTCCACCGCGGAGCAGGCTCGGGAGGTCACCGAGGTGGCCGACGGGGTCGTGGTGGGCTCGGCCATCATGCGCCGGGTGCTGGAGGGCGGCGGCCCCGATGAGGTGGGGGCCTTCGTGTCCGAGCTGCGGGCCGGGCTCGACCGGGAGAGGGCCGCTAGCGCGTGAGCTCGAGCGCTTGCGAGCTGTGCGAGGCGGCCCGCATGACGACCTGGTACCACGAGGACGACGTGTGCTGGGTGGCCGACTGCGAGATCTGCATGGTGCCCATGGTCGTGTGGAAGCGCCACGGCCCGGAGCCGCCGGAGGGCGAGCTGGCCCACATGCTCGAGCGCCTCTCGCACGTGGCCACGGATCGCTTCGGCGAGGGCGGCTTCAACCTCGACCAGGTCATGCGCCAGATCCCCGACCACTTCCACGCCCACGCCCGCGATCCCCATTGGTGGTCCCGCCGCTTCGGAGGGGGCTTTCGGTAGCGGTCAGGTGCCAACCCGGTCGCGGCCCTCTTCCGGGGTGGGAGCGGCGGTGGGATCAGGTTCCGCCTCGAGGGCGGCCATGTCGTTGAGCTGCTCCTGCAGCCACCGACGGATGTCGTTGCTGCGGATCACCTCGACACAGGCTTCTCGCCGGGCCCTGCGCTCGTCGGCCTCCATGGTGAGGCCCTGCCACAAGGCGTCGGCCTGGGCTTCGATGTCGAAGGGATGCACGGAGATGGAGAAGGCGCCCAGCTCGGCGTGCACTCCCGCGTGCTCGGACAGCACCAGCACCCCGTCGTGCTCGTTGATCAACATGCCTTCCTTGGCTACCAGGTTCATGCCGTCGAAGACGGGGTTCACGACGAGCACGTCGAAGAGCTTGTAGGCCGCGACGGTCTGGGGGAACGAGTCCTCTATGCGAAGGTCTATGGGTTGCCAGTCGGCGTTGCCGTGCTCGAGGTTGATGTCGGCCACGAGTCGCCGGATCTTCTCCAGGTACTCGATGTACTCGTCCACGTCCTGGCGGCTGGGCTGGAGCAGGGCGAGGAACGTCACCCGACCCGTCAGCTCGGGATGGTGGCGAAGGAGCTGGCGGAAGGCCTTGAAGCCGCGGAGGATGTTCTTCGAGAGGTCGGTGCGGTCCACGCGCAGGATGAGGTACTCCCGCCGCATGTTCAGCAGCCGGTCGTGGGCCTCGGCCACCCCTTCGGACGCGGCCTCGGCCTCCAGGGCGGCGGCGTCGATGGAGATCGGATACCAGCGGGCGGCGAGGGTGTGCGATCCGACCCGGACCGAGAGGTCGCGGAAGCTCACCGGCAGGTCGAGCAGCTCCTGGCAGGTGAGGAGGAAGTTGCGGGCATAGCGCTCGGTGTGGAACGCCACCACATCGTTGGCCAGCAGGCCCCGGAGCATGGGATCCCGGAGGCGGGCGGGGAGCACCCTCCATGCGTCGGGCTGGGGCCAGGGGATGTGGATGAAGTGGTGCAGGAAGGCGTCGGGGCACCGGTCACGGACGAGGGCGGGCACCAGGTACAGGTGGTAGTCGTGCAGCATCACGCGGGCGGCTCCGCCGGACCGGGCCACCTCCTCGGCCACGGCGTCCGCCAGCCGCTCGTTCACGGGCGCGTAACCCTTGTCGAACGCCTCCAGCTCGTTGGCGGTGATGTCGGGGACGTTCGACAGGTCCCACAGGTAGTGCTGGACGAACCACAGCATGGGGTTGGCGATGATGGAGTAGAAGCGCTGGTATTCAGCGGGATCGTGGTCGACCAGGCGGACGCGGTAGCGACGTTCCCCGTCGTCGATGCGGACAGCCCCATGCTCGTGCTCGCGGGCGATGGCACGATCCTCGGCGGTGATGGCGTTGCAGACCCAGACCGCGTCCGTCAGGCCGGCCAGATCGGACAGCGCTGTGACCAGCCCCCCGGCACCCCGCCTGGTGACCCGCCGGCCCTCACTGTCGAGCATGTGTTCGACGGGACCGCGGTTCGAGACGAGCACCAGGCCGCGATCTGGCTCCGCGAGCTCGCTCCCGTCCGTGTCCGCCATGCGAGCCTCGAACCTACCCACTCCCGGGACGGCGCACCCGCCGAGGTCAGCGTCCCCGGCGGTGACCGCGCTCCTCCATGCGTTTGCGGATGATCTCGCGTCGTTGCTGGAGGTCGCGGTGGGTGATGGTCTCGACCTCGGGGGCCAGGCCCATCGACGCCTTCATACCCGTGAGGTCGAGCTCGATCTCCCTGGGGTCGATGCCGACGTCGCGGGCGATCCGGTCCCCGTGGTGGGTGGCAAAGTAGGCGGCGATGGCGGTTATCTCGGCGAACAGGTCGACGTCGGGGGCGAGCGTGGCCATGGCCCCGTCCAGGAAGAGCAGGTCCTTCACGAAGAGCATCAGCTCCTTGGGCATGCGAGCCCCGTAGGCGAGGAGGGCCTTGGTGAGCTCGCGGATCTCCCCTACGAGCTCGTCGGCCGACATGGTCGTGGGGTCCTTGGCCGGCCGGTCGAGCCCGAGGTCGCGGACCACGCCGTCGAGGTCCGTCCCCCGGGGCAGGGCCCCCAGCTCGATCAGCGCCTCGAGCTGGCCGCGGACGTCGTTCGCCGTCCCCCCCATGAGCAGGCGCAGGAAGGCCAGACGCCGGGGCTCGTCCAGGCGGCCGGTGATGCCGTAGTCGAGCAGGGCGACCCGTCCGCCCGGCTGCACGAACAGGTTCCCGCCGTGCAGGTCGCCGTGGAAGACCCCGTAGAGCATGGCGCCCTCCAGGAAGGCGACCATGCCTGCCCGCACCACCGCCGACGTGTCGATGCCGGCTGCGTGCATCCCGGCCACGTCGTCCCAGGCGAAGCCGGAGAGCCGCTCCATCACCAGGACGCGGCGGGTGACCAGCTGGGGATGGGGCCGGGGCACGACCAGGGCCCGCTGCTCCGTCTCGGCCAGGATGCGGGCGATGTCGAGCATGTTCTCGGCCTCGAGGCGGAAGTCGAGCTCCTCCACGATGGTCTCGGCGAAGAGCTCGACCAGGGCGGGGGGGTTGGCCAGCGCCGCCACCGGGATGCGTCCCACCAGAGCGGGGGCGATCCAGCTCATGGCGGCCAGGTCGCGGCGGACCAGGGTGGCCACCTGGGGGCGCTGGACCTTGACGACCACGGGCTCGCCCGTCTTCAGGGTGGCCGCGTGGACCTGGGCGATCGAGGCCGCCGCCACCGGTGTGCGCTCGAAGCGGGAGAAGACCTCCTCCAGGGGAGCGCCCAGGTCCTCCTCCACGGTGGCCCGCACCACCTCGTAGCGCTCGGCCGGGACCTGGTCGCGCAGGAGCCGGAACTCGCTGACCAGCTCCTCGGGGAAGATCCCCTCGCCGGAGGAGAGAATCTGGCCGAGCTTGATGTAGGTGGGTCCGAGGCGTTCGAAGGCCCGCCTCAGCCGGCGGGAGAGCCCGGCCCGGGATGTGGACGCGCCCTTGCGCCGGTCCAGGAGGTACCAGCCCCCCACGGCCACGGCCAGCCTGGCGCCCACCAGGGCCACCCGGCCTCCGGGCGGGAGCCGGCGGCGACGGACCAGGCGGGGGACCTCGGCCCTGGTGGTGGCCCGGATGGCGCCCAGGCCGGGCCGCCAGCGCAGCTCGTCGGGCTCCACCAGCCAGGGCGGGTCCTCGGAGAAGGCGCCCAGGGCCAGATCGGACGGGGTCTGGGCCGGCGGGGCGCTCACTCCGGGGACGGTACCGGAGCCCTCTGTGGAGTCCCCATACCGGTCCGCAGGCGGGGACTGCTCCGGGATGGGTTGACGGACTAGTCACGCCAGGCGAGGGGGGAATTGGCGTCAATCGCGAGGAGTGGGCGACCGATCACCCTCTGCGTAACTGGAATGAGACAATCCAGTCCGATGATGCGTTGATCCCTGGGGCCGTAACTGGTCGCCTGGCCCGAGGGGGAGCAAGTGGCGAACCCGGCATCGGACTCATCCGAAGGGATCGAGTTCATGTCCGGCACCACTGTCAGTCACCGTGGCGACACCGCCAAGAAGCTTGCTGTTGCAGGAGCGCTCCTCGCCGCTGGCGTGGCACTCATAGGCCGGGGCGCCTTCTCCTCCTGGACGTCTGCTGTAGCAGGGGGGCCGCAGGCCGTGACCACCGGCACCGTCAACATTGCCCTGGGTGTCACCGGCGCCGCCACCAACCGGCTCAACGTCAACGCCACTGGGATCGCCCCTGGCGACACCATTCAGCGCTCCGTCGACCTCAGCAACGGCGGGACTATCAACCTGGCCTCCATCACCCTGGGCATGAGTGTCACCGGCACGAGCACGGTGCTCGACTCCGATGCCAGTAATGGCTTGGCCGTCGACGTCAAGTCGTGCACTGTGCCATGGACCGAGGCCGGCACCTCACCGGCTTTCACCTATACCTGTGGTGGCGGCGGCACGCAGGCAACTGTGCTCACGTCAACGCCGGTGGCCACGTTAAAGGCGACCCCGTCGAGCCTTGGCGCCGTCTCGTCGCTGACCGCCGCAGGCCGTGACCACCTGGTCGTAACCCTGACGATGCCGTCGGCCGCGACCATAGGCCAGGGCCTCACCTCTACCCTCAACTTCAACTTCACCGGCACGCAGCGGGCCGGCCAGGCCGGCTAGTGATGCCCGAGTTGGTGAAAGGCCGGCTCCGGGGGCTGACTCTGAAGGTCACAGGCGTTCTGACCGTGGCGGCGGTGCTTGCCGCCGCTGCGGTCCTTGCGCTCGTCGCGGCCGGAGAGTTGCTCGGCACGTGGCACGTGGAGCCGATTCTGACCGGCTCGATGCGCCCCGGCATCCAGCCAGGGGACGTGGTGCTGATCAGCCCCGAGCCCGTTGCGGCCGTGCGCATGGGCCAGATCGTGGCTATACACCCGCCGGGTACCGCGGCCGAGACCGTTGTGCACCGCGTCGTCGAGGTCGACAGGCAATCTGGGTCGACCGCAATCCGCACCAAGGGCGACGCGAACAACGTGGGCGACGCCTGGACGGCACGCCTTCATGGCAAGAGCGCCTTCCGTGTGCGGGCGGTGATCCCTCGTGTCGGCTATCTGGCAGTCGCCGCGCACAGCCGGTTTGGCCAGCTCGCGGTGGTGGGGGTCCTCGTAGGCGCAGGACTCTGGATGGGAGCCGCCGCCCTGTGGCCGCGCCGCCCTGAGGCCGATGATGCGGTTCCCACGCCCACGGCTATTGGCTAACTGGTCGAGGGCGGTCATCGCTCTCGCCTCGATGCTCGTAGCCCTGGATGCCACGGCCGCCTACGCGCTCTTCAGCGGGTCGGTCGCCGGAGGGTCCATGTCCGTTTCCACCGCCACTCTGGCACCCGCCACCAGCGTCGCCGCCAACAAGGGTTCGTGCACATCAGCCTCCGGCTACAACGTGGCGCTCTCTTGGACGGCCTCGGCTACCTCGGCCACCGCCGGGTACTCGGTCCTCAGAGGGACCACGTCGGGAGGCCCATACGCCCAGGTAGGGTCGGTGGCCGGCGGCGCCACGACCACGTACACCGACACCATTGCGACCACCGGGTCGTCCAACCAGGTCTATGTGGCCAACAACGCCTCGAGTACGGTCACCCCGATCAACCTGTCCACCAACAGCGTCGGAACCGCCATCGGTGTCGGTGCGGGATCCCGTGCAGTGGCCATTACACCCGACGGCGCCTACGCCTACGTTGCCAACAATGGAGCCGGCACGGTGAGCCAGGTCAATCTGTCCACCGGCACGGTGACCGCCACAATCACCGTAGGGACCGGGCCGGACGGCATTGACATCACCCCAGATGGAACCAAGGCCTATGTGACCAACAACGGTGCCGGCACGGTCAGCAAGCTCAACCTCTCCAGCAGCCCGCCGACCGTCGCCGCGACCATAACGGTTGGCGCTTCCCCCATAGGCGTCGCCGTCACCCGCGACGGCACCAAGGCCTACGTCGTCAACAACGGCTCGAATACGGTCACACCGATCACGGTGGCCACTAACGCTACGGGCACCCCCATCAGCGTTGGCGTGGGACCAGCCCGAATCGAAGTCACGCCCGACGGAACCAAGGCCTATGTGACCAACTACAACAACCGCGCCGGCACGACCGTCAGCGTCGTCAACCTTTCCACCGGCACCGTTTCGGCCACGATCACCGTGGGGACCGGTCCTGATGGCGTGGCCATCACCCCAGACGGGACCAAGGCGTATGTGGCCAATTCCGCCAGCAACACGGTCACGCCGATCACCGTGGCGACCAACGCCGCCGGGACCCCCATTGGTACGGGAACCACTCCGCTGGGTG
>Ga0209577_10002847_pt1 | contig 16404 bp, 12 predicted proteins | sample GraSoiAngelo_109_FD_185874 | JGI IMG/M metagenome (GOLD analysis project Ga0209577, IMG submission 185874) | Grasslands soil microbial communities from the Angelo Coastal Reserve, California, USA - 14_0903_12_20cm (SPAdes) (version 2) | ecosystem: Environmental > Terrestrial > Soil > Grasslands...
CGGTGGACGCGGCCACGACGGCCGACACGCAAAGTCTCTTCTGGTTGGTCACCGCGGCCGTGATGGCGATCCCGTTGCTGATCGTGATGACGTTGCTCGCAACGGTTCTGACACGGCGCTAGCCCGAGCGCGCGACGGAGTGGTCCGTTAGCCCTTGACCGCGCCGGCCGTCATGCCGCGAACGAAGTAGCGCTGCAACGCGAGGAAGACGACCAGGGGCAAGGCCATCGAAATGAAGGCGGCCGCGGTGAGCAGCTCATAGCCCGACCCCAGCGAGTTGACCAGGTTCGCGATGGTCACGGTCATCGGCGCAAACTGCGGAGCACTGCCCAGGTAGACCAGCGCCACCAGCAGGTCGTTCCAGGTCCACAGAAACTGGAAGATGGCGAGCGAGGCCAGCGCCGGCACGGACAGGGGAAGCACGAGCCTGAAGAACATCGTGACCGGCCCGGCGCCATCGATCTGGGCCGACTCGAAGAGATCGCCAGGCAGGGCACCAAAGAAGTTGCGCAGCAGGTAGATAGCGAACGGCAGGCCGTAGGCCGTGTGGGCGATCCACACGCCAAAAAAATTCCCGCTCAACCCGAGCGATTTGAAGAGCGAAAGGACGGGGATCAGGGTCATCTGCAGCGGAACCGCAAGCAGGCCGACGAGCAACAGGAAGAGCCAGTTGCGCAGCGGGAACCGCATCCAGGCAAAGGCGTAGGCGGCAAAGGAGGCGATGGCGATCGGCATGACGGTCGCCGGGATGGCGATCGTGAGGCTGTTGATGAAGCTGGTGAAGAGGTTGTTGGTTTGCAGCACGTCGCTGTAGTTCTGCAGCGTGAACTGGAACGGCGGCGCCAGGGCGGTCCACCAACCGGTGCGCGAGATCAGGAATCCGGGACGAAACGAGCTGACCAAAAGACCGAGGGTCGGCACGACCCAGATGATCGTGAGCAGGATGAGCGCCAGATTCAGCGGCAGAGAGCCAAGCGTGAACCGACGCGGCTCCTTCGTCGCCTCGACCACGATCGGCGTCTCAGCGCGAGAGGGAGCGGCGACCGGGGCAACGCTCATCGAATGGCCTCCTGGAACTGGAATCGCCGGAGATTGAAGATGAGGACCGGGACGACCGCCAACAACAACAGCATCGCGATCGCGGCCGAGGTCCCGAAATTCTGGTTGTTGAACATCTCGCCGTACATCCGCCGCGCCATCACATCGGTGTCGTAAAAGCCGCCGGTCATCACGTAGACGAGGTCGAAGGCTTTGAGCGCGAAGATGACCAGTGTCGTGCCGATCACCGTCAGCGTCGGCGCCAGCAGGGGCACGGTAACCCGGAAGAAGACCTGCAGCTCAGTGGCCCCGTCGACGCGGGCAGCCTCGAGCAGCTCAGGGGGAATGCCTTTGAGGGCGGCCGAGGTGATGACCATGGCGAACCCGGTCCAGACCCATACCGCGGCGAAGATCAGGGCGAAGTTGTTCACCCGATGGTCGATCAGCCAGGCGACCGGCGACTGCTGGAAGACCGACGTCCAGATGGCATTCAGCGTGCCGGTCTGGGGCTGACCGGGTGGCTGATAGGAGAACATGAATCGCCAGATCACGCCGGCGGCGACGAACGAGATCGCCATCGGCATGAAGATCAACGACTTCACCGGACCCTCGTACGGCACCCGATCCGCCAGGACCGCCAGAATCAACCCGAAGACCAGCACCAGCCCGGTATAGAACACCAGCCAATAGATGTTGTTGCGGATGGCGATCAGCACGGAGTTATCCGTGAGAACGCTCCCGAAGTTGGCGAGCCCGACGAAGCGCGTCCCATCCTTCGATAGCAGGCTGATCCAGGCGGTGGCGATCATGGGATAGATCAGGAGGGCGGCGACGAGAATCAGGGCGGGCACGACCCAGACCCAGGGCCGGAGCCGTGGTTGCAGCCGGTCGGGGAGACGCCGAATGAGCCAGTCGGCGCCGATGATGTAGAGGATCAGCGCTGCCGGGACACCCACGACAGCGCCAATCAGATACGGAATCCAGTCGAGACTCACGTCCTGGCCTCCGGCTCCTCCCTACCTACTGATTACGCCCCGCTCGTTCGCAGCTGTTCCAGGTGATTCAGGATCGCGTCGAGCTGACTGGGATTCCCGATGTACTGCACGATTCCCTGGAAGAAGGCGGTCTGCAGGGCATTGTCCTGCAGGTCTCCAGCGTCGAACTCCGGTGGGCTCGCGGCCAGTAACAGTTTGGCCGCCTGCTTCGACTGCGAGTCAGGGTAGTTGTCCAGCGTGACCTGTTTGTTGGGGGAAATGGCGCCACCCCGCTTCACCCAGATCTTCTGCGCATCGGGCGTGGTCAAGTACTTGATGAAGTCGCGCGCCTGCGGCGAGTCCTTGAACATCCCGAACAGGTCGCCCGCAACCACCTGGGCGCCGCTGTATTGCGAGTTGATATCCGGAAATCCGAAGAAGTTGAAATCAGTCTGCGGCTGGAGGTTGGGGAAGTCGTGCTGGAAGAAGCTGGTGATGAACGACGCCTGGTGGTGCAGATAGCACTTGGGCGGGCTCTGGAACATCGGGTCGAAGGCGGTCATGAAGCTCGTCGAAAGCACGTAATTCTTGCCGCCGTACGTCAGGTTGGGGTTGTTGACCACGGAACCGAACGTCTGCCACGCGGTCTTCATCTCGGGCGAGTTCCATGGCTCCTGTGCCGCGCCCCACGTCTCATATTTGGTCGGGCCTGCCTGGCGAAGGAAGAAGTCCTTTACCCAGTCAGTGGCCGGCCATCCGGAGGCGGCACCGTTCTCGACCCCGATGCACCAGGGGGTCTGGCCGGACTTCTGCCGAATCGTGTTGACGTCGGTCATCAGCTCATCCCACGTCTTCGGTGGCGTGCTGAAGTCCACGCCCGTGGACGTGATGTTCTTTGGGTCGTAGTAGATCAAGCCCTTGATCGAGGCCTTGATGAAGATCCCGACCAGCTTGCCGTTGACTGTTCCCAGCTTCACCCAGTTCTGGCCGTACTGGCTGTTCATCGCACTCATGTCCACCGCGCTCTCGAGGGCAACGAGCTTGCCCTGCTTGGCAAACTGCGCCATCTGGCCGGGGCCAGGCAGTCCGGCCAGGTCGGGTGGGTTGCCGCCCTGGATCCGGGTGGTCAGCAGCGCGTTAACGTCACGACTGCTCTCGAAATCGATTTTGTTCCCGGTGCGGTCTTCCCACGGCTTGACCATGGCCAGGAAGGACTTTTGCTCATCGCCACTCCAGGTGGCGATGACATCGAGATGCTTGCCGCCGCTGCTGCTCGCGGACGGTCCGCAAGCCGCGATGAGTAATGAGAACAGAACCGTGACCGAAAATAGGCGCCCCAATCTGGAGCTGTTCATGCCATCCTCCCTACCTTGTGCTCGCCCCTAAATCAGCCTTGATAGTAGTCGTCGGGTATTCATCCGTCAAACTGGGGCCCGCCTTGCTTCTAACGTTTTCTAACACGCGCCGGTCGGAACGCTAGTGACGACGGCGGGGTTTGCGGCCGGGTTGCACCGCTGTGCGCCGTCCGGCGGTCGCGGGCTTTTTGTCCGCTGCCGATTCCTTCATAGCCCCACTTTGCATGCCTTCCGCGATCGCCTCAAAGTTCCGGGCGATCCGTTGATACTGCGCAGCCGTCATGAACCTTGCGCCAACCGCCTTCTCGGCAATTTCGGCGGCACGGTCGAACTCGCGTGCGAGCCGTTGCAGCTCCGGGTGATCCGTCGCCGCTCGGTCTTCGGGCGGGCTCACGTTGGCGAGCCTCAGCAGGGCGTCGCCAAATCGGTCAGCGGCACGGGCCAGCTGCTCGAGGTCCTCGGCCTGTTTGCGCTTGAGAACCACGGCTAAAATGTAGCACTCGCGTGGAGTAGTGTCATGCCGATGGCGGGGCACCCAGAAGGCACGTTGACGTTCCTGCTCACCGATCTGGTGGCGTCAACCAGATCGTGGGAGGCTTCACCGGCGGGCATGCGCGATGCCATGGTGCGTCACGACCGGATCGTGGCGCGTTGCCTCAAGCGCCATCACGGTGAAGACGGAGGACGCGCGGGAGACAGCGTCCTGGCTGTCTTCCACCGAGCCGGCGACGCCGCGAGCTGTGCGCTGGCACTCCAGCGCGAGTTCGCGGCAGGGCCCTGGCCAGCGGATACCCGCCTCACCGCCCGGATCGCTTTGCACTCGGGCGAAGTCCAACACCGGGAGGGCCGCTATTACGGCCAGGCGCTGAATCGGTGCGCGCGGCTGCTGGCCACCTGTCACGGCGGCCAGGTCCTGATCTCCCAGGCAACCGAACAGCTCGTCGTCGATGAGTTGCCCGGCAGAGCGGCGCTACGCGATCTCGGCCTGCATCGATTGAAAGACCTGAAGCGGACCGAACATGTCTTTCAGTTGGTCGACCTCGACAACCCGAAGGAGTTCCCGCCGATTCTGTCCGTGCCGCGGCAGATCACCAACCTGCCAGCCCAGCTCACCGCGTTCATCGGCCGCGAAGATGAGTTGAAGCAGCTCCGAGACATGCATCGCCAGAGCCGATTGCTCACACTGACTGGCCCGGGCGGCGCCGGGAAGACCCGGCTTGCCCTCGAGCTCGCTTCGCAGCTGGTGGGCGAGGCTGCCGATGGGGTGTGGTTGGTGGAGCTCGATCCGCTATCTGATCCGCTCCTCGTCCCGCAAGCGGTGGCCAGCGGCCTCGGGCTGAAGGAACGGCCGGGGCGCCGGATGGCCGACACCCTTGTCGATCATGCTCGACAACGGAGCATGTTGCTCGTCCTCGACAATTGCGAGCATTTGGTCGAGCCCACCGCCAGGCTGGCCGCCGAGCTATTGAAAGGTTGCGAGGGCGTCAGCCTCCTGGCCACCAGTCGAGAACCGTTGAAGGTGCCTGGCGAGCTGACCTGGCGGGTTCCACCGCTGTCGCGCGACGAGGGACTCCGTCTTTTTGCCGACCGGGCCAGGTTGCACGAGTCACGCTTCCAGCTCAACGACGGCAACGTCGAGGTCATCGGTCGGATTTGTGAGCGGCTCGACTTCATCCCACTGGCAATCGAGCTGGCCGCCGCTCGCGTGACGCTGATGCCGGTCGAGGAAATCCTTCAGCATCTGGAGAGCCGCTTTGCGTTGTTGACCGGAGGCAGCCGTACCGCCGCCAGCCGGCTACGAACTCTACGCGCCGCTATGGACTGGAGCTACGAGCTCCTGCCTGAATCGGAGAAAGTTCTCTTCCGACGGCTCTCGGTGTTTGCCGGCCGTTTTTCGCTGGGTGCCGTGGAGGAGGTCTGCGGGGACAGCGGGCCAGGACGTCCGAACGCCATCGGACTCCTCGCGGAGCTCGTCGACAAGTCATTGGCGATGGCGGACGCTGGACGCTATCGACTGCTCGAAACGGTCCGCACCTACGGACGGGAGCGACTCCTCGACGCGCACGAGAGCGATGCCTTGCAGGGACGGCTGGGCGGCTACGTGCTGCACTTGGCCGAGTCACGCGCCCCCGGCCAGCTCGGCGCCTGGCTGGACCAACTGGAGACGATCCATGACGACCTCCGAAACACCCTCAAGTGGAGCATCAAAGCCGACCCGCAGCTCGGCATTCGTCTGGCCGTGGCGCTGACTATCTTCTGGCAGCTCCGCGCGCACGCCTCCGAGCCCCGGCAGTTCATGAAGGAGCTCCTGGAGCAGGCGCCTCCTGATTTCCCTCTGCATGCCGCCGGTCTCCACCTGGCCGGATACTTCGCCTATCTTCAGTTGGATTTCGCGGCGGCGCGCCAGCTGCTCGATTCCGCTCTGGAGGAAGCCCGGGCGGCCGGAAACTCGCTGGTGGTATTGCGGGCCTTGGAGGCGACCGGCCTGGTAGCGACCGCAACCGGCGCCTGGGCTGCCTCTCAGACGGCCCTGGATGAGGCCCTCGCCCTGGCGCGCGATCTGGGTGAGCAGCAATTGGAAGCCGGAATTCTGCAGCAACTCGGCATCCTCGCCAGTGTTCGACGCGATCTGCCTCAGGCGCGCGCCTTCCTTGAAGAAGGGATCGCGCTGCGCCGGACCCTTGGACGAACTGACGAGGCGTCGATGTCCCTGACATTTCTCGCCGCGGTTGCGCTCCTGCAGGGCGATAACGCGACCACCCGGCGGAGCGTCGCCGAAAGCCTGGAGCTGGGGCGGACGATGAGCGACCGACGAGCGGCCTTCACGATGGACGTGCTCGCTTGCCTCAGCGCCATCGAAGGCGGCGCCGAGCGTGCGGTATTGCTTGCGGGTGCCGCGTCGGCGCTACATGAAGGCAGCGGAAACACGCCGCCGCGAATCTGGGACGACTTCATGTCGCCGTATTTGCAACCCGCCCGTGAGGCCCTGGGCCCGGACGGGGCGCGATCGGCCTGGGAGGCCGGTCGGCGGATGGATTACGAAGACGCGCTCCAGATGGCCTTGAGCACGGTTGCAACCTACGATTCGGCGACCCGGCCGACTCCCAGCGCTGCGCGGTAAACCACGACTCGCTGGAAGCCGAACGCGGCTGCATATAGCGCGCCGACGACGATCAACAGCAGCCGATAACCCGTAATCAGCGAGACGTACTCGAGGACGCCCCCGAGCATCGCACCAAGAAGATTGGCGCCGAATGCCACGGTTGACGCGGCGACGTCCCGGAAGCGCTGAGCGAAAACCAGGTTGGCCAGAAAAACCGGAACAAAGGCGACGGTGACCGCCACCAGGAACCGCGGCACGATATTCAACCCGAGCAGCAGCTCCGGCTGGACGATCCAGGCGACGGCAAGGGCGACCAGCAGGCCGGCATAGAGGCGCCATGACGCGCCGAGGTCAACCCGGCGGGCCACCTCGATCGCGAGGTAGACGGCGAGGAGGATCCCAACGAAGACCAGGGAGTTCACGAACCATGTGGTCCCGAACAGGAGCGCGAACTGGACTACGTTCTTGGTCTCCAGCAGGAGAAAGGCGGCGCCCATAAAGAAAAGGTCGAGATACCCCACCATCGGCCGCACCGTGCCGGCCGTCAGACGCACCAGCAGCTGCGCGGCCAGCAGGATCAGTGCGAGTGTCAAGACGTAAAAGCTCGGGATGGTGCGATCCCGGAGGTAGAGAAACGGATAATCGTCGGTCGCGGGCGCCGAGACGATCGACGAGGCGGGCTGCCAGGTCGTCGGACATTGCAGCGCAGCCAGGCTGGGGCTCGCCATCAGCAGGGCGAGCCGGCCGTAGTGACCCGTCGAGTCCACGCAGGGCGCCCGCCCATAAACCTGTCGTAGCGTTCCCGCCAGCCGGTCGACGAGCCAGTCCTCGCGATAGTAGTTGTACTCGCCGAACGCGCCGCCGGTGGTGAGGTGCGCTCGCGCCGCCTGCATCGCTTCCACGGTGAACAGGTAGCTCTCGAGTCGAAGGGATGATTGTCCAGCGACCAACGTGAGGGAGTCCGGCAGCGCGAAAAGGATCAGGTCGTATCGACCCGTGGCCTGCTGGAGGAACGCCCGACCGTCGTTGATATACGAGGTCACGCGTGGGTCCTGGAAGGGCCGGTCGGGATTCTGCAAACCGATCGCATGGATGCGCGGGTCGATTTCCACCGCATCGACGTGCTGGACGCCCTCCTTCAAAGCCACCGCGACGTCGACGCCGGTACCGGCGCCCACGATCAGCACACGCTTCGGCGTCGAGCGCGTTCGCTGATAGACGAGACCGTAAAGCGTCAGGGTGTCGATCCGCCGAGCCGCGGCTTCCATAGTTTGGTGGGGGATTCCGTTCACGAATAACGCCACGCCACCGGAGGGCTGGGTGATCAGCCGGATTTTGTAGTAGGGGGACCAGCTATCCGTTGGCACAATCGATTCGAGGCCCAGCAGCACGACGACGATCGCCAGCGCCGGCAGCTGCCAGATCCGGCTGCTGCGGCCGGCAAGGAAGGCCAGCGCCAGGGCGACGACCGCGCCCCAGGCGACGGGCGGCGCTTCGAGGAACGACAGAAGGGAGAAAGCGATGATGCCTGTCAGGCTGCCGAGGATGTCGAGCCGGTAGGCGTCGAGCGGCGGAAAACGTCGAAAGGTTCGCGCAACCCCCTCGCCGATCAGCATCATCACGCCCGCGACGCCAAGGAAAATGACCGGAAGCGTCAGCCAGGGTGGCAAGCCACTCTGGGTGCCGAGCGCGCCAAAGAAGATGAGCTCGGTGCCCGAGCGATCAATCTCAACAGGAAAAAGCCGCACGAAAGCGATCAGCGCGGCAAGGCCGATCGGTGCCAGGGGGAAAAGATCACGGCGGGCATCCGCGCGCAAGAACCCGAGCCCGATGCCGAGAAAGCTGGCCAGCAGGATGAAGTTCGAGAAGTACGAGAGATAGAGGATGTTGGAGCCGGTCCACCGGATCAGGGCGAGCTCCACAAAGAGCATCAGGAAGCTGAGGAGGACCATGCGGGTTTTCAGCCCCCCAATCCCTCCATCGGCCATCCGTTAAGGATGTGCGATCAGGCCGGGTTCGTGCGGCCGATGCGGGCCTCCTCCGCCCGCCAGAGGATCAGAGCGTGGTGGTCACCGTCGCGTTCAGATCCGCCGCTTCCGCCATCGAGCCCAGAGATAGAACGCCGCCGACAACGCCGCCAGGATCAGGGCCGTGAGCCCGGCCGCTTCCATCGGTTGAAGCAGTGTCAGCGAGCGGTCGCTCGCGATGCTCTTGAGAGGCGCCGGCTGCCCGATGGCGACCGCGGAGGCGTGCGTGACGCCGGCCGTCGATACGGTGGACGGCGCCGCGACCGCTGACGAGCCTGCCGAAGGCGCGGCCGCGCCCGATTGGGTCGGCGGATTCGTCGGGCAGGAATCGATTGCCTCGCTACCAGACGCGCGGCTTGGATCGAACAACTCAGCGCTCGACAGCGTCACGGATGGGGCGTCGCCGCCCGCGATCAGGACCCTGTTCGTGGGCAGCAAGGTGGCGGTCTGTTCCCAGCGGGCCTGGCTCATACAGCCGGCCGGCGACCACCGGTTCGAGGCGGGGTCGTAGATCTCCGCGCTTGACAACCACAGCTGCTGACCGCTGGCAGTTGTTGTGCCGCCGACGACCAGTACCCTGCCGTCGGCGAGAAGGGTGGCACTGGGGTCGACCCGATCCTGGAGCATGGTCCCGGCATCAGACCAGGTGTTTGACCCGGGGTCATAGAGAGCGGCTGCTGCGCCTTGCCCGGTGACGAGGACGCGCCCATTGGCCAGCCGGGTCGCCGTCTGGGCGATGCGTCCTTGTCTGCCGGCACTCGACCATTGGTTGGTGGCCGGATCGTAAAGCTCCGCTCTGCCGTCGCCGAGGGTCGCGCCGCCGGCAATCAGGACTTTCCCGTTCGCCAGCAAGGTCGCGGTGGACGAGGTATAGCCCGCATCCATTCTGGATACGGTCGTCCAGCTGCCGCTGATCGGATCGTAGAGCTCCGCGCTGGCGAGGTAGCCGCCGGCGTTCTGGCCCCCAGCCACCAGGACCTTGCCGCTGGGCAGGAGAGTGGCCGTATGGCTGCTGCGGGGCACGGCCAACTGCGGCCCGAGCGACCAGGCGTTGGTGATGGGGTCGTAGAGCTCGGTGCGCGTCGTGCTATGCCCGGTGTCGGCGGCGATCCCTCCGACGATGAGCACCTTGCCTGACTTCAGAAGTGTGGCCGTCGCCAGGGCTCGAGTGACAAGCATTAGCCCGGTCGGCGACCAGCTGTCCGCATTCGGATCGAACACCTCGGCGTCGGTGTTGGGTTGCGCGAAGCTGCCGACTTCTAGCACCTTGCCATTTGGCAGCAGCGTGGCGGTCGCTGCCTGGTGCGGCTGCGTCATCGGAGTGGCTGGTGACCAGGGGTTGTCGGCAGCCAGAACGGGAGTCGTCGCGAAGGCTACCGCGGTAATGAGGGCCCCGGCGAGGCTGGAAAGGACGGATCGAGCCGCCGGCGTCATTCGATGGTGTGAACGGGGCTGAGTCAAAAAGATTACGAAGGCATGCCCAGGAGGTCTGCTTCAGGCTCGGCCTGACTTGTGGGCGGAAACGCGGATCATGTCCCGAGTGATCTCCATCTGGCCTCGGTGGCGTGCGAGGTCTTCGTAAGCGTGGATGAGCGCACCACCTTGAGTCGTGTACATAGGGAGGCCGGCATCTTCCCGATGCTTTGGATGTCCTCGAGGCTGTGGCCTCCTAGAAACAGCATCGATCCCTGGACCCATAAAAGCCGCTTGAGGGCCTGAGCGATGAAGGCGATGGCCGGGTCGACTGGTCGGGATCAGTAACGCTGTCGGTGGCCAGCTAATCGTCCAGCTCACCCGCCCTTATTGCGTCGTTTCCCTCAAGCGGCAGTACAGCCGCGCCATGCGGCGCCGTCGACGATCGGGACCACGGAGGGCAGCCTACACCCTCTGCGTCGTGTTGGCTAGCGGGTCTGTGCAGGTTTAACCTGTTGTCTCGTTGTTCCGACATGGCGAAACAGGACAAGCGAAAGCCCTTCGTCTTCCAAGGGGTTACGCAGAGTTCGAGCCGCGAAACGTATACGCTCGAAAACCTCCCCGATGAGGTTCGAAAGATGTTGCCGGCCGGGCTCCTCGAACAAATGCGGCAAGGCGCCGCATCGACAGACGTAAGCGCCTTGCAGCAGAGTGACCCGGCCTTCGATCAGGGCGCTCTTATCGATCGCGCGGCTACGGTTATCGAAACCACGCGCGATGCGGAGGAAAACGGTCAGTGGGACATGGCGCGTCCGTACATGTCGGTCCGCTTCTTTCGGCGATGGTCCGCTTGGGCGGAAGGGCTGCAGGCGAGCGGAGGGTCCCGGCCGTCGGCCTTGACGCGACAGATGGCAATCGCCTCCGTGTACAGCGACGCCCAATACGACCGTGTCACGGTTCGGGTTGCCGAGAGCTCTCCGAACCAACCCATGGAGCCTGCGGTCACGACGCTCTGGACTTTTCTTCGCAGTGCCGCAGGTCGCGCCGGCCAACAGACCGAGAGTGTCGTGACCGTTTGCACCAACTGCGGCGCTCCTGTCGACGCCACGAACCAGACGACTTGCCGCTACTGCGGCGCTGGCGTCGCGAGCTTGGGGCCGGAGTGGATTCTTGACGATGTGACGGCAGACGGGACGGCCTCAAACGTCGCTTGAGGTTTCATCAGCGGACAAGCTTCCCGGCTGGGCGGGTTGCCCACGAGCGTTCCCGAGAGTGGAGCGTGTTTCTTGGTAGCAGCCAAATCTACACGCTGGATAAATGCTGGATGTTCATCGCCTTGGCGTGAAGGCGGTGGCTGGGTCAATTGGTCAGGTCTGGCAACACTCGCTCATGAAGTTGGTCCCGCGATCGCCTTGAGACTTGATCGCCTTCTCGGGACGCATCGGCTGTGGACCCGACCATAGGTCCTAGACCGGATTGCTGCCGACGGCAACGACCTGTTGACTCACGAACAGCGGCCGCCTACCTCACCGACCGCGGTCGAGACCATCTGGAACTTTTTATCGGGCGTGTACAAGTACACTCCTTTCTTGCTCCCAAACCAGAGTCGCTGGCTATCTGCCAGCGGAGTACCAAACCCGACAAAACCAGGAGAATTCGAACCAGGGCCGGCGTAGATCTGGTTCCCTAGCTCGGGACCAGTAACCAGCCAGAGCTCCTCGGACGTTGACGTCCCCGCATCAGTTGGCGAACTCACGGTCACGATGGGATGCCCGAGGCCGTCGACGCCGATCGCACGGACCTCCTTCCCCGGTCGCCGAAACCAGGGCGACACGGCATGGGTCTTGAGATCAAGCCGCAGGAGACGGTCCTTAAAGAAGGCCCGAGCCAGAGGGTTACTCAGGCTCGCCGGCGGTTGGTCGCCGGGTGCTAGGTCCCCGTACCAGGACGCGCCTCCACCCACATAGTCAACGGTCTGCTGCGAAACGATCTGCTGCAGCGATCGAGCTTGGGTGTCAAGCCGCCACAGACCCGAATTTGGTGCGTCCGCGTAACCAACGGCAAACAGGTAAATGCCTTCCGGCTCGTAGTCGAGCACAGCATAAAAGCCCTGGTCGTAGACAACCCGGTCGGTCGCGGTGGCAACGTCCACCACGTGAATCCTGCTGCGCGGGCCACTGGCGTCGTTATACGACTGGGAGTACGCGTAGTGGGAACTGTCGGGCGAGACAGCCGCGACGCTGGCGGGTAGCCAACGGCCGTATCGACGTGTGAATGTGGCAACCCCCGGACCGCCGTACAGATATGGCCGGGCCACCGACTTGACTAGGCCGTTGTCCCCCGCTGTCTCGAAAGCACCATTGGAATCGCGTGTAAAGGCGCCGCCGGGGAACGTGACAAAGCCCGCCTTTAGCGTCCCACTCGAATAGTCCGCTGATTGCTCGAAATCCGCGAGCGGCAGCCTGCACGCGAGACCTCCTGGCGAGTTTCCCGCGGTGGCCGAGGCAGTGGCTAATGATGAAGGGCTGGATGGACCTCCGGCCGGCCCAGCTTTACTGGCTGGGCCACAGGCCGAAACGACCACCAGTCCAACGAGGAGCAGTCGCTTCACGACGGTAAGAACGGCCGGGATCGGCAAGCCGTTACGAGCACTGACGGACCGCTGAAGGCGATGGCTGGGGCGCTAGGATTCGAACCTAGGAATTTCCTGATCCAGAGTCAGGCGCCTTACCAGCTTGGCCACGCCCCAGCGGTACGGCTTTTGGCTGGCACAGTCTATCACCCACCACTTCGTTAGGCTACGAGCCGCGCCATGCCCAAGGCCAGCTCAGTTAAAGGCGTCCTCGCGCTCGATCTCGGCACCTCGTCGGTGCGGGCGGTGGTCTACGACACGCGTGGTCGGATGCTCGATTCAACGCTGAGCGACCTGCCCTATAAGGTTCGGACGACCGAAGCCGGCGAGGTTTCGTCCGATCCAGAGGATCTCCTCAACCTCATCGCGAACAGCATCGACAAGGCCCTGAAGGCGGCGCGCAAGGACAACGTGACCATCCTGGCGACGGCTGCCTCCTGCTACTGGCACAGCTTGATGGGCATCGATCGCCAGGGTCGGCCCACCACCGAGCTCCTTACCTGGGCGGACACCCGCAGTGCGCCCGAAACACAACGATTACGCGCTCGCTTCGACGAACGCGCATACCATGCTCGAACCGGGTGCTTTTTTCACGCCAGTTACTGGCCGGCGAAGTTGCGCTGGCTTCGGTCGACTCGGCCCTCGGCGGTTCGCCGGACGGTCCGCTGGATCTCCCTCGGTGAATACCTCTATCAACAGCTATTTGGAGACGCGCGGGTAAGTATTTCGATCGCGTCGGGCACCGGCCTGCTCGATGTCCGGAGGTGCCAATGGGATCCGCAGGCGCTCGAGCTGGCCGGCATCGGGCCGGAAGAGCTCTCACCTCTGGACGACCGCGATCAGCCGTTCCGCTCGTTGCGTCCCGCCTTTGCCCGGCGCTGGCCCGAGCTGCGCGACATCCCCTGGTTCCTACCGCAAGGGGACGGCGGGCTCGCGAACGTCGGTGCCGGCTGCACCAGCCCCCGCTGGCTCTGTGCCACCATCGGAACGTCAAGCGCGCTGCGCGTCATCCTGGATCGAGGCGGCTTTCGGATTCCCTGGGGGGCCTTCGTCTACCGACTCGATCGCCGCCGGTTCGTCGTGGGGGGCGCGCTCAGCGAGGGCGGCAATGTCGTGCGCTGGTTCACGCGGGGGCTTGGCATGAAGCCCAAGAAGAAGCTCGAGCGGGCGGCGGCCGAGATCTCACCCGATAGCCACGGGCTTACCGTCCTCCCCTTCTGGGCCGGTGAGCGCAGCCCCAACTGGCGCGGCGACGCGCGCGGCGTGATCGCGGGCCTCTCGCTGAGCACCCAGCCGCCGGAGATGCTGCGGGCGGCGATGGAGGCGATTACGTACCAGTTCGTCGCCGTCGCCTCTGCGATGCGCCAGGTCGTGGCCCAACCCCGCTCGGTGGTCGCGACGGGTGGCCAGCTGGTGCATTCAGCCGCGTGGTCACAGATGCTGGCCGACGCCCTCAACCTTCGCGTGATGGTCTCGCCCGAGGCGGAGGCCTCCAGCCGGGGCGCGGCGCTGCTGGCCCTCAACGCGCTGGGATATCTGCCACGCCTCTGGTCATCCGCTCCAGCCCGCGGTCGCAGCTATCGACCGCGTCGCCGCGTGCATGCCATCTACGAACGGGCACGTGAGCGACAGCAACACCTGTACGACGTCCTGTTTCCGCCGCTCGACCAGCCCGAGCGCGCAACCCCTATCGCCGGGCGGGAATCAGGCTCCAAAAAGACGGGTCTTCGAAACCAAGCCGCCAGACACTGATGCCCTTTAGGCCGTACTCATACATAAGGGGCAGCTTGCGGCGCAGCGTATCGGTGCTCTGGATCCAGAGCTCGTGGTGGACGCCGTAGGCGTCGTAGCCGAAGTGCATCTCTTCCTCGCTCGTATCAAAGACCGGCGTGGCGCTATGCATTTGCGCCAGGGTCACGGCGTCGGCATAGGAGCTCGACGTCAGGTACCCGACGCCAGTCCAATCGTGATAGTAGGTGGGCAGCCCCAGAGTCGCCTTCTCTGGCGGCACGCCCTCCATCGAGAACTCGAGGGCGCGGCGCATCCAGGGCGTCCCGGAGACGGCGCCGGGTGGTGTCACGCCGTTGTGCTCGTCGTACGTCATGAACGAGAGGAAGTCGGCCGCCTTCGCCAAGCCGGCGAAGTCGTAGGCACCCGACCACTGATGGAAATAGTCGAGCAGCGCGCCGCCCGCGGTATCGTCGCCCGGCAAGCGGGGGATGACAGCAATCGACAGGTTGAGGCCGGCCGGATGGAAGGCAGCGGCGCAGTCCTGCACCAGCGCGGTCAGCAAGTCGCGATCGGTCCAGAGGATCTGCTCGAAATCCAGCTGGAAGCCGGCATAGCCATAGGTCTTCGCTTCGTTGACCAGGTTTCGGGCTAAGGTGGCCCTCCGCCCCGGGTCCGCGAGGATGGCATGACCGACGCCGGGATCGACACCTTTGTTGACGATTAACGGAACGATAGCGACGCCGCTGGCGTGGGCCGCGTCGATCACATCGCGACGGGCGTACCCCGTGATGCTGCCGTCCGCATTCGCGTCATACCAGGCGGGACTAAGCACGTCGATTTGGTTCAGATGCGCGAAGAGCGAGGCGTGGCCGTCGTCGGTATTGACGTAATACATCTGCACCATGCGTCCGGGTACGACCTGAGTGAGCGTCGCGGGGATCGACACTTCGGCACGCTGAACGCTACGACTCATGGTCCCGTCAGCCGCTTCGACGCCCGGATCGATGGTGACCGTCGCACGGTCCGATAGACGAAAGCCCGTCGAGACGATATCGAGGGTGCGCGCATCGCGCCAGGTGAAGGCCGGATGCCCACTGACCGTCACGTGCGCCTGCGCCTGCGCTCGGCTGGCCACTGCCCGCGAGAACTGAATCGTCGCGGCAACGCTGGGTTGGGCATCGATCTGGAGGTGATAGAGATGCAGCGAAACGTCGGCGCTCAGCGGCGGTACCACCTGGAACGCCGCCCGCACGCGCATGGCGCCGGCGACCAGCTCCACGGTGTGATGGCTGGCCAGCGCCAGCGGGCCGGGAAGGGCCACCCGAAGAACGGCGCCACTCGAGCGAATGGCAATGTCGACGCTGCGGCCATCCATCGTCAGGTGCCAGTCACCGGGATTGAGCGGCCGGCTCACCTTGACCATCAGTTGGGGGCTGCGCGACACTTGTGGCACGGGGGCGGCCAGCACTGACGCACCGTCCAACTCCATGGCGTCGACGTTGACCACCGGTATCGGATTGATTTCAGCTGCCACCAGGCCGCCGAGAAGCAGCATGCCGCTCGTCATTGCCACGGTCCCCAGCAAGACGGCAAGACGCATGCCGGCCGAGTATCGTCGGGCGTCGCGTCACCCGCAAACGATTGTTCTGGTAGTAACTGAGGCTCAGCCGATAGGCGCTTTGGCCGGGGCGCCGCTATCAGCTTTGCTGGTTGGCGCCGGCGGCTTCGGGGTAGGAAAAATTTGTGGACGTTTTGGATATTCTTCGCCGACAGGCCGGTCGCTTTCAGTGCCCGAAGTGTGGACAGAGCCTGGCCGATTGCGAGCTCGAGATGGTCGCACACCATGACGACCAGTCGCTGGTCAAAGTCACGTGCGCGAACTGCAAAGATACTCGGCTGATCGCGGTGGCCTTTGCGACCGAAACCGACGCGGGGACTCCGGTGATCGACATTCGGGACCAGCCCAGCGATGATCTCGGCGCACCGATCAACACTGACGAGGTGCTGGATGCCCGTTTGGCGCTGGCCCGCTACGAAGGAGATCTCGCCAGCCTGCTTCGCTGAGGCTGCCCGTTACATAGCGGTAACAAGTCACACGGGAACTCCCGCGGCTCTTGATACAAAGGCGACA
>Ga0209577_10002848_pt1 | contig 16400 bp, 16 predicted proteins | sample GraSoiAngelo_109_FD_185874 | JGI IMG/M metagenome (GOLD analysis project Ga0209577, IMG submission 185874) | Grasslands soil microbial communities from the Angelo Coastal Reserve, California, USA - 14_0903_12_20cm (SPAdes) (version 2) | ecosystem: Environmental > Terrestrial > Soil > Grasslands...
GGGTGGTCTCCAGATCGGCCACGCAGCGGCCACGATTCCCGCCTTGAGCGTGCGCTATACGAATCTGAACGGTGCGCTGTCGTTGCGGGGCGACACGATTCGCGTGGACAGCATCACCGCGACGAGCGGAGAGGGCCACGCGGAGCTGACCGGCTACATGCGTCTGGAGCGGCTCACCAAACCGGTGCTCGCGCTCAACATCGCGACGTCCGAGTTCAAGGCGCTGGATCTGCGCGGCTATCTCGCGCTCACCGCGAGCGGCCGGGTGGCCCTGACCGGCCCTGTATTCGGCACGACACTGACCGGAGGCGGTACCGTCACGTCGGGCGTGCTGCACTTCGCCGATCTCGTCAATAAGCGCGTCGTGAACCTCGACGAGCCGTGGGTGCAGGACCTGATCGACACGTCGTTGATCCGTATGCAACGGCTGGGCCCCGAGTTCCAGAGCCTGTTCTTCGACAGTCTGCAGGTGCGCAATCTGCAGCTGACGATGGGCGAAGACGTCTGGCTGCGGTCCAACGAAGCGAACATCCAGCTGACCGGCTCCGTGAGGGTGAACAAGGTCAAGAGCACGTATCTGCTGAGTGGCACGCTGCAGGCACCGCGTGGCACCTATCGCCTGATCATCGGACCGGTGACGCGCGAGTTCGTCGTGACACAGGGAACCGTGCAGTACTTTGGGACGCCCGATCTCGACGCCGCGCTGGACATCTCGGCAAAGCACGTCGTGCATCCGCTCCCTGGACCCGGGACCGACAACCGGGACATCACGGTGATCGCGCACATCCAGGGAACGCTGCGCGTGCCGAAGCTGACGCTCGAGTCCGAAGAGGGCGGCAAATCGCAGACCGAGCTGATTTCCTATCTAATGTTTGGGAAACCCACATTCGAGCTGGGCAGCGGAGAGGGGGGGTTCGTCCGCGCCACGGCTGCGTCACTGCTGGCAGGGGAGCTGGAACGCACCTTCGTGTCCGACTTGGGATTGCCGCTCGACTATTTCGAAATCCGGCCGGGCGATCCGACAAACCCGTTTTCCGGCGCGCAGGTTGCCGCCGGATGGGCGATCGGCTCCAAGACGTTCCTGGTCGTGAACGCGGGCTTCTGCCAACAGGTGCAAAGCCAGAACCAGTCGCGTCTGACGAACCTGTTGGGCGCGAGCTTCCAGTTCCGATTCAGCCCCGAGTGGCGCACCGAAGCCAGCTTTGAGCCAGTGCGCTCCTGCGGGTTAGGGAGCCTGCTCCAGGCCCCCGTCTCGCGGCAGGTCGGCCTCGACGTGTTCTGGGAGCGGCGCTACTAAATGACCCGCGCGCTGCTGATCACCAATCCCTTCGCAGCGCGCGCGCACGCGCGAGCGGTCACGACGATCCGCGACATCCTCGAGGGTGGCGGCTGGAGCGTGGAGGTTCGGTCCACCAACGGTCCCGGCGATGCGCGCCGGATTGCGGAGGAATCGCGGGCCATGGGATTCGACGTCCTCGTCAGCCACGGTGGCGACGGGACGGCGATGCAGGTCGCCGCGGGCATTGCGGGCACGGGGATCGCGTTGGGCCTGGTGCCCGGTGGTACCGGCAACGTGCTCGCGGGCAATCTGCGGCTGCCGCGTTCGACCGCGAGTGCCGCGCGCGCGCTGCTCAAGGCGCGCAGCAAAACCATCGATCTTGGCGTCGTGGAGCGCGCCGACGGACCACATTACTTCGCGGTGACGGCCGGTACCGGCTTCGACGCGCAGCTCATGGCGGACACGGGACTCCAGGAAAAGCGAAGGTGGAAGCTCGGCGCCTATGTCGCGCGCGCTGCGCTCACCCTGATGTCGGTCCGCAGCGCGCCACATCGGGTAACCGTGGACGGGACGGTCCACGAAATCCGCGCCGCCATGCTCCTCGTATTGAACTGCGGCAGGCTCCCTCCCGGCTTTCTCACGCTGCGCTCCACGCTGGCTCCTGATGACGGTTGGCTCGACGTCGTGGCGCTGGACGCTGATGGCGTGTTTCAGAGCGCGAGCGCGGTGATCGAGCTGTTGCTGGGCAATGGGAAGGGTGGCAGCAAAGGCCGGCGCGTGTGGTGGGGGCGCGGCCGCACGATACGCGTCGAGGTCCCCGAGGGCGCGTCGCGTCCCGTGCAGCTGGACGGCGAAGTCACCGGAACGACGCCGTTCGAGGCACGGCTGATGCCCGGCGGGCTCGCGGTGCTCGTCGGCGCCGGATTCAAGGCACATCATGGCTGATACGCTGCTGCTCGTGGACGATGACGCGAGCGTGGTCCGCGCCATCGGGGAATACTTCGAGCGCATCGGCTACGAGGTGTGGCGGGACGGAACCGGCGAGCAGGCGATGGACACGTTTCAGCGCGTCCGCCCCGACGTCGTGCTCCTCGACCTGCATCTCCCCGACTCGAGCGGGCTCGTCGTGCTCGAGCGGCTGCGGCGGGAAGGCGCCGCGGTGATTCTGCTGACCGGCCAGGGCGACATCGAGACCGCGGTGAAAGCGATGCAGCTCGGCGCCGAGAATTTTCTGACCAAGCCGGTGGACATGACGCATCTGGCGGCTGCGATCGCGCGGGTCGCCGAGAAGGTGCGGTTGTCACGGCAAAACACCCGGCTGAGGGCCTTGGACCACGAGGCCGAAGGCATCGGCTCGCTGGGGGTCTCGCCCGGAATGCAGGAGCTGGCGCGCCAGATCGAGCTGCTGGCGGCGAGCGAGCGGTCGACCGTGCTGCTCTCGGGCGAAAGCGGGACCGGGAAGGGGTGGGTTGCGCGCGTCATCCACAATCTTTCTCCCCGGTCCGGTGGTCCGTTCGTCGAGGTCAACTGCGCCGGCCTCTCGGCGACGTTCCTCGATTCCGAGTTGTTCGGACACGAAAAGGGCGCGTATACCGACGCCAAGGAACGGAAGGTCGGTCTCTTCGAGCTGGCCGATCACGGCACGATCTTCCTCGACGAGATCGGCGAGCTGACGCCGGACCTGCAGCCCAAGCTGCTCAAGGTTCTGGAGACCAAAAAATTCCGGCGGCTCGGCGGCACGCGCGAGTTGAGCGTGGATGTCCGGCTGATCGCGGCGACGAACCGGGATCTCGTGCGGGAGGTCGAAGCGGGGCGGTTCCGCGAGGATCTGTACTACCGGCTGAACGTCATGCCGCTCGTGCTTCCTCCAGTACGCGATCGCTCGCGCGAAGATCGGCTCGATCTCATTACACGCCTCATTTCAGATCTGAAGACGCAGCTGCCGGGATGCCCAAGCGACTGGACGACGGACGGGCTGGATCGTCTGTTATCGGCGCCGTGGCCGGGCAACGTACGGGAGATGCGCAATGTGCTCGAGCGGTCGATGATCCTGGCGCGCGGGCAGGCGACGATCGGCGTTGAGCAATTGCCGCCCGATCTGCGGCAACGCGCCTCGACCGACCGGCGCTACACGGCGCAATCGCTGTCGGAGGTCGAGCGGCAGCATATCGAGCGCACCCTGCGGCATCACAGCGGGAACCGCACCAGGGCCGCGCTGGAGCTGGGGATTTCGCGCGCGACCCTGATCAACAAAATCAAAGTCTACAGCCTGAACATCTGAGGGCTACGCGCGACGCGGCTTGCGCCGCCGCTCACCCGGCGGCGGACTCGGCGGCTCCTTTCGCGGTGGCTCGATCGCGCAGTCCTTGTGCTGCCAGCGCTTTGTGGCGCCACTCATGGTGGCGTTTGACGAGATCGGATCGACGAGCTTGCTGCAATTCGGGCAGACGAAAGAAACTCCCATAGGTACCCCTCCTGCTCCATCTTAAACCCTGACCCCGGCTAGGTTTCCCGCTGCAACTCGGTCAGGATGTGGTCAGGCGGGACGGAGGACATAAGATTAGGGCTTATGGACAAGCCGAAACTCAAGGAGCACGATGGAATGCAGTGCCGCTCGTGCGGTAATGAAGAACGGGCGTCGGAGGGTTATCCCTGCTCGGACTGCGGCACCTTCATCTGTTTGATCTGCACATTCCGCGGCGTGACGCGCTGCAAGGCCTGCGAGGAAAAGGCGAAAGCGGCGAGAGCCTAGGCTCCTAAGCCCCCGCTCGCCGGCGCTTCAACTCCAGCGCGAGCTCCTCACGCGGCGCGCCAAGCTCTTCGGCCAGCTTGCTCAGCGCCGCCTCCGTCCCCTCCCAATCCCGCGCGGCCGCCAACGCGTCGAGCGCCACTTCTTCGATCACGGCCGAGCGCTCCTCGAGCTCGCGCGTGCGTACTGCAACCTCGCGCGCGAGCCACTGCTCGAGCTCGCGCCGGTCCACTTCCAGCTGGCGCTGCCGCAGTGCATGCTGCAACGACAACTCCAGCTCCTCGAGATCCACCGGCTTGATGAGATAGTCGTACGCGCCGAGTTTGAGACACTCGATCGCGGTGCGCGGCTCGTCGATCGCGGTGAGCATCAAGACAGCGAGATCGGGATCCAGGGCGAGCACTTTGGGGAGCAGCTCCACGCCGCTCGTTTCGGGCATCCGGATGTCGCACAGCATCGCCTGGGGATGGTGCGCCGGAAGCAGCTGCAGCGCCTCGGCTGCGTTGGCCGCCGCCTGTACCTCATAGCCCAGCCGGGTCAGAAACCGGGTCAGCGCCTGCCGGATGCCATCCTCATCGTCGACCACGAGTACCGTCGTCCGATCACCTGGTACTTTGGGAGGTGTCATGGCCGTCAACGTTGCCGACGTTATCTTGGCGCGTCAATGAGCACGTCACGCACGAATCTCGCGGCGGTCTCCGGGATCACCGTCGGGCATACGACGATCGAAGAGCACGGCACCGGCTGCACCGTGGTCCTCGCGCCGGAAACGGGAATGCGGGCCGCGGTCTGCGTGCGCGGCCGCGCGACCGGTACGCGCGAGCTCGATGTCATGGATCCCCGCCATCTCGTCGAGCGGATCGACGCGATCCTGTTGACCGGCGGCTCGGCGCTCGGTTTGGGCGTCGCGGACGGCGTCATGCGCTGGCTCCGCGAGCGCGGGCGGGGGCTACCCGTGGGGCCGATGGGTACGATCCCGATCGTTCCCTCCGCGGTGATCTTCGATCTCGGCAACGCCGGTAAGCCACTCGGCTGGCCCAGTCCCGATGACGCGTATCGGGCATGCGACAATGCCGGTGCCGATTACGCCGACGGGCGAGTCGGAGTGGGTCGCGGTGCCACGTGCGGCAAGGCGGCTGGAATCGAGAAGATGGTTCCGGCGGGGATCGGCTCCTGGGCGGCGCGGTTCGGTGATGTGATCGTCGCTGCGCTCGTGGTCGTGAACGCGGTCGGCGATGTGAGAAACGCGCGCGGCGAAATCATTGCCGGCAGCGTCGACAGCCTGCACTACCTCGCCGAAGGCGGCGCGCCGCTCGGCGATCCGGCGCGGTTGAATCGCAATACGACGCTCGCCGTGGTCGCGACGAACGCGGATCTCGACCGCGTGCAGCTGCAGGCGCTCGCCCAGTCGGGCAGCGACGCGCTGGCCCGGCGCATCACGCCGTACGGGACGCTGTTCGACGGCGACGTGATCTTTGCGGTCAGCACCCACACGACGAAGCCGAAGTCTCCGATGCAGGTAGACGCGATCGCCGCCCTCGTCGTGCCCGAAGCGGTGGAGCGCGCGGTGCGACATGGATAAGATCGAGCGCGCGGTCGACGACATCCGCCGCAAATGGGCGCCTGACGGCCGGCTGGTGGTATTCGAGATCTCGTTGCTGCCGAAAGGGCTCGCGGGTGTCACGTCGAGCCGCGACGCGCGCGATGCGCTGCGCCGCCTCGCGGCAGACACGGGACTCGTCGAAAGAGTCGACCTGATTCCCCCCGCGGACAGCGCCGTCGCGCCCGCTGCAGTCGTCACGGCGGCGCTCGCGCCGCTGCTCGGCGAGCCGCGCGTCTCGGCGCCGCGGGTGAGCGAAGTCCTGCACGGCGAGGCGCTCGATGTGCTGGAAGAACGAGACGAGTGGTTGCGCGTGCGGGCGCCCGACGGCTACATCGCCTGGCTCAACGCGGGATACGTCGCCACCGGTCCGGCGGACTGGGCCGAGGACTGGGCTGAACGGGCAACGGCGCGCTCGCTCAGCGCTGATATCCTGACCACGGATGGCCGGCGCAGACTCCCGACTGGCGCGCGTGTCTCGTTCCGTCGTGGCGTCGTGGAGCTCGCCGACGGGCAGCGCGGCGCAGTGGCGGCGGGAAACATCCGCCGCGAGCAGGAGCTGCGTGTCGAGGCTCGCCACCTCGCGCTGCCAGAGCTCGCGCAGAAGTGGTACGCGGGCGCGCCGTACCTCTGGGGCGGACGCACCGAGTGGGGCATCGACTGCTCCGCGCTCGTGCAAGCCGTGTACGCCGCGCGCGGCATCAAACTGCCGCGCGACAGCGATCAGCAGTTCAGCCAGGGACAGGAGATCGCGATGGCGACGGACGGCAGGGGTTACGAGGCCGGCGATCTGCTGTTCTTTGCGGAACGGGGACGTGTCTCGCACGTGGCGCTCTCGCGGGGTGGTGTCGGCGGTGACCATCTGTTTGGTGATGAGCCGCGCATGGTCAGGATGCGCGAGGGTCTGGTCGGGATCAGGCGGTTAGGCGGTTAAGCGGTATGGCGGTTTGTCCAACCGCCTAACCGCCCAGCGGCTGAACCGCCTATTTTCAGTCATGCGTTTGATCCTCTTCGACATCGACGGCACGCTGTTGTGGACCGCTGGGGCGGGTAGACGCGCAATTCACCGCGCGATGCTCGATGAAGTGGGCACCGCCGGTCCGATCAACGGGTACCGCTTCGATGGCAAGACCGATCCGCAGATCGTACGCGAGCTGCTGGAGCTGGCGGGGCATCCGGAGGCAAACTCGGACGATCGCGTGACGGCAGTGTGCCGGCGGTACGTCGAATTACTCACCGCCGAGCTGGAGAAACCCACGCAGACAACAAAGCTCTATCCGGGCATCACGGAGCTGCTCCGCGCGCTCGAGCCCTATGAAGCGGACGGCCGCGCGCTCGTCGGATTGCTCACCGGAAATGTCGAGCATGGGGCGCGATTGAAGCTGCGCTCGGCGGGCCTCGATCCCGCGCGTTTCGTGGTCGGCGCCTTCGGCTCGGATTCCCATCACCGTCCGGATCTTCCTGCCGTCGCTGCGCGTCGTGGCGCGCAGCTCACGGGACGCCCTTTCAGCGGCGCGGACATCGTCATCGTCGGCGACACGCCCGATGACGTCGCCTGCTGCAAGCCGATGGGCGCGCGCTCCGTTGGTGTGGCGACGGGCTTCTACGACGTACCCGCACTGCGCGCGGCCGGGGCGACCCATGTGTTCGCGGACCTCACCGACACCCAAGCGGTGCTGGGCGCCTTGCTATCGTGAACCAGTTTGCGGACGAGCTTGAACTGAAAGCGCGCGTCGACGATCCCGCCGCGCTGGAAATCGCGATGGTGGATGCCGGTGCCGAGCTCATGTTCCGGGGCGAGATGATCGACAGGCGCTACGATCGCAAGGGCAAGCTGGAGCGCCGGGACGAGGTGTTGCGGCTGCGCGTATTTCGTCCTGACACCGGTGCGGCGCCCTTCGGCGTCCTGGGATGGAAAGGGCCGGTCAGCGTGCGCAACGGCTACAAGCATCGGGAGGAGCACGAGACGCAACTCGCACAGCCCGAGGCCGCAGGGATCATCCTCGAGCGTCTGGGCTACGAGGTCGTGCTGCGCATCGATCGCAAGATCGCGGAGTATCGGCTTGCGGGCGCGACGGTGCGAATCGAGTGGTATCCCGCGATGGACGTACTGGTCGAGATCGAGGGCGAGCCGGAGGCGATCGAGGACGCCGTGCGGGCCACCGGGCTCTCGCGCGACCGGTTCCTGCCGGAAGCACTCCCGCATTTCGTCCGCGCATATGAGCAGCGCACGGGACGGACCGCACGTCTGGCGCCATGAAGCTGCTGATGCCGTTGCGTGTTCCCGAGCTGGCACCCTCGCTCGGGCGAATCATCGTGCCGCGCCGCCTGCTCGATCCCTGGGTGCCGCTCGACGACATTCGCGAGGAGCTGGCGACGCGCGTGTTGGAGTTGGGAGGTGAGGGACGCGCAGCATCGGCGCGTGAAGCCGATGGCGCCGCGCGGGCGCGCGTTCTCGAGGTCACGGGCCGCCGCGCGTGGACCGCCGCGTGGGACCACGCCGTTCGTCGCACCGGAGCCCGAGTGGCCGATGCACTCGACGCCGAAATCACGCGCACCGCGCGGGAGGTACGCTTGCCGCGGCGCCGCCTGCGCCGCCATCTGCTCAGCAACGCCGAAAAGCGCGCGATTGTGGCGCGGCTCGGAACGGGCGGCGGCCCATTCGTGGTGGCGCTCGACCAGCTCGAAGCAGCCGCGGCCCGCGCGGCCGACGCGTCGGTGCTCGAAAAGGACGCGCATGCCGGCTGGCAGGAAGCGCTCCGCACCGTGGCGCGGCGGCTGGAAGCCGCCTGGCTCGCCCTCGAGGCCGAGGTCGAAGCCGAGCGTGAGCGCTGGAATGCAGAGATCGAAGCGCTCGCCGCCTGGCGACCATCGCTCTGGCCGATCTTCGTCGTCTGGGCGCCTGTTGCTTTCCTCTTGATCTGGCTCGGACTGATACTCGGCGGCTATGTCCCGGCTCCCGCATGGCTCGCGCAACAGCTGGGCTTCTAGTCCTACAGTTGTTCGGGGCCGGCCGGGCCGCCCCGGCCGCTGCACAGCTCCGCATCGTCGAGGTGCCGATCGCGGGGCGGGCCAGTCTCGATTCGCTGGCCCGCCTGGGTTTCGAGGTCGCGGATGTGCGAACGATCGGCGGGACGTTGCGCGCCGTGATCGTCGTATCCCCGGAAACCGAATCGCAGCTCGCCCAAAGCGGCTTCAGGGTAGCGGCCCCGAGCATCGCGCGTGTGACGACGGGCGCGGCCGCCGACACGTTCCGCATGTTCCATTCGTTCGACAAACCGGGTGACGGGATTCGCGCGACGCTTTCCGCCTGGGCCGCAGCAGACTCGGCGATCCATCTGGATTCGGTGGGCGCATCATACGAAGGCCGGCCGATTCTCGCCGTGAAGATCGGACCGCCTGACGATTCGCCCGACCGGCCCAATGTGCTGTTCATGGGGACGCATCATGCCCGCGAGTGGATCTCGACCGCCGTGGCGATGAAGCTGATTCGCTGGCTCGCGGATTCGGGCGTCACACTGACCACATCGCACGACGTGTGGGTGATTCCGGTCGAAAACCCGGATGGCTACCAGTACACCTTCACGAACGAGCGATACTGGCGGAAGAATCGCCGTCCCAACGACAACGGCAGCTACGGCGTGGACCCGAACCGCAATTATCCTGCTTTCTGGGGCGTCGATGAAATCGGTTCGAGCGGCTACCAGTACGCCGAGACCTATCGCGGAACGAGTCCCGGCTCAGAGGCCGAGACACAGGCGGTGATGGCATTTCATGCGGCGCACCCGCCCGTGGTTTCACTGTCCTATCACAGTTACAGCGGGCTCGTTCTTTATCCCTGGGGATTTCGCGCCGGCGCACTGCCGCCCGACTTGCCGCGCTTTCAGGCGCTCGCCGGCACCGATCTCAATCCCGCGGTGACCGATAGCGTCCCGAGCTCGACGCTCGATCACTATCACCCCGGCCCCGGCTGGAATCTCTACAGGACGAACGGCGAATACACCGACTGGGCCTACCGCACGCACGGCACGATCGCGTTCACCACGGAGCTGACGAGCGGTTGCTGCGTCGACGGCGTGTATTACGGGTTTGAATTCCCGGACGACAGCGCGATGGTCGAGCGCGTCTTCCGCGACAATCTGCCGTTTGCGCGCGCGCTGGTCGCCGCATCGGGAGATCTGGCGCGCTCGCCCGGTGTCACCGGTGCCGTGCCTGTGCCGGAGCGATTCATGTCGCTGTGGCCGGAATCGTGGCTGAGCCTCGATGCGTCGGCGGCGCGGCCGCTCCTGACGCTGCGGAGCGGAACCGGCGCGCTCGTCCCGCGCGGCTCACAAACCGACTCCCTGGGCCGCGGCACGCTGCGCACGCTGTGGCGCACCGACCTTCGCTTCGACGCAGTTCGGGCGCTACGCGCGGAGGGCACCCCGATCAGTGCCGAGCTGGTGTCCCTCGCGGGCGCCGAGCCGCTCGATGCCGGGTGGCACGGCTGGTGGCAGGACACCGTGCATGTGGGAGGCAAGTACTCCTGGGGTATCGCGGGAACCGACACGCTGACGTCGCCCGCCGTCGACTTGCGAGGCCGGACGGCGGTATGGCTGCATCTATGGACCCGGCACTACGGCTCGACGTTCACGCCCAGGCAGCGCGGCGTCATTCAATTCTCGGCCGACTCGGGCGCGACGTGGAGCGACGTCGCCCTCGTCGTCGGCGACGGGCCGAGTTGGTATCCGATGCGCGTGGACCTGCCGCAGGCCCAGGGCCGGCGTGGCGCGCGCGTGCGGTTCATCGCGCAAAACTTCACCTGGTGGGTAGATGCCGTCGGCTTCGCCACTGACGCCAGCACCGCGTTCACGCCACTCGTCGTGGCGGCGGGCGCTGAGGTGTCCGAAAACCCGGTGCGGAGCGATCAGGTGGTGATCTCGTGGCCCGCCCCTATCGGGGGAGGTGACGCGCGTGTGTCTGTCTTCAGCTTCATCGGAGAGCGGCTGTACCAGACCACGGTGCCGGCGCCGACCAACGAATATTTTTGGGACCTGACCATTGGTGGAGGAGCGCGGCGGGTGGTGAATGGCGCGTACATCATCGTCGTGGACGTCGAGGGGCACCGCTACCGGCGGCGCCTCTTCGTGGCGCGCCCAGCCCCGTGAGCGCGGTCGGGGTCGGCGTCGATCTCGTCGAGGTCTCGCGTGCGCGGGCGATGCTTGCGGACAAGGGCGCGCACGTCTTCGATCGCCTCCTCACGCCCGCCGAGGCTGAGTACTGCCGCTCCCGGCCCGATCCCGCCGAGCATGTGGCGGTCCGGCTGGCCGCCAAGGAGGCGGTCTACAAGGCGCTCCAGGGGAGCGATGCGGCCCGTGGGATCGGGTGGCGGGATATCGAGGTGACTCGGGCGCCCGACGGTCGACCGGATGTCGCCCTGACCGGGATCGCCGAAAGAAGGGCGCGGGAGCTTCAGGTGAAGCGGGTCTTGTTATCCCTCTCCCATACCCACGAGGCAGCGGTCGCAATCGCAGTCCTATCAACAGATTGAAATTCCGACAAAATTACTCTAGTATTTGTCGTGCGGCTGTCCAAAACACTCCTCTTGATCATCGCCTGCCTTGCTCAGCCACTTGCAGGGCAGGCGACTGACTCTCTGGCCTTGGCGCGGCGGGTCGTTGCCGCGGCGTCCCTGGCAGCCAAGGAGTACGCCCTCGGCGTAGTCCCATCCGGTGGGCAGATCACCCAGCCCGAAGAAGTGGACGAAGCCAAGCTCTTCATTCAGCAAGCCCAATTCGATGTCCCGGGGCTGCCGCTCCCCGCGCGCGCCGAGTCGCAACACGCGCTGGCCCGCATCCAACAACTCCTCGATTCGCTCGCGCCCCCGGATTCAGTCACTCGTGCCACCGATAGTCTGGTCGTGCTTATCACGGCGGCGGCCGGTGGGCCCAAGGTCGTCGAACCGCTGCCCTCCCGGCCGCCATCGCTCGCGCGCGGCGCGGTCGTCTATCGGGAGCGGTGCTCGGCGTGTCACGGGGAATCGGGGCGCGGTGACGGCCCGAAAGCGAAATCGCTGAAGGGACCGCCGCCGGCGAACCTCACCGATCCGGCGGTCATGGGGAATAAGTCGCTGCTCGACATCTTCCGGCGCATCGCGGTCGGCACTCCCGGGACCGCCATGCCGGAGTTTGCCGAAGACGTTTCGGCCGAAGACCGCTGGGCCGTCGCGTCATATGTCGCCGCGATGCAGTACGGCGGATCGGCGACGGCCGCGATTTTCGCGGCCGTGCGGCACCAGATCGATTCCGCGCTGGCGCAGCGCTCCGACAAGATGGCAGTTGACGCCTACATGACGTTCGAGCAGGTCGAGACCGCGATCCGCGCCAAGAATGCCGGGCTCGCGAGCGAGCTGGAAGGAAACTTCGCGTGGCTGCGCACGCGCGTGGCAAAGGCCGACGACGCGGAGCGTCACACGATTCGCGAGCGGCTGCTCGCTGGACTCGAGCGTGCCGAGCGCGTCGTGGCGGATCGCCCGTCGGGGATGAGTCTCTTCGTTGCGTCGTTCTTCCTGCTCGTCCGCGAAGGGTTCGAAGCGATCCTGATCGTCGCCGCGCTGATGACGTTCCTCGCGAAAGCGGGTGCGTCTGAGCGGCGGCGCGAGGTGGCGCGCGGTGCATGGGCAGCGGTGGTGGCGAGCCTCGTCACCTGGGTACTCGTCGAGCTGTTGTTGCCGGTGACGCCGGGGCAACGCGAGATGATGGAGGGCGTGACGATGCTGCTCGCGGCCGCCGTCCTCTTCTATGTGAGCTATTGGCTTCTCTCCAAAATCGAAGCCGCCAAGTGGACCGCGTTCGTGCGCGGCAAGATGCAGAGCGCGCTCTCCTCCGGCTCCGGTCTCGCACTGAGTGCGGTAGCATTTCTGGCCGTGTATCGCGAGGGATTCGAGACGATCCTGTTCTACAAGGCGCTCTTCACTTCGGCGGGCTCGAGCAGCGTGCCTGTCGTTGGGGGAATCGCGGCCGGCGCCGTAGGACTCGTCGCGATCTACGTGCTCGTCAATCAGCTGGGACCCCACGTGGCGATGAAGCCGTTCTTCGCCGTCACGGGCGTGATGCTCTACTACATGGCGTTCGTTTTCGCGGGGAAAGGGATCGCGGAGCTGCAGGGCGTGGGGATCATCCCGTTGACCGTGATCGAAGGCGCGCCCCGCATTCCCGTGCTCGGGATCTATCCAACGGTAGAGTCTTTGATCGTGCAGGGACTGCTGCTGGTGCTCGCGATAGTCGCCGCGGTCTGGGCTATGCGGCTCAAGGCAAAGCCGTCAGGCGCTCCCTCGGAGAGGGACCTGCTTCGGTCGCAGTGACTCTGGCAGCGGCTGCGGGCCCGCCGGCTCGCGCCACTTGAGCATCAGAAATCCGCCCATCAACATCAGCACCACGCTCATGGCCTGCGCCAGAGAAAACGGTCCCAGTACCCGGTCGTCCTTCGCCCGCACAAACTCCACCAGAAAGCGCTCCATTCCGCCAAGCACGAGGTAGCACGCGAACAGCCAGCCGGTCGCGTGGCCGTGGTCGCGGCGCCGCCACAGCCACCAAAACACGAAGAGCATCGCGATCGTCTCGTAGATCTCGGTCGGGTGCACCGCGACCAGCGTATTCGGGTCGGTCATGGCGGGAAAGTGGACACTCATTCCCTGCAGATTCCCGACAGTCGTCGGAGGCAGCCCGTTGGGGAATTTCATCCCCCACGGGAGACTGGTGGGGATGCCGTAGTCGTCGTTCACGAGAAAGCACCCGACGCGCCCGAGCGCATAGCCGAGGGCCAGTGGCGCCGCGCAGATCTCCGCAGTGAACCGTGGCGGCACGCGCCGGCGCCAGCCGTTCAGGAGGATGCCGGCCGTCGCGCCGAGGAAACCGCCGTACCAGACGAATCCGCCGCGCTGAAAGAGCGTCTCGGGTTTCCCGGTCAAAAACACGTACCACAACTTGGCGCCCACCAATCCACCGATGACGCCGGCGATGATGATGTCGGCGGCGTAGTCTTCGTCGAGCCCGCGCGTGCGCAGGTCGAGCTGGATCGCCCATCCCGCCATCAAGAACGCCACCATCATCATCAGCCCGTAGCCGGTCAGTTCCAACGGCCCCAGGTGTATCGCGAATGGATAAACAGTCATGTCGTAATCTCGGCGGTTTCGAGACCGGGAAGCGGCAAATCGGCGCGGGCGTCGAGCGTCCAGTCGCTCCGCTCACCCAGGCGCAGCCGGTGCCAGCCGGCGCGCGCGATCATTGCGGCGTTGTCGGCGTTGAGCCGGGGGCTCGCGACCGCAACGCGCGCGACTCCCCCGAGGCGCTCTCCCGCCCGCGCCGAGAGTGCTCGGCTGCACGCGACGCCGCCTCCAAGCACGGCGGTTCCATAGCCCGTCGCGTGCATGGCACGCTCCAATTTGGTCACCAGCACGTCGAGCACGGCATCTTGGAACCCGCGCGCCAGATGCGCGCGGTCGCGCTCCAGATCCGTGGACGCGCGCACGGCATGCAGAACCGCCGTCTTCAATCCGGAGAAGGAGAACTCGAAGCCCTCCGAGATCATGGGACGCGGGAAGGTGAACCTGGTCGGATCTCCTTCGCGCGCCAGCTTCTCGATCGGGGGCCCGCCCGGATAGCCGAGTCCGAGCAGCGTCGCCACCTTGTCGAACGCCTCGCCCGCCGCGTCATCGCGGGTCTCACCCAGCAGCCGGTACCGGCCCCAGGCGGGCACGTCGAGCAACAGCGTGTGACCGCCCGATACGAGCAACGCCACGAACGGCGGCGCGAGATCGCGATCCTCGATCGCCGGGGCGAAGAGGTGCCCTTCCATGTGATGCACGCCGATGAGGGCGCGATCGCCGGCAAATGCGAACGACTTGGCGTAGACGACGCCGACGAGCAGCGCGCCGGCCAACCCGGGTCCGGCCGTTACGGCGACCGCGTCGATCGCCGAGGGTGCCAGGCCCGCTTCCGCGAGCGCCCGATCGACGACCGCGGGGAGGGCCGCGAGATGCGCGCGACTCGCCAGCTCGGGCACGACACCGCCGAAGACCTTGTGAATGTCCTGGGAGAGAATGACGAGGCTCGCCAGCTCACCGTTCACGAGAACGGCGGCCGAAGTCTCGTCACACGACGTCTCGATTCCGAGGACAGCGTCAGCCACGACGGGTGGGCGTCCCGCGGCGCCGCAGCGTGACCGAGTCGGGAATGGCGCGGGCGGTGATGCCGCGCGGCGCGATGACGGTGATCCGCGCCACGCCGCCGCTCGTTCCCGTGATGTGCGCAACGACTCGCAGGGAATCGCGCGTAATAGCCTGCACGCGCTCTTCGGGGCCGCGGATGTTGACCGACACGCGCGCCGGCGTGACGATGAAGCTCGTGATCGCGCCGCCGCCGCTCTCGACCGGAATTCCGCCGAACGAACGCTCCGCGATGCGGCCCATGTCGCCCGTCACGGTCACCTGCTTCGGCGAGAGCCGCACGATGCCGAGGGGCATCGTATCGATCGGCACGTTGCGCGTGAACTCGCCCGACACGTTCGTGATCTCCATCGGTACGGTCGTCACGGAATCGATCGTGGCGAGACTCTTTTCGGGGCCGACGAGCCGTACCGTGGTCGGCGTCATCGAGAGACCGCCGTGCAGCACTTGTCCGGAATCGGGCGTCACGCTCACGAGCGACACGATTTTCACTTCTTTGCGCGCGACGCTGTCCAGCGCCAGGGTGATCTCACTGGGGCGAACCTCCATGACGCGCACGTCGGCGCCTTTGGGGAGCGCGAGCTCGACCTCGCTCGGGTCGAGGTGGATCGACCAGGTGGACGCGGTCAACGTGTCGGGGACGCGGCGGGTGATGTCGCCCGCCAGCGAGCGCAGCTTGAGAATCTGGCTGCCCTTGCCGGAAATCTGGACGCGGACCTTGGGCGGCTTGTGCACGAGCGCGCGTCCCCGGGGGAGCTGCACGTTGAGGGTGACGTCGAAGCTCGTCGTGACCGGCTGTTGCAGCTGCACGGCGACGTAGAGCATCAGCGCGAGAAACAGCGCCGCGCCCTTGATGGGCCAGTTACGCGTAATCGCCTGCACCAGGTTACTGCGCATTCAACAGCCGCCGGATCAGCATTTCGTTGACGGGGTCCTCCCAATTCGCCGCGCCGATGACTCGCTTGACGATCACGCCATCGCGGTCGATCACGTAACTCTCGGGCACTCCGAAAATGTCGTACGCCTTCCTGATCTCGCCACTGGGATCGTGCAGGATGTCGAAGGTGAGACCCAGGTTGTGCGCGAACGCCATGATGCCGCTCGGATCTTGTGATCCCTCCGGATGGAACGCGTCGCCATCCACACTCACGGCGGCGATCCGGAAATCCGTTCCGGGCAGCTTCTTGTACAGCTTTTCCATCGACGGCATTTCAGCACGACACGGCGCGCACCACGTTGCCCAGATGTTGAGCAGCACCACCTTCCCGCGATAATCGGCGATGGTCGCAGGCTTGTGCGCGCGCAGGTCCGTGGCCGTGAAGGCAGGCGCGCGCGATCCTATCTCGACCGGATCGAGCTGCGGCCGCAGCTTGATCGCGAGCGCGACGCCGAACACGGCCGTCATCACGACGCCGGCGATCAACGTCCACTGCTGCCGGTTCGTCATACCGTCACCATGCAGCGGCGACGCAGCTCCTGCACCTCCCGCCCGGGGTCGGCGCTCGCAAAAATCGCGTGGCCGGCCACGAACGTGTCGGCACCGGCCTGGTGGGCCGCGGCGATTGTC
>Ga0209577_10002849_pt1 | contig 16400 bp, 16 predicted proteins | sample GraSoiAngelo_109_FD_185874 | JGI IMG/M metagenome (GOLD analysis project Ga0209577, IMG submission 185874) | Grasslands soil microbial communities from the Angelo Coastal Reserve, California, USA - 14_0903_12_20cm (SPAdes) (version 2) | ecosystem: Environmental > Terrestrial > Soil > Grasslands...
CTGGCTTGCGGACGCGCTCGCCGCAGAGCCGCGCACGGTGCTGCTGGTGACACACGACGTGGACGAGGCGCTCGTCCTGGCCGACCGGGTGGCCGTGCTCTCGCCCCGCCCCGCCCACGTGCGCACCGAGCTCGTGGTGGACCTCCCTCGACCCCGGCGCCGCCGCGAGCTCGTCACCGAGCCCGCCTTCGCGGAGCTGAAGGCACGGGCCATGGAGGTGCTCGAGGCATGAGGCGCTGGGCCCTCAGCTCCGCGCTGCTCGTGGCGGCGGTCGCCGCCTGGCAGGGGATCGCGAGCCTGCCCGGCGTGGACAACCTGACGCTCGCCTCACCGGTGGAGACGGCCCGCGCGCTGGACCACGACTCGAGTCTCCTCCTCTCGAACGCCTGGACCACGCTCGAGGAGGTCCTGCTCGGGCTGGCCATGGCGGTGGCGCTTGGGCTGGCGGCGGCAGTGGTGATGCACCTCTTCCGCCCGCTGCGCGACGCCGCCTATCCGCTCCTGATCGCGTCGCAGGCGATTCCGATCCCGGTCGCCGCGGTCCTCTTCGTGCTCGCCTTCGACTACGGGATCGGGCCGAAGATCGCGATCGTCGCGCTGATCTGCTTCTTCCCGGTCACGGTGAACGTGGTGGACGGGCTGCGGTCGGTCGACGAGCAGCTCCTCAAGCTCATGCGCAGCATGGGCGCCTCCCGCGCGGCGACGCTGTGGAAGGTCGAGCTCCCCTCGTCGCTCCCGCGCCTCTTCAGCGGGCTGCGGGTGGCGGCCACGGTCTCGGTCATCGGCGCCGTATTCGGCGAGTGGGCGGGCGCGGACAGGGGGCTCGGCCGGCTGGTCCTGCTGGGCATCAACCAGCTGCAGACCCCGCGTGTCTACGCGGGGATCGTGATCCTGATGATCATGTCGCTTCTGATGTTCGGGTCGGTGAGCCTGATTCAGCGCCTCGTGGCGCCCTGGAGCCGCGCGTGAGGCGGGCCCTCGCACTGGCGGCGGCGGCGGCCGTGGTCGCGGCCGGAGCGCTCTCCGGATGCGGGGAGCGGAAGGAGCGGCTCGGACCGTCGAAGACCCAGCAGCTCCAGCTCCTCCTCGACTTCTTCCCGAACGCCGACCACGCCGGGATCTACGCCGCGCAGGCGAAGGGCCGCTTCCGCCAGGTCGGGCTCGACGTGAAGATCCGCGCGCCGTCGGACCCGGCCGCGCCGATCCGCCAGGTGGCGGCGGGCCGCGCCGACATCGCGATCTCATACGAGCCGGAGGTGCTCCGGGCCCGCGACCACGGGCTCAAGGTGGTCGCCGTCGGCGCGCTGGTCCAGCGCCCGCTCACGTCGCTGATCGCCCTGCCCGCATCCAAGATCCGGCGGCCGGCCGACCTGCGCGGCAAGAAGGTCGGCACCGCCGGGATCGACTACCAGCACGCCTTCCTGCAGGCGATCCTCCAGCGAGCCGGCGTGAACCCGGCGAGTGTGAAGGAGCAGAACGTGGGCTTCAACCTGGTGCCCGCGCTCCTGACCAAGAAGGTCGACGCGATCCTCGGCGGCTTCCTCAACTACGAGGCGATCGACCTGAGGCAGCGCAAGAAGAACCCGGTGGTCATCCCGGTGGACAAGGCGGGCGTGCCGACGTACGACGAGCTGGTGTTCGTGACCAGCGAGCAGGCCGCCAGGGACAACGCCGACGCCATCCGCAGCTTCCTGGGAGCGGTCGCGCGCGGCACCCACGACCTGCAGGCCCACCCGGGCGACGTGAGCGCGCTCCTCAAGGCCAACCCGGACCTCGACCCGAAGCTCCAGAAGGCGGCGGTCAAGGCCACCCTCCCCTTCTTCCAGCCGCCGTCCGGCAAGCCGTTCGGCTACCAGGATCCCGCACAGTGGCGGGCGTTCGCCGACTTCTTGCGCTCGGGCGGCCTGATCCGGGGCGGCGCCGCCGGCGCGTTCACCAACGCGCTGCTACCGGGGCAGGGCCCCTGAACCGCCGCGGCGGCGGGCCGCCGTACGCGTAGGGCGCGTTCAGCAGGTAGATCCCCGCCAGCGCGGCGTGCGGCGCGTAGGGGGCGAAGAACTCCCGCACCTCCTCCACCGTCGCCCGGCGCCCGAGTCCGGCAAGGCGGCCCACCAGCTTGATGTACGCCAGGTCGCCGGCCGGCAGCTGATCGTCGCGGCCCTGGCCGTGGAACGCGAGCTTCTCCACCGTCCACGGGCCGATCTCGCGGATCGTGAGAAGCCGTCGCCAGGCCGGCTCGTGCTGGCTGAGGTCCACCCGGCCGGCCGCCACCTCGCGGCTCGCCCTGATCAGTGCGACCGAGCGCCCCGCCGACAGGTCGCAGGCCTGGAGCTCCGGCTGGCAGCGGCGCGCGAGCTCGTCGGCGGCCGGCACGTCTCGCAGGGTGCCGCAGGCGCTGCGGCGCCCGTAGCGCCAGGTCAGCGCCCGCTGTATTCGTACGGCGCGGTCGGAGTCGATCAGCTGCTCGGTAATCGCCCACGCCAGCGCTTCGAACGGCTCGGGCCGGCGGATCGGGCGGATCCACGGCTTCCGACGGATCACGGGGCCGAGCAGCGGGTCTTTGTTGAAGGCGCGCTGGAAGCCTCGGACGTCGTGGTCGACACCGAGCGCGAACCGCATCCGCTCGACGGCCCAGGCGGCGGTCTCGCGGGTGCGGGCCTCACCGCGGATCCGCACCGCGCCGCTCACGGTCCAGGCCCGCGCCACGGCCTGCTCGCCGTCCCTGTGAAGCACGCGCACGAGTGCGCCGGTTCGCCTGCGCAGGATGCCGTCGCGGCCCGCAGACGGCAGCCGGTAGGGGCCCAGAGGGCGGACGTCGAGCTCGACCGCGGCGGTGGCCGCGGTCATCTACCGCTTGATCACGTGGACGTCGACCAGGAACGAGCGCGACGCCGCGATCTCGAGCGCCCGCTCCACCCCGCCCCGGCGCCGCCGGCGGAGCCGGAAGCGGCCAGGGCGGGCGCGCAGGGCGCGCACCAGCACGAACGTGACGATCCCCGCGAGGAACCCGCCCGCCGCGGCCGCGGCCGGAGCGGAGAGCACGGCGCTCGGCACGGGCTCGATGGGCCGCACCTCCGAGGCGAGCACCGGCAGATGGCGATCGTCGATGGCCTGCTCCGGGTCCATGGGAGCGGCGAGTGTAACCCGCGGGGCGGCTGCTAGGCGAACAGCCGCTCGTACACCCGGTAGCGCTTCACGATCCGGCCGCCCATCGCCTCCATGCCGCGGTTCATCGCCTCGTTGGACTCGAGAATCCAGCCCATCTCACCGCCGCCCTGCGGCTTGCGGGCCGCCTGGCGGTAGTGCTCCGCGTACATGGCAGCGGCGATCCCGGTGTGCTGGTACTCGGGCTTCACGCCGAGGAAGCCGACGCGCACCCGGTCCACGCGCGGCTTGTACCAGAGGAACTTGAGCCAGCCGATCGGCAGCACGCGGCCGTTCATGCGCTTGAAGACCTGATTGACGTCGGGGACGGTGAGCGCGATCCCGACGGTCTCCCCGTCGGCCGTGTCGCACGCCATCATCCAGTCCTCGTCCAGGATCGGCTTCATCTCCTTGGCCGTGTGCTCCATCTCCTCACGTCCGATGGGCACGAAGCCCCAGTTGGTCGACCAGGCGATGTTGTAGACCTCTAGGAAGCGGTCGAGCTCGGCCTGTAGGTCCTTCTTGCGGAGGTGACGGAGCTTGATGCCGTGCTCGGGCTCGAGCTTCTCGGCGAGCTCCCAGACGATCGGCAGGACCTGTTCGCGATCCGTCACCTCGAGGTTCCACATGTAGAGATCCTGGACCTTGACCATCCCCGGAGCGCCCTCCACGAGCGCCTGGTAGTAGCGCGGGTGGTAGGGCTGCTTGATCATCGGCGGGAGATCGAACCCCTCGATCACGATCCCGGACTCGTCGTTGAGGGTGAAGTCCATCGGGCCCACCATCCGATCGCGGCCCCGCTCACGCAGCCAGCCGTCGGCTGCGTCGAGCAGCGCCCGTGCCACCTCGGGGTCGTCCTCGGACTCGAAGAAGCCGAACATCCCCCACCTGTTCTGGTGGAAGTCGTTGAAGTCGCGGTCGACCTGCGCCGTGATCCGGCCCACGACCTGGCCGTCCCGCCAGGCCAGGAAGTACTCGGCCTCGCCGTGCTTGAAGAAGGGGTTCTTCCGCCGGTCGAGGAAGCGCTTCCGCTCGTAGACGAGCGGGGGCACCCACAGGGGCTCGTTACGATAGATCCGCCATGGCAGGCGGATGAAACGCTTGAGCTCCCCGCCCGAGCGGACTGGACGGACTTCGAGGGTCACGCGGGGAACCTACTCCTGATGGCGCAGACCGTTACCGACCTGTTCGAGAAGGCGCGCACGCATGAGCGCCTGGATCTGCTCCGCGCGGCGCGCGAGCAGGACGTGATGCCCTACTTCCGGCTGCTCGAGGGCGAGGCCGGTCCGGTGGTGGAGATGGAGGGCGCCGAGCGGGTGATGCTCGGCTCCAACAACTATCTCGGGCTGACCCGCGAGCCGCGAGTGCGCGAGGCCGCTCGGCGCGCGCTCGAGCGCTACGGAACGGCCCTGACCGGGTCGCGCTTCCTGAACGGAACGATCCCGCTCCACCTCGAGCTGGAGCACGAGCTTCGCGATTGGATGGGGACCGAGGACGCCCTGGCCTTCACCACCGGCTACCAGGCCAACGTGGGCTGCCTCTCGACCCTCCTGGGGCCCGGCGACACCGTGATCTGCGACTCGGGTGACCACGCCTCGATCATGGACGGGGTGGCGATGTCGCGGGCCAAGCTGCGCCCCTTCCGGCACAACCGGCTCGACAAGCTGGAGTCGATGCTCTCACGGGCAGCCGAGGACGGCGGCGGGGTCCTGGTGGTGGTCGACGGGGTCTTCTCGATGGAGGGCGACGTGTGCGACGTCCCGCGGGTGGCGGAGCTCTGCCGCGCCCACGGCGCGAGGCTGATGATCGACGAGGCCCACGGCGTGGGTGTGCTCGGCGCGCGCGGTGCCGGGGCATCGGAGGTGCTCGGCGCCGAGGAGCTGGTGGACCTGCGCATGGGCACGTTCTCGAAGTCGCTCGCCAGCTGTGGCGGCTTCATCGCCGGCCCCGCCGACGTCATCGACTTCCTCCGTATCCAGTCGCGCGCGTTCATGTTCACCGCCGCGGCGGTGCCGGCCGCTGTCGGGGCGGCGCTCGAGGCGGTGCGCATCTGCCGCTCGCCCGAGGGCCCCGAGCTGTTCGCCCGGCTCGCGGAGAACGCCCGCTATGTGGAGCGCGGGCTCGAGCAGCTCGGCTTCACGGTCGTGCGCAGCGGGGCGACCGCGCCGGACGGCGAGGAGATCGTCACACCGGTCGTGCCGGTCCTCGTCGGCGACGACTGGCAGGCGGCACTCCTGTGGAAGGCCCTCTACGACGGCGGCGTCTACACGAACGTCGCCCTGTACCCGGCGGTCGAGCGGGGCGGTGCGCTGCTGCGGACCAGCGTCATGGCCACGCACGAGCGGGAGCACCTGGACCGGGCGCTCGAGGTGTTCGACCGCTGCCGAGGAGTGCTCGAAGAGTCCGAGTGACCTGGGCGCGCTCCCGCGTGAGCTGCCGCCAGGTGAGTCTCAGCACCTCGTAGCCCTCGAGCTTCAGATACAGGTCGCGCTCGTGGTCGCGCTCGAAGGCGCGGCGGGTGCGGTGGAAGCTCCAGCTGTCGAGCTCGACGATCACGACCGTGCCGCGCCAGTGGGCATCGACCTCGTAGCCCTCGACGATTGCGTTCATCACGGGCAGGGGAAGGTTCTCGTCGCGGCACAGGATTAGCAAGCAGCGTTCCAGATCTGATTTGGTGTGGGGCGGGACCTCAAACGCGCGCCCAAGGCAGGCACTTAGGGGGAGGAGCCCGCGGCGTCCGGGGTTGCGCTCGCACGTCTCGGTGACCGCGACCAGGTCGAAGAGCCGCAATCGCTCCGCCTCCTCGATCATGCGCTCCACCTGCCGTTCGCGGAGCACCTCGGCGTTGTCGAGCAGCGTCCGGGCGACGGTGGTGATCGGGATGTCGTCCTTCACGGTCACGTCCCTGGCGTCGAGGCGGCGCACCTGGTGCAAGACGATCCCTTTCTGCCCGCGGAACGAGCGGCCCGGCACGGTCACGTCGACCGATGCGCTCGCGCTCCGACGCAGATCCCAATGGTGCGCCGCGGACCGATGACTCAGAACCGCCGCCTCGCCGAACGCCAGCACGGCTGACATCCATGCGCTGCGCTGCGTGGGCACCGAGTGCCCGACGGCATACACGCCGCGGTGGACGCGATGCAGGCGCCCGGCTCGAACCCGCCACTGCACGGCCCCTCGCCTCAAGCCGAGCTGCTTCAACTGCCAACCGGCGACCCGGCCGTACTGGCGGTTGGCGAGCGTCGCGATCTCGAGGTCACCTGGTCGACCTGAGGCATCTATTACGTGCGTTAGGTCGACCACGTCGCCAGCATGGCGAACGGGGCGTTACAGCTGGGTGACGTACGTGAAAATCACTCCACGACCTGGACCTTGAAGAGGTTGGTCCCGCCGGCGCGGCCCACGGGGAGGCCTGCCGTGATGCCGATCTTGTCGCCCGCGTCGGCGAGGCCGAGGCGCTTGGCCGCCGCGGCGCAGACATCGAGCAGTGCCGTGGTGTCGTCGGGCTCCTCGTTCAGCTCGCCGCGGACGCCCCAGTAGATCGCGCAGCGGCGGACGGTCTCGATCCGCGGCGACAGCGCCAGGGTCGGGACCTGCGGGCGGTGGGAGGAGATGAGGCGCGCGGTCTTGCCGGTGAGCGTCGGACAGACCAGCGCCTTCAGACCGAGCTGGTACACCGCGCCCACGGCGCCGAACGCGATCGCGGCGGGGTCGTCCCCGCCGCGCAACCCCCGCTCGGTGAGCATGCGCCAGTAGGGCAGGTCACGCTCGGTGGAGGTCGCAATCGCGGCCATCATCTCCACCGCCTCTACGGGGTTGTGTCCGATCGCGGTCTCCTGGGACAGCATCACGGCGTCCGTTCCGTCGAAGATCGCATTCGCCACGTCCGCCACCTCGGCCCGCGTCGGGCGGGTGGAGTTGACCATCGACTCCAGCATCTGGGTCGCCGTGATCGACGGCTTGGCGCGCTGCCCGGCCACGTGGAGCAGCCGCTTCTGGACCAGCGGGACCTCCTCGATCGGCAGCTCGATCCCGAGGTCGCCGCGCGCCACCATGATCCCGTCGGCCGCCTCCACGATCTCGTCGGCGTTGGCGGCCGCCTGCGGCTTCTCGATCTTCGCGATCAGCGGGATGTCGGAGTCGTGCTCGGCGAGCCGCTGGCGCACCGGCTCGAGGTCGGCACCCCGGCGGATGAACGACAGCGCCATCAGGTCCACGCCCATCTGCACCCCGGCGTCGATCAGCCGCAGGTCGTCGTCGCTCACGGCCGGCAGCGACATCGTGACGTTGGGCAGGTTCAGCCCCTGCCGAGATGCCACCGTGCCGCCGACCTCCACGGCCGCCTCCACGTCGCCGTCGCGCGAGTCGCGGACCCGAAGGCGGATGGCCCCGTCGGCCAGGTACACCACGTCGTCGCGCTCGACGAGATCGGCGAAGCCCGGCCACGCGATCGGCAGCCGGTGCGCGTCCCCGGTGACCCGCTCGGCGGTCAGCACCACGCTGCTGCCAGCCTCGAGAGTGACCACGTCGCCGGCCACGGGGCCGATGCGGAGCTTGGGACCAGGGATGTCCTGGAGCACGGCGACCTCGCGGCCCACCCGCTCGGCGGCCGCGCGTACGCGCTCGACCGCCTCGGCGTGCTGCTCGGGGGCCCCGTGGGCGAAGTTCAGGCGCGCCACGTCCATGCCCACCGCGATCATCCGCTCGAGCACCGCGGGGTCCCGCGAGGCCGGTCCGATCGTCGCGACGATCTTGGTCGACCGCATCGGGGGAGGTATACACCTCGAAGGGGACTGGTCATGTCCCGTTCGCGGAGGGGTCCCGGGACCCGGCATGAGTACGTCGCGCCGGGGCCATTTTCGACCCCCGACTGGGCCTTCACGAAAAGCCCGCTCTTAGCGAGTGGTCCGGATTCGGACCGGTTGACCCTCGGGGACCCAACGGCATAAGTTGTCACCTGCCGTCGCGGAAGAACGGTGGACCGGACGGGAGGCCGAGAGAGAGCGCCTTCGGACCGAGAAGGCCGCCCTTGACGCCGCGCTGCGCCGGTACTGGGAACCAACTGCAATCCGGGGAGGATTGGGAATGGGCGAGACCGCCATGCCGACCGCTGCGCCCGCGCCTCAGCACATGCGCGCTCTTCAGCACGCGAACCGGGTCCGCCTCGCGCGGGCAGCGTTGAAGCGGCGCATCGCCGGGCAGGAGGTCCCGGCTGCGGAGGTCATCCTCAACTGCCCGTGGGAGGCCGCGAGCATGGAGATCAGCGACGTGTTGATGGCCCAACGCCGCTGGGGCCGGGCCCGTTGCCGGCGCATCCTCCTGACGCTCGGCGTGCCCGAGAACAAGCAGGTCGGAACCCTCACCGTCCGCCAGCGTCAGGCGCTCTCCGCGCTCCTCACGGCGAAGACGGGCTCGTCCCTCATGCGTGAGGAGGCCCTCGCAACCGCCTAGGGGACCCCACCGGTCGCGCGGACCCCTCGCCGTCGCGGCTGGCCGTCCCGCCGCCGCTTCTGCTCAACTGACGAGCGGGAGCGGCGGCAGGTCCCCACTCGTCTCTTCGAGCTCCTGCCCCGCCGTCTCGGGCAGCCGCAGCGCGACGAGCACCACCGCTAGCAGCGGAAACACCGCCAGGATCGCGAGCGCGTGTCCGATCCCGAGCGCGTCCCCGAGCTGCCCCGCCACCACCAGCCCCACCGCCGACCCGGTCACGCTCATCGCCAGGATCGCGTTGTTCCCCGCCGCGCGCACACGCGTGGGCAGCATCTCTGGCCCGTAGACGATCAGGGCCACCCCGCTCGCCGACGCGAGCGCGTTCCCGACCGCGGCCAGGGGCCACACGGCGACCCCGCTGACCAGCAGGAAGCCCGCGAACGCGGCCACCGCCACCGCACCGAGGGGCACGCCCACCCGCTTGCGGCCGCGCAGGTCGGCAACCCGGGCCCCGGCGAGCACCGCGGGGATCGAGGGGAGGGCCGTCGTGATCGCCAGGAAGAAGACGATCTCGCTTGCCGAGAAGCCCTGGACGCGGTCCAGGTAGCGGTTGTAGAACTCGGTGAGGGGCGCGAAGAACAGCGAGCTGAGGAAGATCGTGACCCCGAGCAGCAGGACCGTCCGCCGGACCGAGCGGGCGGCCACGAGCTCGCGGAGGCCGTGCCGTTCGCGGAAGTGCACGAGGAACCGGTCCGACTCCGGGAGCCGGCGCACGGCCCGGAGGACGAACGGCAGCCCGAGGAGCTGCAGCCCGTACGCCCCGGCCAGGCCCCACCGCCCCGTGGCCGCGACCGGGATCGCGAGGACCGCGAGCGCGCTCCCGGCGCCCGTGGCCAGGGCCAGCAGGGACACGATCGTGGTGCGGTTGCGCGCGGGCACGATCTCCATGGCGAGGACGAACAGCGAGACGGTCAGCCCGGCGTCGAGGCAGCGCAGTGCCAGGTGGCCGGCGACGTAGACCTCGAACGTCGGAGCGAGGCCGATGGCCGCCGCGAGCACGCAGTGCAGGGACGCCGCGACGGCCGCGAACCGCCGCCGCCCCCGGCGATCGGCGAGCGGGCCGATCAAGAGCGCGAGCAGGACGCCGAACCGGACCACGGCCAGCCCCACGCCGAGCGCAGCGTCGCTCGCGTGGTAGGCCCTCCCCGCGTACGGGAGCGTCTGGGTGAGCAGGCCCCCGGTGCCTCCGGCGTAGCCGGTGACAAGCGCGATGAGCGAGATCGCGGCGATCGCCGCCATCTGCGTCGTGGACATCGGCACCGGGGGCGCCCACCACGGCACGCCGGACGGGAGCGGAGCCCCGGCGTCGGCGGCGGCCTCGACGGCCCGGGCGCGGCGCCGCAGGAAGGGTGCCCACAGGAACCCGAAGTAGGGAATCGGGGTCGAGTAGGTCACCCGGTGCCTGCCGTCCGGACCGCGGGTCAGCTCGCCGTCGTCGACGAGCGGCAGCGCCTCGGGCGCCAGCTTCACGGGCGCCGCCCGGTCAGGACGGCTCGATGAAGCGCGACCCGAGCTCCCCGGGCGACTCGTCAACGGTGAAGCCGGGGCCGCGGGTGGCGATCTCGATGATGTGGCCGTCGGGGTCGCGCAGGTAGATCGACTCGAACCAGGTGCGGTCCAGCCGGTCCGTGCAGCCGATCCCGCGCGACTCCAGGTACTGCTTCCAGCCGTCCAGCTCCTCAGCTGTCTCCACGAAGAAGGCGAAGTGGTGCGTGGACCCGCGGCCCACCACGCCCTCCTCCATCTGCGGGTACTCCATGCAGGTCACGATGGTCCCGGGCGTCCCCACGCCGTCGCCGAAGTAGAAGTGGCGAGCGCTCCGGTCGTCCTGGTTCACGGTCTGCTTCACGAGCCGCAGGCCCAGCACGTCGCGATAGAACGCCACCGACCGGTCGAGGCTCGAGCAGATCAGGGTGATGTGGTGGATGCCTCGCAGCTGCAGCCGGCGTGGCTCCTGGGGCGGGACCGCGCCAGTCACGTATTCGAGATCAACGGCAACGGCGCCGTGCCCGAGAAGAAGAAGAACCAGATCCCGAACCCAACGATGGCGATCCCCGCGCTCACCACGAGCACGCCCTCGAGCGGCGCCTGGCCGTAGTCCTCGAGGCCGCGCGCGGCCCGGACCTCTATGTGCTTGCGGTTGAGGAAACCGAGCAGGGGGACGATCGCGAAGATCCCCACGACCACGGCGCCCGCCATCGCGGCCAGGGCGGCGCCGATCGAGTGCGTGGCGTCCTGGATCCTGGACCCGAGGTAGAGGCAGCCCAGCGGAAGCCCCACCCAGAGCACGAGGCTGCCGATGAACATGATCGCGAGCATCAGCGCCGCGCTCGATCCCGCTCGCATCGCCCTCCGCACGGGTCTGAAACTACCTGAACCCGAGGCCGCCGGAGCGGCGCTTGAAGGCCTCCCGAAGCAGCCAGAACGCCGCGATGAAGACGAGCCCGCCGATCGGGATCATCAGCGCGCGGGTCACGTCGCTCTTCCCGCCCAGGATGAAGAGGACGGCCATGGACGCGAAGGCGGCGGCGCCGGCAAGGAGAGCGGTATGCGAGCGGTAGCCCGCGAAGTGCTCCCGGATCGACAGCTCGAGGCCCGCGAGCGAGCCCAGCACGAGCGCCCCCGTGAGCATGACCCGCCCCCGCGACCCGCCGACCACGAAGCTGAGCGGAAGGAGGGTGAGCGCGAGCAGCACCACCAGCTCGACCAGCGGGAACTTCCCCCAGGGGGCCGGCGGGCGCTCGTCGATCGTGGGCCGGCCGCGCCGGCGCACCGGGGCCGGCGGGCGGCCGCTCGCGGCAGTGCTCCGCCGGCGCTCGGCCGCCTGCGCGCGGCGCGCACGCGCCGCGTCGCGCTCCGCGCGGGTCGTGCCGGCCGCCGAGACGGGCTCGGTGCCGGCCGGTCCGCCGCGCTTGCGGCTGCGCTTACCCATCTGCGGCCTTCGGTTGATCCGGGGTCACGGCCGGCGGCCGCGCCCCCCGGCTAACGGACAGCCGGACGAGATCCGGACGCGCCACCAGTTAAGGAGCATCCCGAGCAGGCCGAAGCGCGGGCGCACGTGCCACGACTTGCAGCCGGGCTCGCCGATGTCCTCGTTCCGGATCACCATCCACTTGTGCCGCTCCGGCTCGAGCACCATCTCCTCGATCCGGCGGCGGTTGAGCTCCTCGACGTAGGTGCGGTCGCCGAGCACCCGGCGGTTGTGCTCGAGCCGGTCGGCCAGCTGGTCGCGCAGCTCCTCGAGCTCGACGAGCGACAGCACGCGCGGCCCGCCGCGCGACGGCACCTGCCAGTCGAACCCAGTGCGCGGGAAGGCCGTGCAGAACAGGGCACCGAGCTCCGACTCGAGCTTCGCGACCTGTTCGCGAAGGGTGCGTCGCGCAGCGGCTTCGTCCGGCGCGACGGGCGGACGGATCGGAACGCGGCGCGCCGAGACTGCAAGGTCCGGCCGCTGTTCGATCACCGCCATCGGTCCCTCCTCGCGTCGATGCGAAGCCCCGATGGTACCACCGCTATGGGGCATTTCCGGCAGGCGCCGCGCCCTCTCCGGCGTCCCCCTGAAGCACCTCCGCGATGATCCACAGCGCCTCCTCGACGCTCACGTCCGGCACTCCCTTGACCTGGATCGAGGCGATGCGTATCCGCCTGGTGCGCGGATGCACGCCCCTGCCCTCGGCGAGGTCCGCGAAGAGGACGCCCACGGAGCGCTCGGCGTCAGCGATCACCACCTGCCGCGAGGAGAGCGGCCGCCCGTCCCCGCCCAGACGCTCGCCCGGCTCCGACAGGCGCAGGCCGAGCGGGCCCTCGAGCTTCTCGTCGTCGAACGCCACCAGCGGGACGCTCGTCTCCACCGTGGCGATCAGGATCGCGTCGTCCAGGAGGTTGCGGCTCGGGAACCCACCGGCGCGCATCCGCTCGAGCGCGATCTCCTCTGGCGGCGTGCGGCGCTCGTCCGGGTCGATTCCCACCTGCCTGAAGAAGACCCGGTAGGCCCACGGGACCGGCTGCTGGCGGAGGGTGACCGCCTTCCCGCCGGTGTAGCGGTCAGCGAGGTTGCGCAGCCGGCGCCTGACCGCCTCCGGGCTGCGGCCGGACCGGGCCTCGACGGCCGTGTGGAGGATCCGCAGCTCCGGAAACTCGGCGGCCAGGTCGTGCGCCACCCACCCTTCCTCGATCTCGGGGGTCTCGATCACTGGACCGTCCGGCCCTGCAGGAGCGCGCGGACGGCGGCGCTCAGCTGCGCATCGGAGAGGTTCCCACGCCGGGTGCCCGCGGAGATCCCGCTGCGGCGGGCGAAGATGGTCGTCGGGCAGTCGCCGATCCCGTACAGGTTGAACACCGCGGCGTCGCGGTCGAACGCGACCGGGAAGCTCCAGCCGCGGGACCGAACCATGTTCCCTGCGGCAGACAGCGAGGTGCGGCTGATCACCCCGACGAATCCCACGCCGGGGAACGAGCGCCGCACGCGGTCCACGCGGTCGAGCTGCACGTTGCAGCCCCCGCCGCCGGTCGCAACGAACGTGAGCACGAGCGGCCGCGAGCGGAGCTCGCAGAGGTTGACCACGCCCGCCAGGTGCACCGAGCACGCCGCCGGGTGGCCGCCGCCGGCGCGCGGCTGGATGTTGGCGTCGTTGTTGTGGTTGCTCGTGGCGAGCGGCGCCGCGAACGGCGCGAGCCGCTTGCCCGCCGGGATGCCGCGGTAGCCGGCCCCCGAATGGCGCAGCGCGTTGGCTCCGGCCACGATGACCGCGATCACGAACGCGATCCCGACGACCCACGCGTAGGCGCTGCTGGGCCGGGCGGGCCGCGGGGGCGCGGGCTGGGGCTCGGGGTCGCGCTCGTCCAGCTCCTCGAACCGCTCGGCGGCGCTGCGCCCGCTGGATTCCGGCGCCCCGAGGTCGGCGAAGCGATCCTCCGGCGGTCCGGGCGCGTCTCCAGGTGGTCGCTCAGGCACGGGTACGGCGGCGGCCCAGGCGCAGGCCGCCCAGGCGCGGGAACGTCAGGCGCGGGCGCCAGGCGCGCGCCGGCCGCCACTGGAGCCCGCCCACGCCGGCGGCCACCTCGGCGCGCGCCGCCGCCGCCAGGGGCCGCGGGTCCAGATCCCGGAGGCTGAACGGGCCGTGCTGCTCCGCCCACACCAGCGCCGCGGGCAGGACCACCATGACGCCGAGGAGCGACACGGTCAGGTCAACGACGGTCACGATCCCGAACTCCCGGAGCATCTGGATGTTGGACGCGATCAGCGCCGCGAAGCCGGCGATCGCGGTCACGCCCGACGCGAGCACGGCCGCGCCCGTGGACCTGTACGCGTAGTCGATTGCCTCGGCTGGCTCCGATCCCCGCACCCGCTCCTCGCGGTAGCGAGCGGAGAGCAGGACGCTGAACTCCGTCGAGATCGCGATCACGAGCGCACCGAGCGTGGCGGACATCGGGTTCAGTGGAATCCCGATCACGAACAGGATCAGGGCCGACCAGCCGGTGGCCAGCGCGATGGGAATCAGCGGCACGGCGGCCAGGCTCAAACGGCGGCGGAGCGCGAAGAGCACCAGGAACACCGCAGCGAGGCCAGCCAGGATCGTGAGCGCGCGCCGCCACCCCGACGAGAGCTTGCCGTTCGACTCCGCGGCCAGCACCGGAAGACCGGCCACCTCGGCGGTCACCCCGGGCGGCGGGTTCAACTGGGAGCGGATGTCGTCGACGATCGCCTTCTGGGTGTCGAGCCCCTGGAGGTGGATGCCGAACGCGAGGTTCGCGGTCGCGCGGTCGGAGGAGATCACCGCCTGGGAGAAGTAGGGCGGGACGGCCGCCAGCAGCGCGCGCGCGTCGACCTGGCTGGCCGGCGCGGACCGGAACAGGTCGGTGAGCGACAGCGCCGGGCAGATCTGGGGCGGGTTCTTGGTCTGCCGGCAGGTGTCACCGTTCCGATAGCCGTGCGAAGTGAGTACGCGCCGCTGGAAGTCGGTCATCCAGGCGATCACGCTCGGCTGGGTGAGGTCGCTTCCGTGCACCACCACGTCGATCTCACCCGATACGCCGGTCTCCTTCTGCAGGGTGTTGATGTCGCGCAGCGCGGGCATGTCCTGCGGGACGAGCTTGCGGACGTCCGACACAACATGCGTCTGGGTGTCCGCGGCCCAGCCGAGCGCGGCGAGCGCGAGGCTCGCGACCAGCACGTTTCGCGGCCGGTCGATGGCGAAGTCGAGTGCCGCCCGGCCGGTGCGCGCGGCCCAGCTCGAAACCCTGGTCGCGCCGTCGGCGATCGCGTCGCCGGCGCGGCTCCAGGCGATCTGCTCCCAGGTCGAGCGCGCGAGCGCCCGGGCCCGCGGAAGCAGCGGCGGGACGTCCGGCGCCGTCGGTCTGCGCTCGGTGAAGCGGGCGAGGGTCGCGATGCCGGCGGTGGCCGCGCAGGCCAGTCCGAGGACGATCCCGACGATCACGGTCACTGCGAACCCGTGCACCATCGGGACCGGCGAGAGCAGCAGCACGAGGAACCCCGCCGCGGTGGCCAGGCCAGCCCCTGCGACCACCGGGCCGCCGCGCACCGCTGCGGCCCGCGCCGCGGCGCCCGGCCGGAGCCGCTCGGCGCGCGACTCGTCGAAGCGCGCCTGGAGCTGGATCGCGTAGTCCACGGCCAGCCCGATGAGCACGGGCAGCGCCGCGATCGACGCCATCGTCAGGTCGTAGCCGGCGAGCGCGATGAACCCGTACGTCATGGCCGCCGCGGCGAGGGCCAGCCCGAGCGGCAGCAGCCGCATACGGGTCCGGAACACCAGCGCCAGCGTGGCGGCCATGAGCAGGAACGCCGCCCCCAGCAGGACGAAGATCGAGTGCTGGACCGTCGTGGCCAGGGCATCGACCACCACCGGGATGCCCGTGACGATGTAGCGCTGGTGGCCGGCCATGGCGAAGCGCGGCTCCGCCGCGGCGCTCTTGAACAGCCGGATGGCGTTCTTCGCCTGCGTGTCGCTCAGGCCCGGCTTCAGCCGGATCTGGATGAGCGCAGCGTTGGGGCTCGGGAACAGCGATGCGAAGCGGGCCTTGGGCACCCCCACGCCCCTGGACGGGTCGAAGACCAGCTCGGAGACGAACTGCGGGTTGTTGATCTCCGGGACGCTCGTGAGGTTGTACTTGAGCGCAGTCGTCAGCGCCTGGCGCAGGAACTGCTGGTAGGCGAGCTGCTGGGCGTCGTGTGCGAGCTTCTCCTGCCGGGCCTTCGGTAGACCCTGCTTCCTGGCGAGCCGGCGGGCGGCGTCGGCCGCCTCCCTACCCTGGATCGCGGTCTGCTCCTGCCGCGCCTGGAAGCCCTTCTGTATCTGCTCGGCGGCCGTGTGGATGAACGTGCCGGGGCCGTAGACGACCTTCGCGGGCTTCGTCCTGGCGAGGGTCGTGCACTCCGGCGGCAGCTCGCGCAGCGCTTTCGGCGGGACGTTGCCGGACAGGCAGCCTTCGAGGCCGATCAGGCGCGCCAGGTCGGAGGTGAGGACCGTGTGCTGGAGGTTGCCCTGGACCAGCACGACCACCGTCTCCCCGCCGAACTGCTTGCGGAAGCGCTCCGTGGCCTTGAAGGCCGCGGTGTTGCGGCCGACCAGCGTGTCGGTGGACGCGCTCGGCTCGAGCCCGAGCGCCAGGACGAACCCGATGAGCGCGAGGGCGCCTACGACCGCCACGGTCGCCAGCGGACGCTGTATCACGAGCCGCGCGACGCGGCCGAATAGCGACATCGTCGGCAGCTTAGGCCAACGGGGTGCCGTTACCGGCCGGTTCCC
>Ga0209577_10002850_pt1 | contig 16399 bp, 15 predicted proteins | sample GraSoiAngelo_109_FD_185874 | JGI IMG/M metagenome (GOLD analysis project Ga0209577, IMG submission 185874) | Grasslands soil microbial communities from the Angelo Coastal Reserve, California, USA - 14_0903_12_20cm (SPAdes) (version 2) | ecosystem: Environmental > Terrestrial > Soil > Grasslands...
ATGGGATTCGAACCCGATCCCGGTATTGAAAGCACGCAAATTACTGATTTTGCGTGTCGCTCTTGTCGCTGGAACCGCTCTAACCGCCGTAGTCGGGTACAGTTTCGGTACAGACGCGTCGCACGATCCTTTACGTGCGTGGGGTTCTAATCTCGTGGAGATTGATCCTCAGCTATTTTCTTCTATTTATTCGGTGGGTCGCCAGAAAAACGGGGAGCCAGAATAGGTCGCCTGCACGTCACACTTGAACCTACTTAGGCGCTCCGTGCATGTGGGAGGGCGTGAAAGGATCATACAAGCCATGTCAGTAGAGCCCTTGCCTACGTTCATTGCATTGCCTGCGACCCTGGTACCACAGTCGCCCGTTAACCGGGACCTATCTGTTTTCTGATCGAGTGATTAAGGTAAATCAGTCATATGCCGCTACGGCTCCTCCGCGCCAAGAGAACCTGTGCTAGGATCCTTTCGAACTGCGGATCATACTGACGCTTGGAGTTGCACAGACCGGCCATGATAATGATCAAGGAGGACGCCGACTATGGGTTTAACCAGACGCATCATACTGGCAGCGGGCGCCGCGGCAGCGGCAACGGCCGCCTTGCCGCGCGCATTTGCTCAGCAGGCGAGCAAAGGAGGAACTGGCAAGTTCTACGAAAAAGGCTCCGTTCGTATCTTCTATGAGGAGGCCGGGTCCGGTTTCCCGTTGATGCTGCTTCCCGGCGGGGGATTGAACTCCACCATATCCTTCTTCACCGGCAACTCGCCCTTCAACGCCGTTGAGGAGTTCAAGGGACAGTATCGCTGCATCACAGCGGACCTGCGCAACGCCCCTAGCGGCCAGTCTACCGGCCCTGTCGAGGTCGACCGGCCGTGGGATTCCTACGCCGACGACCAGCTCGGTCTGATGGATCATCTGGACATCGACAAGTTCATGGTGATGGGCTTCTGCATTGGCGGCCCTTTCATCTGGAGTCTCTTGAAGCGCGCCCCCGATCGTATTGCCGCGGCTGTGCTGGCGCAGCCCGTGGGGTGGCGTCCGGAGATGCGCGACCGTAAGTACCCGGGCGCATTTTGGACGACTTGGGGTCCGGCGCTGACCGCTAAGCGACCAGAGATTACGATGCAGACGGCCGACCAATTTGTGACCAGGATGTTCGAAACCAATCCCGACTTCGTCTTCACCGTGACACGCGATTTCGTGCGTAGTTGCCAAAACCCGATCTTGGTCCTGCCGGACGACGTCCCCGCGCACCCTTACGCCGTCGCCATGGAGTGCGCGATGCTCGCGCCGAAAGCCGAAGTGAGCATCTTTCCTTGGAAAGAGCCCAAAGAGCGGATTCCGCTGGCAGTGCGCCAAATCCATTCCTTCCTCAAGGCGCATCAGCCTGCTTAGACGGCGGTGTCTATACGACAGGGCCGGGGCGGGTGCCAGTTTTACATTTTCGGACGGTTGGACACCTTTCCACTTTTTGGGAGGACCTCGACTCTGCACCAAACCCCAAATTTGTAAGAGGAAGACAAAATCGTGAAAATATCGAAGCCATATCTACAGTTCAGCATCATGGACTAGTGACGAAGTGAAACCTTGGACGAGTGGCCTTCGCCTAGCGCGCAAGGCAACGCTACCTCGCAAACCACCTTCCCATTCCATTAGCCCCCACATGTTAACGGTGGCACGGTCACAGGAGGATCCTATGTTCATGGCACCCAGTATTGGCCGCACTGGCAACCTGATCGTGTTCGTGATCATTTCCGGCGTTTTTTGCGTCACCGCTTCTGCCCAACAGGGAAGGAACCCACAAACACCGGCGAGGCCCGCAGCCACATCGGCTCCAGCTCCCGCCGCGTCCGAGACCCTACCGCTTCGCCGCGTCGTGCTGTATAAATCCGGCGTCGGTTACTTCGAGCACGGCGGGGTCGTGCGCGGCAACCAAGATGTTAAGATCGATCTCACCAGCAGCCAGCTGGATGATGTATTGAAGTCCCTTACGGCGCTCGATCTTAATGGCGGAAGAATCGTGGGTGCCAGTTATGGCTCTCAGGAGCCGGCTGGACACCAGCTCGAATCGCTTCCAGTCCCTGTTGCTGGCAATCAGACTCTGGCCTCTCTGCTCGAAGGTTTGCGTGGCATTCGGCTCGAGGTCAGCACTAGCACGGGAGCCTTCAACGGGCGGCTGTTGAGCATCCAGCAGACACGGCGCGAAGCTGGCTCTTCCCAGCGGGGAGCATATGCCAGACGTTCGCCTTCTCATAGCAGATGACCATGATGTCGTTCGAAGAGGTGTGCGCACAATCATCGAAGAAAATCCCAACTGGAAGATAGTGGCCGAGGCCAGCGATGGCCAACAGGCTATAGAAAAGGCGAACGAGTTCAAGCCCGATGTGGCTATCTTGGATTTCAGTATGCCCAAAAGGAACGGCTTGGAGGCCGCGAGATCCTCAGAAACCTGCCACAGACCAAGATATTGATTCTTACCATTCACGACAGCGGTGTTCTGATGCAAGAAATGCGTCAAGCTGGCGTTCACGGCTATGTCCGTAAGCGTGACTCTGATCGCGATCTGATCTCTGCGATCCAAGCGCTGGTGAGTAATAAACCTTTTACTTACCTGCAATGACACCTAACATGCATCGGCCGCTGAAACGTGATCGTGGAAAGCCTCAGTCCGGTCTAACAACTCGTCAAAGAGAAGTTGTCAAACTTCTCGCCCAAGGACTTCACAGCGAGAAAATCGCGGAAATGCTCGGCATCAGCAAGAAGACGGTGGAAATACACAGACAGAATATCCTTTCGAGGGCGAATTGCCGTTCGACCTCAGAGTTGGTGCGCTACGCGATCCGCAACGGAATCATCGTGGCTTAGATCATCCTTCTTCGGGTCCTGGTTGTTTCCTCCGTGATGGTATGTAGCTCAACCACAATCAAAAATGCTCACATTGGTACTTACGGGAAATGGCGACTTCAACTATAGCGCTGGAATTGGAAAAAGCATTTCCGTCCGAAGCTACAGACCGCAGGACAAAGGTCCCTGCTCTAGTATGTCGATCCTCCGGAATCTCACGTATTGCTGATCAACCCTATTCGCGACGTATATTGCCGCTCACCGGTTCAGTCCTTTCAGCTTTCATAGCAGAGAGGGAAAGAGTGCCGATATGAGCCCAGCACGCATCCTCGTTGCAGACGATCACGACGTTGTTCGGCAGGGACTCCGTTCACTTATTCAGGAGCAACCACAGTGGAAAATCATCGCGGAAGTTAAGGACGGAAGAGATGCCGTTGCGAAGGCGAGTGAATTGAAGCCCGACATAGCCATACTCGATATCAGTATGCCCTCGTTGAACGGTCTCGATGCGACGAGGCAGATATTGAAACTTAATACGCACACCAAAATTCTCATTCTCAGCGTGCACGACTCCGAACAAATGATCGAAAATGTGCTAATCGCAGGAGCTCGGGGCTATGTCCTGAAGGCAGATGCGGGCAGTGATTTGGTGCGGGCCATGCAAGCTCTGCTGGCTGGCCAGACCTGTTTTACGCAAAAAGCCAGCCAGATTATCCTTGACGGATTCGTGGGAAAAAGACCGAAGGCAACACAAGGCGAGTCTCAGGTGCTAACCGCAAGGGAGAGAGAAATCCTGCAATTGTTGGCAGAAGGCAAGATCAGCAAGGAAGTCGCGACCCTGCTCAACCTGAGTACCAAGACAGTGGAAACGCATCGCACAAACCTCATGCGTAAGCTCAGTTGCCATTGCGTGAGCGAGCTGGTCCGATATGCTGTGCGCAACCACCTCGTCGAGGCATAGTGCTTTTCTTCAGGATTGATTCGGAAGAGCCTCTTTTACAATCACACCAATCTCACCGCCGATTGAATCTCGGGTCCGGGCTGGGGCCGCAATGTTCCAGCCATTGGATTTTGTGATGGTAGAATTTGCGCTCGAACGCCCCATGGTTGGAGAATCTGCGACTCTCCAATTGAAAGCAGGTACGATGCGGCCACGCGAATACGTCACGATAGACGTAGACAGCAGTGACGAGGAGATACTGGCCACCCGTGATGTCATGCTCCAGTTGCGGCCTAGCGTGCCGCCGACTGAGTATCTACCAACGGTCAGGCGCATGATGCAGGCAGATGGGTACCGCCTTGCTGCGCTTTACGAGAAGGGCAAGGTGCGAACCGTTGCGGGCTGCAGCACTGCGGGAAGATATTGTATGTCGATGACCTAAACACCGATGAGGCTCACCGCTCCCGTGGCTAGGGAAAGGCCCTGCTGGATTGGCTTAAAGCTGAAGCCATAGAGAACAGTTGCGCTCAACTACACTTGGACTCGGGCGTGCAGCGAGAGAACACGCATCGGTTTTATTTTCGAGAAGGCCTGGCCATCAGCGCCTACCACTTTCGAGTCGTCTTATAGCAAGGCGCTCTACCTGTGCTGCTCTTAGTCGCCGCTCCTAAAATCTTCGCGGAAAGAGTTGTGGGGCTCTGAGTATGTCGTCATTGTTTGTGGGCGGCAGTGGCATCAGCACTCGGACTGACCTCACCGTGACCTTGTCTTTCGCAGTATCAACGTTCGCTCGGATACTTACGCGGTGTCCAGCATGGCGTTTGAGAGCATTAGGATTCGTGACGGTCCAGATTTTCTGGTCGCTCTCGGCAATAAAACTTTTCTCGTCAAGGCTAATCGTGCCCGTAATGGTCGCTGATTTGGAAGCGGGGGCGGTCGGTGGTTTCGTTTGCGGATTCGCCCTCAGGGTGTTCAGAGAAACAACCGCCGAAAGGCCCAGCACGATGATGAATAAGTTCTTCGTCGAAGTTCTCCGTACGGGTCATCGTTTCCGTTAAAGTACGCTTGATTAGCTCTTCATGCAATCATCGCCAGCATGAGTGGTAGCGAAGAAGACACCAGGCTTTCGGTTTCGCGGCAGACAATTCTTTACGCGCTGTGCCGGGCCGGGCCGCAAGGTTCCGGCCTTTGTTTGTGTGCCGAGCATGTTCGTCAGCTAGGAGGTGCAAGTCCTCTTCACAACGTGATGGACGTGAAGTGATAGCGAAGCGCAAGGGCGTCACCGTGAGGTGGGGTCTGAAGGAAGCGCGGAGCAAAAGCGCGAACCGATGTACAAAAACCGGATCTGAGGCATACGGTGCCGGACGAGCGGGCAAGTGACCACGAAGTCCGTATCCATCAAAGGCACTGGTTGTAAATCCGGCGGTTGCGCGTCGAAGGCGGGCAAACTTACCTCGGGAGATTTGCCGTGGTCTCGAATACGAGACTGAGGGTCGAGTGATCGGCCCTGACCGGACGGCAGAAGTCAGCATAGGGCAAAGTGGTCGCGGAAGCGACGAAGCCCGAACGGTCTCCGCAAGGGGTTAATGGGAGTGGTGAGTAAGTAGCGCGACTCACGATATCGGGCTGCCCAACGCTTACTTTGTCTCACTCGGGATTCCGCCTTTGGCTAGGCGCCGTAGCTTAACCTACCGAATCGCCGTATACGGACCCGTACGTACGGTGATGTGACAGGGACAGCGGGTGACCGCTTACCTATGTCGATTGTGTTTAAGAGCCTTTGAGGCGCTGTTTTTACCCGTGGCTCCTCAGCTAACGCGCTGTCGTGCGGCGGTCGGCTCGGTATTCGAGCGGTGAGGTCCGGCTGGCAATGGGATGACCGCCTTTACTAGGGTTCTTAGTCGGAACTGAAGTCCAGCGTGCCCGCGAGTTCCTTGATTCGTTCCCGCATTCCACTGGTCCGGGCGCCCGGGCGAAAGGCTGGCCGGCCGTCTTTTTAAGGCATACCTTTGCCGCGATCACGTACCTCTAGCCACACGTGATGCGCATCGGTGCCGATTGACATCCGAATTCTATTCTTGCTCGAAAATGGCAGGAGAAAAAGTCGCGGCGCTATTCATTCCTGAGACCGGTCGAGGCAGTTTGCGCTGCATGGCCACCACAGGGAAGCAGAGTGGCCGAATGGCTTGTACGCGCCATCCGGCCCCGAATGGCTAGCACGTGCTGATACTCTACTCCCAGCGTCCTGAGTACGTCCGAATTTCTCTGTGCTCTATGCCCACACGGAACCGGCGCAAACTCAACTCCTGCTGATCTCTCAGCCAGGATCTTCTCCCCAAAACGCTTTCGAGCCTCCAGGCCTATCGGCAAGGAAGGCAGGAATGGCGCGCGGCGAGCGCACTGAATTCATAAGCAAGCATTGTGTAGCTGGTGTAGGATGTCGCCAGTTTTGCGCGGTCAAATCGGAAATGTTGACAATTAAGACGGCCGCGAAACTGCACAACAACTTTATCGTCAGCGCGACGCACTTGCCAAAACCATGCCGTGGAGAAAATGCCAATGATCAGAAAGCATCGACTTGCTTCTCAGCTTCGTTCAGTCGGCGTTTTTTCAGCTCTTCTGGGCATCAGCTTTTGGGGTGCCAGCTCACTTCTCGCCCAGGAGCCTACTGCGAAGCGCATTGAACAGGCGGATAAGGAGCCGCAGAACTGGCTCACTTTTTTCGGAAATTACCGCGCATGGAGTTACAGCCCGCTTGATCAGATCAAGCGCGAGAACGTCAAGCAACTCGTGCCGGTGTGGGCCTTCCCGACGGGTGGGCAGAATGGGCTGCAGGCCGCGCCGCTTGTCGTGGACGGGGTCCTTTATCTCGAAAATCATCAGAATCACGTTTTCGCGATCGAGGCGGCTACCGGCAGGCCTCTTTGGACTTACGTCTATGGATCCTCAAAGGGAAGCGCATCGCAGCCGATCCTTGGCTCGCGCGGCCTGGCAATCGGGTACGGCATGGTGTACATGGGAACGCATGACAATCACATGGTCGCAATAGATGCCAAGACAGGCCAGGAGGTCTGGGACGTTCAAGTGCCAGACACGGTCCAATGTTGCGGGATAACGGGGGCTCCGCTGCTGGTGAAGGATAAGGTGATCACGGGCGTAACCGGCGGAGAAGTGGCCCATCGCGGTTACCTAACGGCTTTCGACGCAAAAACTGGGAAGGTGGTTTGGCGCTGGTACACGATCCCCGCACCTGGCGAACCCGGTTCTGAAACGTGGCCCGGAGACTCCTGGAAGATTGGCGGCGGCTCGACTTGGTTTACCGGGTCGTACGATCCGGAGCTGAACTTGATCTACTGGGGCATTGGCAATCCTTCATCCGACTTTTTCGGGGACCGTCGCAAGGGGCTCAATCTTTACACGGATTCGCTGGTCGCTGTGGATGCCGATACCGGACAACTGAGGTGGCACTTCCAGGAGATTCCACACGACCTCTGGGATTTCGACGCGAACGCAGAACCGGTGTTGATTGACGTCGACCAAAATGGTCAGCGCCGCAAATTGGTGATCCATTCCAATAAAGGCGGCTATGCCTATGTGTTCGACCGGGAAACAGGCAAACTCGTGAAGGTCTTCCCGTACGCACAGACGCTGAACTGGTCCGGAGGATTGGATGTCGATGGCAAGCCCCTGAAGCCTGTGGTTCCAGCTAAGGGAAGCGATTATCTTTTCTGCCCCGGAACGATCGGCGCGCGCAATTTTAATCACTCGGCTTACAGCCCCCGCACAGGTTTGTGGTACAGCAACAATTTTGAGATCTGCTCGCGGCTAGAGCCGGAGGAGCTGGATGTGAAGGAAGGCGAGCGGTACTTCGGCGGTACCTTCACCGGTCAGTTGAGCCCGAGCGGGAAGCCCAATATCAGCTCCTTTGATCCTCTGACCGGGGAGAGAAGGTGGACATTCGGCACGAATTACCCTAACGCCTCATCTCTATTGGCGACGGCAGGCGATTTGATTTTTGCCGGAGACCTCGCGGGCTACGCGTTTGCTCTGGATGCAAAAAGCGGCGAGAAACTTTGGTCCTTCAATACCGGTGCAAAGATTGCCTCTCCTCCCGTCAGCTTCTCGGTTAATGGCCGCCAATATATCGCAATAAGCACAGGAGGCGGGTCGATCGTTGAACGTACCCTAACCGACCTCTACCCTGAAGCGAAAGGCCACGTGCCGGCGGAGGCGTCGACGCTTTTCGTGTTCGCGTTGCCTGCAAGTGTCAGGTGAAGAAACTCGAGAACCTTCATTTCTGCGTCACGCTAGAGAGTGCCAGTGACGCCTCCGGTCCCGCCGGTTTATCCGCGGGCGAAGGCAGGAGTGCGGGCGCTCGCTCCTCCGGCATTTGAGAAACGAAATGTGAACGAATGCCACCAAGGATTCAGAACGACCACCGCGTATCAGTTCGCAGAGCGGCTCGCAAGCGTCGACATCGTCCAATCCCAATGTCTTCCGGCCTCGTCCACGACACGATTAACGTCCTCCTGCAACAGGTAGCGGTCCTTCGCCAGCGCATTGGCGGCTGTTCGGACCCGACGCAGGTAATTGTCGCGGCCGCTGTAACGCTCCTCGATAGAGAAGCGCGGATCGTGATTCTTCTCCCGTTCCGCGCGTGTCCTGGCGAACGGTACATAGGATCCCGCCATCGAGACGAGCGTGTCCGGCTGGCCCTGAGCTTGGCTTCGGAAAGCCCAGCCACCGTAGGTGCCGAGCGGCACGGCTTGCTCGGGCAGGCGAATCCCGCTGGTGACGTTGCCATCCTTATCGACCTGCGGCACAAGGAACGGCAGAACCGAAACCGGCCCGGCGGGCAAATCGTTGCGGTATCCTCCGGGCACGTGATAGGGCCACTGCACGCCCGGCACGTCGGGAAACTTAATCGTGCTTTGCTCGATTGCCGTGCGGTCCGAAAGCATCGGATGGCGGCTCGGCGCCGGGTCAACGCCTTGCCTCACCCATTTATCCAAGCTCGCCAGTAGAGCCCGCTGAGCCCAGCGATAATCGAGCGGATCGATTCGGAGCTGTTGCGATTCGTTCTCGGCGGGAGGCCAAGTTCCGGAACCGTGTTTGGCGCCCGCGAGGAGATAAATTCTCAGGTTCGGCGGGTCCGGCAAATCCTGACGGCCGTCGAGGGAGATGGCTCGCAGAGAAGAAACTCGACCCCTATCGTAGTACTCCGATTCAGTGTCCACGAGAAATATCTTCGGCTCCAGGCCAGCGGGGATACGCGCGCCCAGGCCGTCGTGCCTGCCGGTTACCGGGTCGGTGGTGGTCTCATAACGGATCGGGAATTTCGTTTGCGTGTACGACCCGAGTTCGTCAGCCTGCGCCCAACGTTCGTTGAAGCTGCCCACCGATGTGGCGCCCGTCTGAATGAATAGCGCATCCACGGCTTTGCGGCCCCGCTCATCGATGGTGAATCCCTCATAAATCATTTGACGCTGCCAGCGGCCAACTTGAGAAGCTCCATACGTATATACGTACTTCCCTCGCACAATCGCCTCTGGGTTGTATTTCACTGCAGATGCGAAATCGCGAACCGCTGCGAAGCCCACGCCCGCGACAGGGGGAGCTTTGGATTCGTAGGTGACTTGATACACCATACCGGGTTTGAAGCCACCCTTCATCGTGACCCAATTCGCATCGGAAACGATCCGGCCATTTTCCATCCGGCCGAATTGCCAATCTCCGCGAGGGACGAGCCTCGGCGCAGACACCAGCGCGGGACGTTCCGTGAGCCGGTAGGCCGGATCATTCAGGGCGAGCGGCGGATAAATCGGTGTGAAGTACTCGGCCGCGTAGTTGTAGGAGTCAGCCATTTTGTCCGGGATGAACCACGGGCCTGGCGTAACCCAGCCGGTGATGGGCTTACCATTTGCGCTGGCCACCGGGGCGTCGATGAGGACGAGGCCTCGCTTCTTAGGAACATCAAACTCCCAGCCGACCGAAACCAGTGTGTAGCCTTCGCGCATGAGCAGGCCATCGCCGAATTCCTCTTCGGTTGCGGGATCTTGCGATCCTTTGGCATGGTTGAAGGTGCTTAGCAACGCCTTTCCGCCACGGTTCGGGATATCCAAAAAGATCACGCCGTTTCCTCTGGATGGATCTTTGGGCCGCAGGATAAAGAGATCAGCGGTAAATTCCACTCGGCCTTGCGCGTCTTTGGGCGCTTTGTCGAGGTCCGCGACGATCTTGTTGTGGGGGTTCTTCGGGTCAATAGCGAAGTAAACCCTGCCGGAAAGCTTTTCGTATGGGCCAACGCTTCCGAAGCTTTTTCCGCCGAGCACATCCTGTCGGCTGGAGATTTCCACCCGGGTGACTTCGGCCCGTGCCGCGCATGCCGCAATCACAAAGGCGAAGGTCACCACAAGCAGCTCCAGAATCCTGCGAATGTCAGGTTTCATCGGCGCTCCTTTATAGTGGTGTCGAGATCCGATCGAGCCGAGCTGATTGTGCTCCTTGTACTCCCGCGCGTTTCGATGGTCCGATAGGTTTTCGGCAAAGAATTGGTGGGTTGGACTTGGGCCTCGACATACAGCTTCGCTGTAGACATCGCTAGAACAACGACCAGAGCGGCGATCAGCCTGAGGTACACTCGGCCGGCATTTGTAATCACAGGACCTCCTTTCAGCCGAGAAAAGCGCCAAGCTCGGACAGAAGCATTTCCGGTATTTCTTCCGCGATGAAATGGCTGCTCGGAAGCGGTTTGCCGGAGACGTTGGAGGCCCGCTCTCGCCACGCCTCGAGGACGTTGAATTGTCGATGCATTGCGCCTTTTTCCGCCCACAGCGCCAGGACCGGACAACTGATTTTGCGTTGCAGGTCCGCATCATCGTGAGTCAGGTCGATCGAAGCGCCCGCGCGGTAATCCTCGCAGGTCGCGTGAATCATCGCAGGAGTGCGGAATGAGCGCAGATATTCGGCAAAAGCGTCTTTGTTGATCGCATCTGGAGGAAGCGCAGTGAACCGCGATTTGAGCCAGAACTCGGCACTATTGCCGATCATTGTCTCTGGCAGCGGTTCCGGTTGGATTAGAAAGAACCAGTGAAAGTTAGAAGTAGCCAATTCCTTCGTGACGCTATGGAACATCTTGTAGGTGGGCACAATGTCGAGGACCACGAGCTTTTGCACGCTGTCCGGATGGTCGATCGCCATCCGATGCGCCACTCGTCCCCCGCGATCGTGACCGACGACTGAGAATCTCTGGAATCCGAGGCTGTTCATGACCTCGACCTGATCCTGGGCCATGGTGCGTTTTGAATAAGCGGCATGATCTCCGCCTCCCGCCGGTTTGCCGCTATCCCCATACCCGCGAAGATCAGCTGCCACGACCGTGAATTTTCGCGCCAATTGAGGCGCGACCTTGCGCCACATGATGTGCGTTTCCGGATAACCGTGGAGAAGCAAAAGCGGCGGGCCACTCCCGCCGGTAACAAAGTTGATGGTGGCGCCTGAGGTCTTCTTTGTGTGTTGCTTAAACCCGGGAAAAAATTCAGATGCAGCACTGTTTCGATCCGTTTGTTCCGAGAACCGGTCCACACGGGCTAGCGCATCCCCTGTCGAAAGAAAGCTGCCCAGGCCCACGGCTGCTGCCTTCTTGAGGAGATCGCGACGGGTACCGTCACGCATAAACGACCTTCCTGCCCGGGTGCAAGGCGATTATGGGAGACGCTTGGTTAGCGTGCTCTTCTGTGCTGTCGGCGGCACGATTGCCGGCATGGAATCTTCCCAGCGGCTATACGTGAGCGCGTGCTGGTCGGAACCATCCGCCTTCATGATGAAGATCTGCGCGAAGGGCTGGAAGGAATTGTCGTATAGCGGCGCTTCATCCTTGAAGCCATAGCGGCCGCCGGACCAGAGAATATACTTCCCGTCTGGGGACCACGAAGAGTGGCTGTCGTTCCCCAGCGTTGTGGTTAGTCGTTGAACGTTGGTGCCGTCCGGGCGCATGGTGAAGATGTCGTAGTCCAGTGTTTTCGCGTCGCGTCGCGTGAAGGTGATGAGGTCGCCGCTGGGCGAATAGGCAGGGAAATTATCTAGTTCCCTGGTCAGCGTTTTGATCGAGCCATCGGCGAGATCCAACACTCGCAGGCCGTACTCGCCGGCTCCCCAAACGCGGTAGATGATCTGCTTTCCATCCGGCGACCAAGTGGGGAATCCGCTATTGGGCAGGCCGTTGGTGAGATCCTTGGATTGTTGCGAGCCATCCGCACGCACCATCATCAATTTGGCGGGGGTTGTCTCCCGCGCACCGAAAAATCCGCCGAATCCGAAGGCGATCCACTGCCCGTCAGGAGACCAAGTGGGCACGAAGGCCGCTCCATTCTTGTCCGAGAAAACCACCTTCTTGTCGGAACCGTCTGCGTTCATGACCGAGATCGATGCCGCCGCCGTCGTGGCCAGGTTCCTGATGTCGCTGATGGCCAACTTCCCGTCACGAGAAAACCGGGGGAAGACATCGGTATATTGGACCTCCATGTCCGGATCCCAGCTATAGAGGGGCTGATTCTGCGGTCGTGCCGTGAAATCCACCTTCTGATAAACCACCTGGTTGCCATCCGGCGACCAGGCCGGATTGCGTAACATTCCCTTCACTCCCGCCCCGCCGGACGTGAAAGCTAGCCCCGCGTTCGGGCCCGCTTTGATGAGATACGCGATTTTATCCGCGCTCAAGTACTGTGGTGAGACTTTCAGGCCGGGTCCTGATGTCAGCTCGACCCTCGCGCCGGTGGACAAGTCCACGGAGACGATCTGCGAGGTCACCATGCCCTGTGCATAAATGCGGGCCGCGAACGTATGCGCCGTGGGCAATTCATAAAACCCCACGCGCTTGCTATCGGGCGACCACTTCGGCGATCCGGTGGAAACGCCCGCCCGCGTAGTCAATCTGCGGAACCCGTGCCCGTCCGGGTGAATGATGTAGATACTCAACTCCTGCGGATGCTCCCATCCCGGCTGGGGAACTTCGTGCGGCTTGAAGTCGAAATTTCGGTCCGAGGAGAACGCGATCCATTGGCCGTCGGGCGACCACGAAGGCCGGAAAAAGCCGTCCAACTTGCCCGCCGCCGCTTGCAAGGCCGGTGCGCCCGTCAAATTGCGCAGCTTGCGCGTCCTGAGATCCATTATCCAGATGTTGGCCGTATGCGCGCCGCGGGTCGAAACGAACGCCACTTGATTCCCGTCTGGAGAAAATGCCGCCTGATCGTCAAGCGCTGGGTCGTCGGTGAGGCGCTCCAGCCCCGACCCATCCACGCGTACGCGATAGAGATCGGCTTCGCCGGAGCCGTTGCGTTCGGAGGTAAACACGATCCATTTGCCATCCGGCGAAAAGGATGCGTTATAGTCGAATCCGGAGGAGGAAAACAGCGGATGTTCGCCGGAGCCATCGACGTTGGCGACGTAGAGCGTCATCTGCGAAGGACCTAGGCGGTTCATTAGCATGGTCTGCTTGGGGCCGGCAGATAACGATAGGACGGCTGCGAATGCCAAGCCGACAGAAAGGGCCGCGACTCTCATTTTCATCTTAGGCCTCCCGGATACAGAGAGACGGTGTTACACCTGGCGGAATGTTTACATTGTACCGCAATCTGGCTCGAGAGGAACGCACGTGGCGGACGAAGATGCGCTTGCAAGTTGCCCGCGAGCTGGGACGAGCTGGGAGGCTGCGATTGACAATCGATGGATGCAATCCCTAGACTCTTCCCTAGTTACCTGCCGTGGCTGCCGTGGAGGATCGCTCGACGCCAAGTCCGCTTGAGATGTACTATCGGATTTCTAGCCGCTGAGGGAGCCGCCTATTGTCGGATATGATGACCGATCGCGAAGCAAGTCGGGGAGGAAGCCACATGTACATTAGTTCTGGCCTTCCACGGGCTGGTTTAGGGATCGCGTTGGCTATGATTTTGTTCACGCCAACATTCGTTGGGGCGCAGTCGTCAGGTGGTGTCAGGAACGCTGATACGAAAACCTCCAAGAAGAACGCAGCGACCGCCGCAAGGACGAAGGCCGGGACACTGCCTCGTACGCCGGACGGCCAGCCAGACCTGCAGGGATATTGGACGAGCCTGAGCTTCACGCCCATGGAACGTCCGGCGAAATACGGTGGCAGAGAGTTTTTGACCGACGAAGAACAGGCTCAGATTTACAAAGAGGGCGTGCAGCACAGTTACGAGTTCACGTTTGACGATCTTGCGGAGACTCCGGTTTATGACTCCACCGTGTACGCGCTGAGCGCTTGGCAACACGGCGTCGCTCCAAACCGCCGGTCGTCACTCGTAGTGGATCCGCCAGATGGCAGAATTCCTCCCCTGACGCCCGAGGCGGCCAAGGCCAGGGCGGCTGCGCGGAAAGCCGGCCCCAACCAGGACTACGCGAATCCGAACGCACCAGTGAAAGCCGATGTCGCCGAAGACTTAAATTTGGGCGAGCGCTGCCTCTTCTTTGGCAACCCGCCAATTCTTCCCGGCGGGTACGACAGTGATTTTCACATCGTCCAGAGTCCAGGATCTGTGTTGATTGAGTACGATCGGGACAGCGAGACGCGGATCATTCCCTTGGACGGAAGCCCACACGTATCGTCAAATATTCGCCCATGGCATGGCGATTCCCGCGGCCATTGGGAGGGCAATACGCTGGTCGTCGAAACCACTAATTTTCGGCCCGGCGCCACATTTCAAAACGCCAACCCCAAGACCTTGAAAATTACCGAGTACTTTACGCGCACAGATCAAAATACCATCGAGTACAAGTTCACGATCGACGACCCGGCCACGTGGACGAGGCCCTGGTCAGCCATCGTTCCCCTTGGCGCGATGAAGGGACCGATGTTCGAGTACGCTTGCACTGAAGGGAACAATGATATCGTGAACATCCTGGCGGGAGCTCGCGCGGCCGAAAAAGCTGCAGCCGAGAAGGCCAAGAGCACTTCGGGAGTCCCCATCTCGCAAAGAAAAGATAGGTAAGCACCAGTCGCCGGGGCAGGGTGTCCCGGGCAAGCAGGCCCGCAGTCAGAACTTGAGATGGAATGGATGGAGGAAATCGCCATGCGAAATCGATATATTCCTATGCTGCTTCTGATTGTAGGCCTTCTGGTCTCGGTGACTCCTCTATTCGCGCATCACGCAAACGCGGTCTTCGATACCGAGAAGAAAGTTACGGTGAAGGGGACAGTCGTGGTCTGGTTGTGGGCCAATCCTCATTGCCTCCTGAGGTTTGACGTAACCGATGATAAGGGTGAAGTGGCGCATTGGGTTGGGGAGACGCAAGCTCCCATCAACATGATCGGCAACGGATGGAGAAGCGACTCGTTTAAGCCAGGGGACGAAGTCACCGTCACTCTCGAACCGCTGAGGAACGGCAAACCCGGCGGAAGTATGCTTTCTGTCGTCTTCGCTGATGGTAAGGTATTAAATACGCGATCGTCAGGCATCTACAAACCCGATGCCTCCAAACCCGAAGAAGATCCCAAGTGAGAAGTTGCCTCGGGCGGAAAGGGCCTGAGGTGCGGAGACAGCGGGAAACCTGCTTTAAATCTGAAAGGCATTTTTCAATGTCAAGGCGTTCCGGATTTTTCACCGTCGCACCGGTATCGGTAGTCATAATTGCGGCATTGACGTTCCCACCTCTTGCACATGCGCAAACCGTCGTAATACCGTTTAATAGGGAACCAGGAGCGGTATACGATCCCGATGTCCCCAATGAGAAGCCAGGACCTGCTCCACGCCGTGACTTGTCGGGCATTTGGGAGCCCGCCCGTTCATTAGGGGACGACGTCGGCGCAGATGGTGCGAAAGCGGTGCCGGCGGATGGGAAGCCCGGGCATGAGCCGCCTTTTACCCCTGAGGGGCAGAAAGCATATATGGCCAATAAGCCGACATTTGGCTACAGACAAGTTCCCCCTGTGCAAACCAACGATCCCATGCCGGGATGTGATCCCCAAGGATTTCCTCGCATCGCCCTTCACAATTTCAGAACCAGCTGGATTATGCAGAATCCCGATAATGTGGTGATCTTGTATGAATTTAACAAGAAATGGCGGGTGATCTGGACCGACGGACGAGCACTGCCCAAGAATGCCGAGGAACCCAGTTGGAGTTATCTACCTGACCTTCCAGAATCGAGGTGGTGGGGATACTCGGTAGGCAAATGGATCGACGATTACACGTTCGAAGCAGAATCGAACGGATTTAACGACAAGACTTGGCTCGATAATGCGGGTCGTCCCCACAGCACCGCCCTTCACGTAATCGAACGCTATCACCGCGTGGACGCCAAACACCTGGAAATGACCATCATCCTTGAAGATCCGAAATATTACACAAAGCCCTGGGTGGCCCTCGACCGATTGTCCTTGAGGTTGCAATCACCCGGCTTCGATTTTTTTGAGCAGGAGTGCTCGCCGTCCCAGACAAAGGAATACAACGAATTCTATGGCGGACCCGCCTCCGAGGGCTTAGACAAGACTTCTGACAAAGCGAAGTAAGCTTAGAGCTGTCCCCTTAGAAATGAGCGGGGCAGCGGATCTACTGTCGCAATCCGCCGAGTTGCACTTCAAAGCCGTCCGGATCCTCGAC
>Ga0209577_10002851_pt1 | contig 16397 bp, 18 predicted proteins | sample GraSoiAngelo_109_FD_185874 | JGI IMG/M metagenome (GOLD analysis project Ga0209577, IMG submission 185874) | Grasslands soil microbial communities from the Angelo Coastal Reserve, California, USA - 14_0903_12_20cm (SPAdes) (version 2) | ecosystem: Environmental > Terrestrial > Soil > Grasslands...
CCTACAGCTACGCCAACAGGCAGTCCTACGGCGACTCCAACGGCGACCGCTACTCCTAGACCGACACCCACACCGCGGTCACGTCCCGCCGCGCGCGGACGCCCGACGCCCCGGCCTCGGCCGTAGGCCCTGAATTTCCGGCTTGCCACGCTGTAGGTCGCCGCGTCGACCGAAGGCGGGTGATGCGTGATCAGTGATTCGTAATTGTAGGGGCGCGTGTCCTCACGCGCGGGAACTAAGCCTGCGGCTGAGGACAGCCGCCTCTACAAGACACACGCGCTGCAAAAGGTAACCTGGCTGTTATGAATCCCGTTGTCGGGATACTTGACGCGCAGGCGGTACATTGTGGTAAAACCGGGCCGGGAAATTGTTGGCCATGCGTTTGAAAACCGTACTACGCATTTCTCCCCGACGGAAAAGTGTTGACCTCTACCTAGGCTCTTCGCTAAAAACATCTGCCGTTTCGTTTGACCGTCCAAAAGGTTAAAACAAAAAGAGGTTCCATGGCAATAAATCGAAACAACGGGTTCGTGCGGTCGCGATTGCAGAATGGTCTTTGCCTGTTTTTATTAGCTGCAGCAGCCATTGCTGCAGTCGGGGCGATCGGTTCTTCGCGTGCCACTGGTCAACGCGTTGGGGGCAACCCGGTCAATGTCGTGAACAAGATCGCTCCGTGGGTGATTGCGCAAACTGCCAATGGCCAGCAGGCCGAATTTATGGTTGTGCTCGCTGACCAAGCCGACCTGCGCAGGGCTGCGGTTTTGCGCACGAAGAACGAAAAGGGTCGCTTTATACGGGATGCGTTGTGGGCAAAGAGCCAGGCAACGCAAGGTCCTATTCTCCGGTGGCTGCGCGCGCGCCGCATCGAACACCGTTCCTTCTATATTGTGAACGCGATCCTGGTGAAGGGGACTCGCGAGATCGCCCAGGCGCTGGCAGCGCGCTCAGACGTCGCACGGGTGGAGGGCAATCCCCAAATACAAAATGTGCTACCCCGTCCAGTTCCTGAAGCAGAAAGATCATCGCCTCCACAAACGCCGAAGACGATCGAGCCAGGGATCGCGTATACGCACGCGCCGGATGTGTGGGCATTGGGCTTTAGAGGACAGGGAATTACGGTAGCCGGAGCCGACACGGGCCAGAGGTGGACACACAATGCGCTGAAGCCTCACTACCGCGGTTGGGACGGACAGAACGCCAATCACGATTACAACTGGCACGACTCCATCCATGATAGCGCCGGGAATCCTTGCGGAAATGATTCGCCTGAGCCTTGCGACGACAACGGTCATGGGACCCATACCATTGGCACTGTAGTTGGCGACGATGGCGCTGGGAACCAGATTGGGATGGCGCCTGGCGCGACGTGGATCGGTTGCCGTAACATGGACCAGGGAAATGGCACGCCCGCCAGGTATATCGAGTGCATGGAATTTTTCCTGGCGCCCTACCCGGTGAACGGTAATCCAAACGAAGGCGATCCACTTAAAGCTCCCGATATAACGAGTAACTCGTGGGTCTGCCCGTCTTCAGAAGGCTGTTCGGCTAACACATTGCAAGCCGCCGTTGAAGCTCAAGCGGCTGCCGGAATCATGATGGTAGCTGGCGCAGGCAATGACGGTCCCGACTGTTCGACGGTGATGTATCCGCCGGCTATCTACGAGGCTTCCTACACGGTTGGCGCGTTGAACACCGGCACGGATACGATAGCTGGCTTTAGCAGCCGCGGTCCCGTAACGATCGATGGAAGCAATCGTATTAAGCCGGATATCACTGCTCCTGGCACGGGTACGCGATCGAGCTATAACACGTCGGATAATGCTTATGCCACCCTTAGCGGAACATCCATGGCCACTCCACATATTGCCGGGGCGATGGCATTACTATGGTGTGCCCGGCCTGACTTTCGCCATGATATTTCTGGAAGCCGCACACTCCTGGATAACGCGGCGCACTTTATTTCTTCCACGCAGTGCGGTGACGCTGGCCCGCCAAACAACGTCTATGGCTGGGGTCGGGTCGATGTCGCTGCCGCGGTGGGGCCGACACCGTCGCCGAATCCTTCGTGCTCGCCCCCGTGTATCCTACCAGTGGTGTTCAGCGAGAACTTCGACAGCGTGATTCCACCTGCATTGCCTCCGGATTGGGAAGCAACGAACATTGAGGGGCCGCCGCCACTCTGGGTCACCTCGAACGCGGGAGTACCAAGCCCTCCTGTTGATACACCGCCTAATGCTGCATTCATCGATGATCCGGCTGTTGTTAGTGACAAACTTCTCGACTCGCTACACCTTCCTTTTTTTATCCCGCAGTTGACCTTTCGGCATAACTTCAACTTCGAAGCCTCAAGCGAGGATCCCAATCTGGGATTCGACGGCGGCGTGCTAGAGATCAGTTTTGACGATGGAAATACATTCCAAGACATCCTTGCAGCGGGCGGCAGTTTCGAAATGGGGGGGTACAATCGCACCATTAGCACCGATCGGGGTAGTCCGATTGCAGGTCGTCAGGCTTGGAGCGGAAACTCCGATGGATTCATTACGACCGTCGTGAACATTCCCTGGTGGGCCATGCAGGGGCGGCTGCGTTGGCGAATGGCCAGTGACACAAGCGGCTCCGGCGAAGGTTGGCGCGTTGACACGGTTAATATTACTGCGTGCGTGCCTGTTCCCCGTGGTCGCGACGGTTCGGGGCCCTGCCAGCCGCCGACGCCAACACCTACACCGACAGTAACGCCTACGGCCACTCCCAGGGCTACACCGCGACAGCGGCCAACCCCGCATCCACGTCCGAGTCCGCCAGGATAGCGGGCTTACTCCTCTTCGGAGTTTGCGTGGCTTGGGTGGCGCCACCAGCGTTGCCTCTCAAGTCGTCGAGTATCCCTCGAGTCACATCCACTTTTGAACCCCCGACGCCGACTCCCATCCCGCGACCGACGCCCCATCCGCGTCCGACGGTGCCGCGGCATTAAAACACTCACAGGTCATTCGATGATTCCGAATTCAAAGTGCAAATTCCTGCAGTCGGGGTCGGTGACCTCGGATGGGGCGCGCGATCACACGCCGAGACTGCCGGGGTCAACGACGCGCGGCTATGACAGGTCCCTCTACAGCTAAGACCTTCGGGTTAGAGCGATAGATCCAATCAGGCGCACGGTGGCCTAACGAGTGTAACTCGTGTAACACTGCGTCCACACTCGCGCGATTTGGCGATAGCTCGCAGACCGGGTCTGTGTTCGCTGCGTTTCCGGTCAGCAACGCGGCCTGACAACGGCATCCGCCAAAGTCGATTTCTCTTTGCGGACAACTCTGACAAGGCTCCGGCATCCATTCTGTCCCGCGAAATCGGTTGAAACTTTCCGATTCACGCCAAATCCAATCGAGCGCGCGCGTCCGAACATTTTCGAAACGCAAATCCGGGATCGCTGATGAAGCAGTCGGGCAGGGGAGCACGTCGCCGGTTGGGTTAACCGTGAGATAACGCTGGCCCCAGCCGTTCAAGCATGGTTTCGGTCGTGTTTCGTAGTAATCAGGCAGCACGTAGAGGATGTCGATCTTGCCAGCCAGCCGCGCCTTGGCTGCGGTCGCGATTTCTCGCGCACGAACAACTTGCTCGCGTGTGGGGAGCAAAGTCGCACGGTTGAGAAAGGCCCAGCCGTAAAACTGCACGTTGGCGAGCTCGACACGCTCGGCCTGGAGTGATTCAGCTAATTCAATCATTTGCGGCAAACGATCGATGTTACGCCGGTGAATGACGAAATTGAGACTGAGCGGGATTCCGGCTGCTCGAATTTTCGCAGCAGCATCCAGCTTGCGCTGATGGGCGCGAGCGCCGGCGATTTCATCAGCGAGATCCGAGTTGTCCGATTGAAAACTTAACTGGACTGAATCAAGGCCCGCATCCCTCAACGCATGCACGCGATCGTCATCCAGGCCGATGCCGCTGGTGATAAGGTTCGTGTAAAGACTCGCCTCGCGGGCTGCGCGAACCAGGTCGGGGAGATCACGCCTGCCGAGCGGTTCGCCTCCGGAGAAACCGATCTGCAAGACACCGAGCGCGGACGCTTCACGAATTACGCGCGTCCATTCATCGGTAGTCAGTTCGCCATCGTTTCGTGTCTGCGTCGGGTTTGAACAGTACGGACAATGCAGCGGGCACCGATAGGTAATCTCGGCGAGCAAAGCGTATGGACGCGGCGCGATCATGTCAGTTCGATCAGTTTACGTCGTTGCAGATCGGCAAGTGTATCGCAGACATCGGCGGTAAGCATTTTAGAATCGACGTCGTATTCTTCGGCCAGCGCCTGGACGATTTCGGTCACGGTTCGTCCGTCGCAGCGAGTAAGAATGTCCTGGGCGGTCTCGTTTAATTCGAGGACGCCTTCGGGGAACAACAACACACTATTCCCGGTGGCGGGATCGGTTTGCAGCCGAACTCCTCGGGCAAGTCTTGGCTGAGCGGAGCCAGCAATCGTCTGAGTTTTCATTTAAGTGGAACTGTACGCGTGATGAATTGCGTCGAGGATGGCCCAAAGTATGTCGCACTTAAACTCGAGCGCCCGCACCGCCTCGCGCTGCAGCTCAGGGGTATTGCAATGTTCCAGCGTAATCGCGAGCGCTTCATCGGAGTCGCGTCGCGCCTGGGTGACTCGGCGACGGAAGTAATCGAGGCCGGGCGAATCGATCCAGGAATAAAATTTTTCAAAAGCCCCGAGACGCGTGGCCATCAGATCGGGTGCGAAAAGTTCGGTGAGCGACGATGCAATGGCGATCGGCCACGCCTGAGTGCGAGCGAGGTTTACATAGGCATCTACGGCGAAACGAGCTCCGGGTTGCAAATGCCGATTCTGCGTCAACTCCTCGCGCGATAGCCCGCATGCCTCGCCCAGCCGCAGCCACGCCTCAATGCCGCCTTCGTCCTCGCCAGTGCCATCGTGGTCGAGAATGCGATGAATCCACATCCGGCGCACCTGGCGCAATGGACAGTTGGAAAGAATCGCCGCGTCTTTGATTGGGATATTTTGCTGATAATAAAAGCGGTTGGCCACCCAGCCGCGCAATGCCTCCTGCGACAGCCGCCCTTCGTTCATGGCGACATGGAACGGATGTTTGTCGTGATACGCGCGCGTGCCGATGGCGCGCAAGTTTTCGAGAAAAGTCTCGCGGTCCCAAAGTTGGGTCGTCATATCAGTTCTTTAATTCGTGCTCCTGCTCCTGCTCGTGATTGTAATCGAAAAGCGTCGAGCAGGAGTACGATTACGAGCACGAGCACGAAAAGGAGGATTCATATGACGATTTCCAATCCGTCGCGCGCGATCTCGATTCCGGATTGCTTTACTTGGGCGCGTTCTCGCGAGCTGGGCATCAGAATCGGGTTTGTATTGTTTATGTGAGTGAAAATCTTCCGGCGCGCTGGCGATTGGTGCAAGAAATCCAGGCTCCCGTCGCTGATAGGTAGATGATTCATCTGACGCGCGCTGCGGGCGCCTGGCCGAATAGCGGCCAGTTCGCCGTCACTCCAAAATGTGCCATCGAACAGAACAGCGTCAGATTTGTGAACCGTGTTCTGCAATTCATCCGTTAATTCACCAACGCTTGGCGCGAACAGCGCAGTCGCTCCTGACGAATCGTCGCGGAACTGAAACGCAACGCTCCTGGGCAATTCAATCGTTCGAAAAGCCGTACTGCCACTTAGGGTTTGAAATTCAGGGGCCGTCTTTCGCCATTCGATTCCACAGAACTTCGCCAGGACACCCTCGATCCACCCAAGCGCGGCTCGCGTTTCGTCGGCTGCGTAAACAACAAGCGGTGTGTCTTGTTCCCGCAGGAGCAATAAGCCCAACGCATGATCGATGTCGGCATTTGTTAAAAGAACGGCTGCAATGGGGCTGTTGCGTGGTGAATCACGGCGTGGCTGTAACCGCGGCATGCTCTCGATTTGCCGGTTTAAATCAGGCGACGTGTTGATCAGAAACCAACGGTGAAACCCTTCGGAATCGCCGCTGATCGCGATGCTCGATTGTGTCTGCGGCGTAATTTTTCCGGTACGCGCCGCGGCACAGTTTGGGCAGGTGCAATTCCATTGTGGCAGGCCGCCGCCGGCTGCGCTGCCAAGAATATGAATGCGAATCAACCCGTAGTTTTTGGAGTCAGATAATCAGGTCGATCAAACCGCGCCCGCGTAGCAGGTGCACTCGAAAAAGATCGGAACGGTTTTCATCGCTGGTTTGACCCACTGCTTTTTGGTTCGTCTCATAAATCCCATGGGTACTTTCTTTTGTCACTTCATTCTACGGAAATAGCACAACGAAGTTCCCGCGTCTCATAAGGCATGCGGGGCATACTGGTCAAATTATTTTTTGATAAAGCTGATGTCGCCGCTGCGTTCCACGCGGGCGAGCCGGATCTTGGAAAGATCGTCGATGTGTGCGCCCAGGCGCATGTCCTCTTCCAGATCATGCATGGATACATGGTTGTGCCGCATCATCGGGAAATCACATTCGCCATCACGCACAATGATATCGGGCTTGCCTTTGACCAAGATCCCAAATCGATGTGAATAGAATGCGAATCCCGCGAAAAGTCGGTGCAGCAACACCAAAACTACGCCTCCGCCGAGTGTGGCGAAAAAAGCTGCGGAGCCGTTGATAGCGCGCGAAAGCACTGCAGCGAGAATTACCAGTAGGACGGCGTCGAACGGTGTTTTGCGCGAAAGTGAGCGTTTGTGCCCAAGCCGCATCGTGATCAGTGTGACAAGAAAGACAATGATCGCCCGCAGCGAAATTTGAACAAACGTTAAATCCCTCGGTTCTGCGCCCAAACCGAGTGACATGTCGAAAAAGTTCCAAAATGCATTCATAGTAAGATTGTATCGCTCTAAGAGACTGTTGAAATACTGGAATGGGCCGCGTTGCTGTTCGATTTTGGCGCTGGCCAAGGCGCGAGCGCATCGCCGATATCCGTAGCGATCCCGGCCAAGCGAGCAACGCCGGCCAGCACCGAAAGCGACGCAACCCTTCGGGCGCGAGGCAGAAGAGCCGTCTGGCTGCGTCGCTCGTTCGTTACAGCCCGCTAAATGGGATGCGCCTCACTGGCTCCTTGCCATCCGCTCCCTCTGCCCCTACGCGCGACCCATTCCAGTATTTCAACAGCCTCTTTAAAGCCTGGTCGAGCCCGTGCTAATCTTAGTACCGCTTGCGCGAGAAACCATCGCATGGCATAAGACGACCGCTTGCCCGGTTTGAACAGGCAGAGGACATGAAATTTATGGCAACGGCTCCACCTCCTTCTCGCGATGTTGCGCTGGAAACGCGCTTCTTTCTAGAGCGCTTCAGGAAAGAGATCATCGCGGTGCTCATTGTCGTCTTGCTCGCTGTCGTCGGTTTTACTGGTTACCGTTACTATGCCGATCGACGCGCAACGGCGGCATCGGCTTCGTTGGCGAGCGCGAAAACTTCCCAGGAATATCAACAGGTGATCGACCGCTACCCAAACAGCCCGGCGGCCGGTGACGCCTACCTGTTCCTCGCTGAAGCTCAGCGGGGCGAAAAGAAATTCGCTGAGGCGAACACAACGCTTCAGGCTTTCATCGCCAAATTCCCTCAACATGAGCTTTTGAGCACGGCGCGAATGGCGATGGCTGCGAACCTGGAGTCGATGGGAAAAAGCGATGAAGCGCTGGCGGCCTACCAACAGGTTGCGTCGATGTATCCCAACAGTTACAACGCACCGCTGGCTTTGCTGTCGCAGGTGTACATCTTAAAGGCGAAAAACCGAACCGACGATGCGCGGCGCGTCTGCGAAAACATCCTGACGCAATATCGAACGAGTTTTTGGGCCAACCCGGCCATGGAGCAACTGCGTTCGTTGAAGCCAAGTAACCCGCCAATACCAGCGGTGCCCCCGGCAGCGACAGTTCCGCCGTTTTTAGCGCCTCCAGCGCCAGCACCGCAAGCCCCGCCGGCACCGAATCAACCGCAGGCTGCGCCATCGCCAAAGCCGTAGCGATCCGCGATTGGATCGATTTCATAAGTGTTCTAGCCACCGTTTCGCCGCAGGACGAATCCGTCCGGTATGCGGACCTGTGGCCGGTCCCATCTCGGAGGTGGTTTCCAGGCTGGATGAACGGTCCACAGGGCCGTAGCTACAGCAGCTGAGGACTTGTTGAACTAGCCTTAACGTTTCGAGAATTGGAAACGTTTGCGCGCCCCCGGTTGCCCTGATTTTTTACGCTCCTTCATGCGCGGATCGCGTCGGAGCAAGCCCTCGGCTTTCAGTGGACTTCGCAAGTCGCGATCGACCTGAAGCAGAGCGCGCGCAATAGCGAGCTGCGCAGCGCCAGCCTGCCCCATGATGCCGCCGCCGGTGGCGTTAATTGACAAATCGTAGGTATTCACCGCTTTGGCGGTTTGAAGCGGTTGCAGTACCACGTTCTGTAAAGGCACAGTCGGGAAATAATCCTCGAAGCTGCGACCATTGATATCGATTTTTCCGCTGCCTGGCGTCATGCGGATGCGCGCGACCGACGTTTTGCGGCGACCTGTGGCGACGAATTCTTCAGTTTGTGGCATAGGATTATCCGAGTTTGACAGCCTCGGGCTGTTGCGCGGTATGTGGATGAGAGTCGCCGCGATAAACTTTCAGTTTTCGGTAAACGTGGCGACCGAGCCGGTTGTGCGGAATCATTCCGCGCACAGCGCGCTCGATTAACAGTTCGGGATGCCGAACCCGACGGGCCCGGACATTCTCCGATTTGTGGCCGCCAACGTATCCTGAAAAACTCATGAAGGTCTTTTGTTCTTCTTTCTTTCCGGTGAGCCGCACCTTCTCCGCGTTAATGACGATCACAAAGTCGCCTGTATCGACGTGTGGCGTAAAAACTGTCTTCTCTTTACCCCGTAACAGGTTGACGGCCTTTACGGCTACTTTTCCAAGCACCTGGTTCCGTGCGTCGATGACCCACCATTTGCGTGGGACCTCGCTGGCTTTGGCAGAAAACGTTTTCATAGGGCGGAAAAGGCGCGAAACCTACGGAAGGGTTCCGGAGTGTCAAATTTCCGAGCCAAATAATTAGCACTAGTTAACCAAACTGGCTACTGGTCAATTGCGTCGCGCCAGTTTAATTGTTCTGCTTTTCGCATGGCAAATTCCACAGAGACTTCCACAAAGACCGCGATCACGCCGCGGCGCGACCAGGACTTTCCCGAGTGGTATCAGCAGGCGATTCGCGCAGCGGAGCTGGCCGAGCCCTCCGACGTACGCGGTTGCATGGTGATTCGACCCTGGGGTTACGGGATTTGGGAAAACATGCAGCGTCAACTGGATGCCATGTTTCGTGCCACTGGTCATCGCAACGCCTATTTCCCACTCTTCATTCCGTTGAGCTATTTCGCGAAGGAAGCGGAACACGTCGAAGGCTTCGCCAAAGAATGCGCCGTTGTCACGCACACTCGCTTGGAAGTGGACAAGGATGGAAAGATGAAACCAGGCAGTCCGTTGAGGGAACCGCTGGTGGTCAGACCCACTTCAGAAACTATCATCGGCGCCAGCTACGCAAGATGGGTCCAATCCTACCGCGATCTGCCAGTGCTCATCAATCAATGGGCAAACGTCGTTCGTTGGGAAATGCGACCGCGCCTGTTTTTACGGACGACTGAATTTCTCTGGCAGGAGGGACATACTGTTCACGAAACGGAATCCGAAGCGCGCGAAGAAGCGAAATTGATACTCAATCTTTACGAGCGTTTCGTCCGCGACCACCTGGCCATCCCCGTTTTCATTGGTGAAAAATCCGAGAGCGAACGTTTTCCCGGAGCAGTCCAGACCCTTGCAATCGAGGCGATGGTCCAGGACCGAAGGGCAATTCAAGCCGGCACATCGCATTTTCTCGGCCAAAACTTTGCGCGCGCGAGTGGCATCCAATTTCAAAATCGCGAAGGCAAACAGGAATTTGGCTGGACAACGAGCTGGGGAATGACCACGCGCCTGATCGGCACGCTGATCATGATGCACGGAGACGATGACGGGATCGTTTTGCCCCCACGGATCGCGCCTACCCAGATTGTAATACTGCCAGTGGCAACAAAGGAGGAGTCGCGTGCCAGAGTCCTGGAGGCGTGCGACAGTCTCGCGCTGCAACTGCGTGGAAGGTGCTTTGGCGAACTTCCGCTCGAGGTGGAGATAGACAGGCGCGACATTGGTGGCGGTGTCAAAAATTGGGAATGGATCAAGAAAGGCGTTCCAATCCGGATCGAAATTGGACCACGCGACCTGGAGAAAAACGCGCTGGTTATCAGCCGCCGCGATCAGCCGATCAAAACTAAAGAGTCCATGCCGACTCAGGAATTCGTCGCCGTTGTACCGGAAATTCTGACCTCCATTCAACAGAACCTTCTTGAGCGGGCGAAGAAGTTTCGTGAAGAAAACACCCGCGTGATCGAATCAAAAAAAGATTTCTACGATTTCTTCACGCCTAAAAATCCGGAAAAACCCGAAATCCACGGCGGTTTTGCCCTGGCCCACTGGAATGGCTCACGGGCAGAGGAAGAACGAATCAAGAACGACCTCAAAGTCACCATTCGCGTCGTTCCCCTGGGTGATTCCTCCGAGCCCGGGAAATGTATTTTCACCGGCGAACCCAGCGCGCGGCGCGTTGTTTGGGCGAAATCGTACTGAAGTCGTAAGGGCGCATTGTGGCTTGAGAAACTTATCGGAAGCATGCAGTTGACGTAACGATCATCATTCGTTTATTTCGGCGCTGCCGATGGAACTGACCCTCTACAGTCGCAAGTGGTGTTCGTGGTGCATCGACGCGAAGGATTATCTTAAGGAGAAGGGCTATCGTTTCGAGGAAATTGATGTCGGCAAAGATCGACACGCGTATGAGGAAATGAAGCAGCTTTCCTCGCAGACCTATGTGCCCACGTTCGTAGCGGGTGATAAGGTTTTGGCCAATTTCGATACCAATCAGCTCGAGAAATTTCTCACCGAACACCAGATCAATCCGCGGGAAACCGCTTCCTGATGCTTTTCGGTTTCCTTCTTACACTTGGCGTAGGGGTGCTCAGCGCCGGCTTGCGCAGTTTCCAAAACTCGTATGCGCAAAAGGCTGGCGCGCTCGGAATTCTCGCTGCGACTTTTCTTGGCGTTTATTTTGTTACCGGCAGCTGGATATGGGGGTTTGTCGGTGCAATGAGCTGGCTCTTTCTGCCGTGGCTGGAAATTCTCACTCGAATCCGCGCGCTCCGGCTCCCCAAGGAAAAACGGCTTCGACCGAAAAGTCCGCCGTCTTCGGACACATTCCCAGCGCTGACCGAAATCACGCGCGAGATCGAGGAGGAAGGGTTCGTTCACGTGGACGACGCGGGATGGGATTGGGAAGATTACCGCCAGTTTTTTCGATTGTTTTATAGAGAAGAAGATCGAGCCCAGGCCGCAATCTGCCTGAACGAGCAGCGCGATTTCTCGTTTTATTACCTGCGCATTTCATCGCGCGCCAAGGGCGGCACAGTTTGGACAACCTGGAATTATCCGCTCTCCTACGGGTTAAAACTGACTCCTCTGTTTCGCATTAATCGGCAACGGCCGGACCGGTCATTCTGGCAGCTTTATCAAAGCCACCGCGAATTTCTTCGGCGAAACGGCGTGAATCCCGCCGCAATCGATCCGCTCGACGAAGAACAGATCGAAGCGGAAATGGAGAATGATTTGCGCGACCAGATCGCGCACAACATTCACAAGGGTGTTCTCAAACAGACGGCAGCAGGGGACGTAAGATATTCCTGGCGCGGGATGTTTTATCTTTGGTGCCAGTTTTTGGTTGATCTCGTGCGGTTGTAGTTCCGTCATCCTGAGCGAAGCGCAGCGAAGTCGAAGGATCTCGTTGTGTTAGCTTGAGCCGTTCTGCGGGATTTGATTCGCTCACTTCCCGTTCGCTCAGCCTCCGACCCTCCCGTCCATGTCGCGGCTTCCCCAAGCCGCTCCATTCTCGACTTCGCTCGGAATGGCAGCAGAGAATGTTCATTTGAACTTGCCTTGGCGGCAGTTCGAACGATGATACGAGGGTGCTGACTGACCGCCAGCGGAGAGTTCTCGATTTTATCCAGCGCGAGCAACGCGAGAAAGGGATCACGCCCAGCACGCGTGAAATCCAAAATCATTTCGGATTCGCCAGCCAGACATCGGTGATGCAGTACATCTCTGCGCTGGAGCGAAAGGGTTTTCTCGATCGGCATGCGCGGAAGGCCCGGGCGTTGATTACTCCAGCTATGAAGGTCCGCATTACCGATGTTCCGATCTACGGGCAGATCCCGGCAGGTATGTCGGCGTTGACTGAGCAGACGATCGAAGGCCACGTGTCGCTCGATACGCGCTCTGCCAACGTGCAAAAGAATCGTGGCACATTTGCTTTGCGCGTTCGCGGAGACTCAATGATCGGCGCGCACATAGTTGATGGAGACATTGTGATCTTGGAGGACGCCAAAGAGGTGAACGACGGCGATATTGTTGCGGCATTGATTGACGGCGAAACGACATTGAAACGCTATGTCGTCGAGCGCGGACGGCCATATCTCAAAGCGGAAAACCCACGCTATCCGAATCTTGTTCCGGCCCGCGAACTCAAGGTTCAAGGGGTGATGGTATCGCTGGTTCGGAAACAAGAACGCCGGAAGAAACACTAGGACGCGCCCCGTCATTCCGAGCGAAGTCGAGGAAGCCGTCGCAATACGAAAGGCAGCGCAACGGGATCCTTCGGCTCCACTTCGCTACGCTCAGGATGACGTGAGATATAATGTTCACTTGAACATATTTTCCATCATGCCATTTTCTTCAATGGCTATGAGCGGGAAGATTATCGATCTGCGCAACCTTCTTGCCATTCGTTTCCCGGAGGCGCCCATGCCGATGGGAACGCGTTTAGTCACGGGTTTCGCTTCCTTCGATCAACCCATTGGGGGTGGTTTGCCCAAAGGGGCGATTACCGAATTAATCAGCCCACGAGGAAACGCGGGAAGCGCATCGCTTATTCACGCCTTCATCCATGGCGCCTATCGCGATCAATATTTCGTGGCGTTGATCGATGGGCGCGATTCGTTCGATCCCTGCGCGTTGGGCAATTCCATTCTGCGTCAGTTGCTTTGGGTGCGTTGCACTAAAGCCCTCGAAGCAGTCAAAGCGGTGGATCTGCTCTTACGCGACGGAAATTTTCCGCTGGTGATTCTCGATCTGATTCTTAATTCGCCGGCAGAGTTGGGCAAAATTCCGCAAACAACCTGGTATCGCTTGCAACGACTGGCGGAATCGGTGCCCACAGCGTGCCTGGTTCTCACCCGATATGAAATGGTCAGCAGCGCTCAACTGAAGCTTGTTCTCGAAAGTTCATGGAACTTGGAAATTTTGGAAAAACAAAATGCGATTTCCCAACTGCGGATTGTTGTCAAACGATCGCATCTCAAATCAAATATCCCGTCTTCGCTTCGCTACGGCGCGGTAAGCAGTAGTCAGCAGTCAGTGGTCAGTTAAATCGATGTTTGCGACAATGTATTTGCCGAACTTTTATTTGCAGGCCGCTATGCGGCATCAGCCCGGACTTTGCGCAAAACCGGTTGCATTAATCGAAGAACAGGAAAAGAAACCTGTGGTCATTCAGCTGAACGCCGTTGCAGAAAAAGCGGCGATCTGCAAAGGAATGACTCCGAGTCAGGCTCTGGCGCGATCTTTGCAGGTCGTGATCAAAGTGCGGGCACGCATGCAGGAAAAATCGATCCAGGAAATGTTGCTTCACTACGCGTTTACGCTGAGCCCATTTGTCGAAGCAACCGCACCGGGTATTTGCACGGTTCAATTTACTGACCGCCGTCATCTAAAGGCAAAGGTTGCGCACGTTATCGAGCAATTGGCCGAATGTGAAATTTGGGCTCAAGCGGGCATTGCTCCTACGCCAGATACCAGTTTTCTCGCCGCACATGTGGCGCGACCGATTTTACAGATCGAGAATGCAAAAGAATTTCTTACTCCCTTGCCGATAGAAGTTCTCGAAACAATCTTCCTGGATTTTTGATCGATCCATTGCGCGTGAACTTCAGCTACACGCCAGACCGTTGATCAACGGTTCTTCTTCGGTTTCCTGATCGTTTCGGTTTGCTTTACGACGAACGATTTCATGCGGGCATACTCTTTCTGAACGCCATTGGAAAAATCGTGTGGCCCGTACTCAAACAGCACAACAAAACAAAAAGTCAGCACCATGAACAGGACGAGCCAAAAAAGGCCGCGCAGGAGCGCCATGCAAACAGGCTAACGCGTCCGGACATGGCGATCAATACCGGCCGACGGAAGACAACGCCTTGAATGACATGGCGAAACTGCCAAGCTATTTGGCGATGCGGGTGCCTCTGCTCGATCTAAGTGAACAATATCGTGTCCTCGGCGATTCAATTCGCGAGGCAATTAACGACGTGCTGGCGAGCGGCTGCTTCATCCTTGGCCCCAAAGTAGAGACGTTCGAGAAGGCGATGTGCGCATACTGCGATACACCACATGCAATTGGCGTTTCGTCTGGAACGGATGCTTTACTGGCTATTTTGATGACGCTTGGAATCGGACATGGCGATGCCGTTATCACCACGCCTTACACATTTTTTGCTACTGCTGGATGCATCGCCCGCCTCGGCGCGCGACCGCTTTTTGCCGACATCGATCCAGAAACATACAATATTCGGCCATCCGCTATTCAGGAGTGCATCGAGCAAAATTGTCAGCGTGATACGGATGGCACGTGGAAAACAAGGAGCGGAGAACGAGTCCGCGCAATGATTCCCGTCCATTTATTTGGTTTGTGCTGCGAGATGGACACCCTTCTTGAAATTGCGGAGCGTTACCGGCTCGATGTGATTGAAGACGCAGCGCAGGCGATTGGAGCCGAATTTCCATTCCGCAAGAGAATCGTCAGGGCTGGAACCATGGGCAAAGTTGGTCTTTTTAGCTTTTATCCTTCGAAAAACCTCGGGGCTGCCGGTGATGCGGGAATGGTCATCTGCCGGGATGAAAAGTTGGCAGAAAACCTTCGCACCTTCCGAGAACACGGAATGCAACCGCGCTATTTTCATCATGTTGTGGGAGGCAATTTTCGACTGGACGAAATACAAGCGGCAATACTCGCGGTTAAGCTTCCGTACTTGGAAAAATGGGCAGCCGCGCGGCGCACCGCTGCGGATTTTTACGGAGCAGAATTCGGGCGGGCAGGTTTGACTCAAAGAATCAGCACGCCCTGCGAACCCTATCGCAATTGTGGCCTAACGAATCATCATGTTTATCATCAATATGTCATTCGCGCACCGATGCGCGATGCTTTGCGCGAGCACTTGGGCAAACGCGCGATCCAGACGGCAATTTACTACCCGCTCGCACTTCACGAGCAGAAATGTTTTGCTTATCTTGGCTACAAGAAGGGTGATTTTCCAGAGAGCGAACGTGCTGCGTGCGAGACGCTGGCGCTGCCTATTTATCCTGAGATTTCGCGTGAAGCGCAGCGATACGTGGTTGATAGCATCGCTGCGTTTTATAGCTGACGTGGCATCTATCATCTGAGGGGGATCCATGAATCGCCCCGAGCAATGACGAATGCCGAATGTCGAGGGAAGGACGAATGATCAAAACAGCGAAAGCTTGTGGCGTCGCTTTTCGTCATTCGGATCTCGTCATTTGAAATGACACGCGATCCTTTCCGAACGACTTGCGAGCCATGCAACGCAAGCCTATATGAAAACCCTCGCGTCCAAAAGGGTAGGTACCGAAGTGGCCAAACGGGGCAGACTGTAAATCTGCTGGCTTTACGCCTTCGCTGGTTCGAATCCAGCCCTGCCCAAATTCCACTCTCGAGGCAGGCTGTAGCGTGCGCTGTCCTCAGCGCACCGTTTGTGCAGCAATGTTCAACGATCTCCGCTGAGACAGCGGACTCTACAACACTTCTGCCACGTCTGTTGGCCTAGTAGCCTCGTCGCTGGCCACCACCACCTTCGCGACGGCCACCGTATCCACCGCCACCGCCGCCGTAGCCGCGTCCGCCACCACCGGGCGGTCTGGGTTCGCGCGGGCGAGCCTCGTTCACCGTCAATGCCCGTCCTTCAACGGTTTGGCCATTGAGTTTCGAGATGGCGTTTTGAGCGTCCTCTTCGGAACTCATCGTGACAAATGCAAAGCCACGCGATTTGCCGGTGAATTTGTCTTGCATGAGGGAAACTTCCTGCACGGTGCCGGCCTGTGAGAAAAGTTCCTGGAGTTCGTTTTCCGTCGTGTTGAAGGAAAGATTGCCTACGTATAGTTTAGTTCCCATTGAGTTTATTCTGGAAAAGGCTGCCAGGTCACTGTTCCCGCTTATCGGATTTCAAATCGCCACTG
>Ga0209577_10002852_pt1 | contig 16395 bp, 17 predicted proteins | sample GraSoiAngelo_109_FD_185874 | JGI IMG/M metagenome (GOLD analysis project Ga0209577, IMG submission 185874) | Grasslands soil microbial communities from the Angelo Coastal Reserve, California, USA - 14_0903_12_20cm (SPAdes) (version 2) | ecosystem: Environmental > Terrestrial > Soil > Grasslands...
CCGGCGATTGGCTCTCCTTCGGCGCCGAGCCCGTTGTTGGCGCCGCTACCCGAGCCACGGGCCGAGCTCGGAGCGACGTCGCTACCTAGTTTTGGCTAGGCGGCGAGTGCGAGATCGTTCTTCGCACTTGCTTTGTGTCCCGGTTGTTTTACGAGGCCGACCGGGGACCTCGGCTTGCAGCTCTGCCGGAGAACCGACCACGTCGAAACCAGGTCGCCCCCGTATGTCCGTCGAATTGTAGCCCCATGATCGGGAAAGCGGCTCTGTTCCTGGGAATCGCCGCCATCGGAAGCGGCGAGCCGACCGCGTTCGGAACCGCGCGCCTCGATACCCTGACGGTGACGGCGAGGGTCCTGGTCAGCTCGAAGGCGGCCGACATGCGCGGCGTCTGGAACGACACGAAGGCGCCGTGCACGGTCAGCCGGCGGCTGCGGGTACGCGTCCTCGTCGATCGCGTCGCCTCCGGCAAGACGAAGCGCGTCCTCCGCTCGGGCACGTTCCCGGACACGAACTGCGCTGAAGGCGGCCCCAACGTCGGCTTCACGATCCACGCGCGCGCCGTCGGCCTCGCCTGCCCGAACGGGCGCTGGAAGCCCGCCCTCTACCACTTCCTTACACGCGCGAAGGAGCCGAAGAGGCAGCTCGAGGCCTCGGCGAGCCTCGACTGGACGAACACGCGCCGGTGCTAAGCCCCGCCTGGTCGGCTCCCGGAGAGGGCGAGCGGCTCTGGTTCCTCGGGACGCTCGCCACGATCAAGGTGGCGGGTGAGGCCACGGACGGCCGCTTCGCGCTGATCGAGTTCCTCTTTCCGCGCCATGCGTCGCCGCCGCTGCACACGCACCCGCAGGATGAGAGCTACGTCGTGCTCGAGGGGCTGCTCACCATCCGCGCGGGCGACGAGCGCTTCGAGCTCGATCCCGGCGGCGCCGCCGTCGTGCCGACGGGCGTGCCGCACACGTTTCGGGTCGACAGCGAAACGGCCCGCGTGCTCGTGCTCAGCACGCCCGCCGGGCTCGAGCGCTTCGTTCGCGACGGTTCCGTTCCGGCGACTGCGGCGACCCTGCCGCCCGCAGAGACCCCGCGGCCCTCACCGGACGAGCTGGAGCGGATCTTCCGCGCCCACGGCCAGGTCAACCTCGGCCCGCCGCTCGGGCCGGACGACTAGCGCGTGCGGTAGTGAAGGTGAACGACGCCGCTCGCGAAGCGGCGTTCGTCCAGCAACTCGAGCTCCAGCCGGAGGTTGTCGGGGAAGGAAGGTCTGCCGCCTCCCACCACGACGGGCGCGACGAACAGGTGGCACTCGTCGACCAACCCGGCCCTGAACGCCTGGGCAGCGAGGTCGGGGCCGCCGACGGTGAGGTCATATTCCGCGGACGCTTTCATCTGCCGGACCGCTTCAGCGTCGAAGTCTCGCTCGATCCGCGTCCTGGCACTGGATGGCGTCTCCAACGTCTTGGAGTACACGATCTTGTCGGCTGCCCGCCAGATCTCCGCGAAGTCCTGCACGAAGGACGGCTGGTCGGCGAGCTCGCCCGCGGTCTCCCAGAAGACCATCACCTCGTACATCCGGCGCCCGTAGAGGTACGTGCCGACCGGCCGCTCGAGGTCGTTGACGAAGGCGTGCACCTCCTCGTCGGGAGCGGCCCAGTCGAAGTTGCCGTCCTCGTCCGCGACGTAGCCGTCGAGCGACGTGATCGCCGAGTAGATCAGCTTGGCCATGGCTAGCGGCGGCTCTTCAGGGCCCGCTCGATCTGGCGGTCGGCCTCGCGCCGCGCGATGTCGCGGCGCTTGTCGCGCCTTTCCTTGCCGCGGGCGAGAGCGAGCTCGACCTTCGCCCGCCCGTCCTTGAAGTAGAGCCTCGTCGGAACGAGCGTGAGGCCGCGCTCGCGCACCTTGCCGTAGAGCGACGCGATCTCCCTGCTGTGGAGGAGGAGCTTGCGGTCGCGGTCGGGGTCGTGGTTCGCGATGTTCCCCTGGTCGTAGGTCGAGATGTGCGCGCCGACGAGCCAGACCTCGCCGTCGCGCACGTCGGCGTAGGCGCGGGCGAGGTTGGCGCGGCCCTCGCGAAGCGACTTGACCTCCGTGCCGACGAGGACGAGACCAGCCTCGTAGCGGTCGAGCAGGTGGTAGTCGTGCCGCGCCCGGCGGTTCTCCGCGACGAGCTTGATCCCCTTTTGACGCACGATGGCGCCAAAGCTACTCGACGCGGTGCACCATCCAGAGGTTGGGCTCGAAGTAGAGCCCGAGATCTTCTTCGCGGTCGACGGCGACCGGCGCGAGCCCCTGCGGGAAGACGTACTCGCCGCTCTCCGGAAAGGCCATCTCGGTCCAGGCCTCCCACTCGGCGACGGTGCCGCTGATGCGCATCGAGCGCGGCTCGGGCCGCAGGATCTCACCGCCGAGGCGCACGTGCGTGCGGATCCACGGGTCGAACGGGAGGCCGTCCTCGCGCGTCCAGCGCGCGTAGCGATCGATCGGCGCGAGCGGGTAGCGCTCCTTCCAGCTCGGCCGTAGCGGGGCTAGCAGGGCACCGAGGGCATGGCGGCGGCCGATCTCCCGCATCCCCTCGAGCATCGCGCGGCTGAGCCCGCCGCCCTGCGCCGACGGCCGGATCTCGATCGCCATCGCCGAGAGCGCGTTCGGCTCGCGACCCTCTTCCCGCAGAGCGACCCCGAGCTCGATCATCCCGTCGATCCCGGCCGGGAGCCCGTCCGGCGTGCCGTCCCACGTGCACGGGATCGTGTGCCCCTCCGCGAGCACGACGTCCTTGTCCTCGTCGTAGAGGACGAACTGAAACTCGGGGAAGTCGTCGTAGAGCCGTTCCCAGTAGCGGTTCAGGACGTCGCCGTGCGTGTTGTACGCGGGCCAGACGTTGAAGTCGACCCGATCGCCGAGATCCGGCCGCTCCGCATGTGTCATGAGATCGGACACTTACAAGATCCTTCCATCTCGCTACACCTTCGGCTGCAGGCTGCCGAGGGACCCTCTAATGTCCTTTTGGCAGCGAATGGCTACCGACGATCGGCAAACGGATCCGCTTGAACGACGGCCCGCAGACGAGCTCGAGCATCAACGCGGCCGTGTGTATAAGGGTTTGGCCCCGAACAGTTCCGGCACGAGTGACGGATCTCGCCATTACGCACCGCACGAGAATCCAGACCGCCTTCCTCTTCCGATTATCCGCAGAGCTGAAGACGAGGTTGGGCGACCGATCTACTGCCGATATGCCTGGATCAACGCCAGCGAGACCTCATGCGTCTACGCGGTCGTGGGTCCCAAAGGCTTCTGCTGGGCGAATGGAAACCTAACTGGCGCAGCTTGGGAGATCGACATTGTCCCCTGGTTGGTAAATACACATGCCTCGCGGTGGGTTCTCGAGACCCCTAGTCAGGTTTCGAGTCGAGCACTTGACCTCGATTCCTCTGTTCGAAAGCAAGATCTTCAGCCCTTCGATTACTTAGCTAGATGGTTTCTCGATCTTTTCGGCCTTTTCCCGTCGTCTGTTCAAGTTCTGTTTCAGGAACCGTTCGAAGCTGACGCGCCAGATTGGGTCTCCAGCCACTGGTGCACATCAAGCCATGAGACGCCAGGGGGCGAGCGTAAGTACAGCTACTATCAGTGGGCCTTCGCGACAAGAACCGAAGTCGCCGTTGCTATTGCGTTCGGCATCCGCGAGGTCGTCAGGCCCCTCCATACGTCCTGGGGCATGATCTGGGACGAGCTAATGGAGACCTCTTGGTTAACCGCCCGAGGAACATGGTACGCCGCCCCGCGGGAAGTGTCGCGCGAGCACGACGCATATTCGCTGCTCGGGGTGAGCGCGGCGGCGGGCGACGAAGAAATCGCTCGCGCATATCGCCGCCTTGCGAAGTATCTTCATCCTGATTCGTCCAGCTTCGGAGCCGGGCCTGGCACGCCTCTGCGAGATTTCACTGCACTTTCGGCTGCATACGAGGCAATCAAATCGAGGGAGGCTCGATCGACGTATGTGCCGACGAGGACGTTCCGTTCCTCGCTCCTCCCGACCATTGGCGATGTCGGCTGGTGGGTTGCCCCCGAGAACGCGTTGCGCGAACCAATCGACTCGCCAGGTCAACTAGCGGTTCGCGGTTAGACCCGAGACGATATGGCCGGGGGCGAGAGGCCGAGCTTATGTGGCGCGCGAGGAGTGGGCATCCAGCTGAGCCCGAAGAGGAGCCCGAAGGACGGGGCTATCGCGAGCGGGATTGCGACAAGGCAGGCAGCATGACGCCAAGGCTACGCCGCTCCGGCAGCGGCGTCAGTGCGGCTAGCCACACCCTTTGGGTTCGGCAGCCAGGTCGTTACGATGGGTCGCCGATGACTCGGCGTTCGCCCTACCTCGAGGAGATCCTCCGGCTCGACCCGGTCGACGACCACACGCGGATCACGCAGCTCGTCGTCTGCTACGAGTTCCCGTTCGACACCACGCGGTCGCTCGAGATGGCGTTCTTCCGCACGTATGCCATCCCGGAGATCGGCGAGCGCCTCGACTCGACGCAGGAGTTCGCGCGGCGCGCGCAGCGGCGCTACGACGACACGGATCTGATCGTGTCCACGCTCGTCGAGGACGGCTACGACAGCGAGACCGGCCGGCGGGCGCTTCGGCGCATGAACCAGATTCACGGCCGATTCCCGATCGCGAACGACGACTTCCTGTACGTCCTGTCGAACTTCGTCTTCGAGCCGGTGCGCTGGACCGACCGCTTCGGCTGGCGGCGCATGGTCGAGAACGAGCGGCTCGGGATCTTCCACTGCTGGCGCGAGATCGGCCGGCGGATGGGGATCACGGACATCCCGGAGCGCTACGAGGACTTCGAGCGCTTCAACGTCGAGTACGAGCGCGAGCGGTTCCGCTACAGCGACGGCGGCCACCGGGTGGCGGTCGCGACTCGGGACATGTTCCTGCGCTGGTTTCCCGGGCTGCCGCGCGCGCTCGGCGAGCGCGCGATCTACGCCGTCCTCGACGATGCGCTCCTCGACGCGCTCGGCTTTCCGCGCCCGACCGCCTTGGAGCGACGCGCCGTCGAGGCGGCACTGCGCCTCCGCGGGCGCGCGCTGCGTCTCTTCCCGCCACGGCGCAGCCCGCGTCTACGGACGGCCGGGCGGCGGCGCAGCTACCCGCGCGGCTGGCGGATCGACGAGCTCGGGCCGGCCTAGAGTCGCCAGAACGGCCCGGTGAGACCGAGCCGGTTCAGGATCGCCTGGTTCTGCTCACGCGTATGCGGCTGCCAGTCGGGCGCGAGGCGGTCGCTCCACCACGCGTGCGCGAGGTCGCACAGCGTCGTCACCGGGACCGTCGCCCCTGGCGGGCGGCCGGCGAGCCAGAGCTCGACGTGCTCCTCCGACCGGAAGAGGTTCATCGTGCTTCAGGTGAAGACGATGTCGTCCCACCAATGGGCGGCGGGCACGAGGCAGTGGAAGAGGAGGCTCTCGTCGTCGGGGCGCTCGTCGCGCACCTCGATTCCGATCGGCTCGCCGCAGTCGGGACAGGCCGTCTGGACGCGGCCGTCGACGTGCAGGGCGGCGCAGATCCCGAAGGCGTCCCAGGCGCAGTTCCCGTACCACGAGCGGCCGGCCGCCTCGACGCGATAGGCCGTCGGGACGGCGGAGAAGGGATTCGCCATGCGGATCTCGCTCGTCCGCGGCTCGAGCACGAGCGCGTGAGCGTCGTGGAGCCGGCGCCAGCCTTCCGCGACCTCCGCGCGCGTGAGCGCGGCCGCCTCTGCGACGTCGTCGGCGCTCGGAGCCCGCCCGAGCTCGACGAAGAGCCGGTAGGTGAGATTGCGGAGGTCGAGGTCGCGGTCGTCCATCACGGGAGCCCGAGCGACACCTTGCCCTCGCTGCGCCTGATCTCGTCGACCCGCACGTCGATCGCGTCGCCGAGGCGGTAGCGGCGGCCGGCGCGCCGGCCTACGAGCGCGGTCGCGAGCTGATTCGGCTCGAAGTAGTCACCGGCGAGCCGTCGCGCGGGCAGGAAGCCCTCGAAGACCTCGCCGAAGCGGACGAACAGGCCCGAGCCGATGATCCCGATGATCTCGCCCTCCCACGGCGCCTCCCAGCCGCGTTCGAAGAGCTCGGCCTCGAGGAGCCAGGCCAGGCAGAGCTCGTCCGCGAGGTACTCGGCCTCGGCAGCCTCGCGCTCACGCGCGGAGGTGTGCTCCGCGAGGGCGCCGAGATCCTCGGGCGGCGGGTCGTCGACGGCGCCGAGCTCGCGCAGCAGCGCGCGGTGGCAGACGAGGTCCGGATAGCGGCGGATCGGCGACGTGAAGTGGCAGTACGCCGCGCTCGCGAGGCCCGAGTGGCCGAGGTTGCGCGGGTCGTAGCGCGCCTGCTTCAGCGACCGCAGGACAAGCGCGGGAAACGCCTCTCTCCCCCGCCCCGACCGCGAGACGTAGCCGGTGACGGTCTCGCTGACGTCGGCCGCGAGCCGCGCGGCCTCCGCCGGGGAGAGCCGCTCGTCCTCGGGCGCGGGCGGCGTGGGCACCTCCAGGTCGACGAGGCGGGCCAGGAGGAGTGCAATCGCCTGTGGGTCGGGCCTCTCGTGGACGCGGTAGAGCGTCTCGCGCCGCCGGCCTGCGAGGAGGCCCGCCACGGCCTCGTTCGCGCGGATCATCAGCTCCTCGACGAGCGCGTGGGCGCGCGGCTCCTCCTGCCGCCACGCGCGCTCGACCCCGCCGCGGCCGTCGAAGGCGAACTCGATCTCGGGCGACTCGATCCGAAGGGCGCCGCGCGCGAACCGCTCCCGCCGGATCCCGGAGGTCAACTCCTCGGCGAGCTCGAGCGCGGCAACCACCTCCGGCTCGGCCTCGCGCCGCTCCGCCTGACCGTACGTGAGCCGCGCGCGGCTGCGGATCACCGAGCGGTAGAAGAGCGGCTCGCCGGCCGGCGGCAGCTCCACGGTGACGCAGAGCCGTTCGACGTGCGGCCGCAGGCTACAGAGGTCGTCCGCGAGCTCGGGCGGGAGCATCGGCGCCACGCGCCCCGGCACGTAGACCGAGTTCGCTCGGTCGGCGGCGCCCCCGTCGAGCGGCGAGCCGGCCGGGACGAACCAGGACACGTCCGCGATGTGCACCCACGCGCGGATCCCATCGCCCTCACGCCGCACCGCGATCGCGTCGTCGAAGTCCTTCGCGGTCTCGGGGTCGATCGTGACCGCGAGCGCGTCGCGCAGGTCGACACGTCCCTCGAGGCTCGGCTCCGGCGGGTCGTACGGCTCGAAGGGCCGCCGCAGCCCGCGCTCGACGAGCGCGCCCTCGAGCGCCGCGTCGATCGACCTCGCCGGGCCGAGCACGCGCTCGACTCGCGCCCGCCCTCGGCCGGGTCGGACCGCGACGAGGTCGCCCGCGTCCACCTCCCCGAGCCCCTTGCGGTCGAGGACGAGCGGCACTCCCGGCTGGAAGAAGGGCTCGCCGACGACGAGCTTCCCTCGCCGCGCGACCTCGACGACGACGAGGTCGGTCGAGGGCCGGCTCAGATCCTGAGGAACCGGCGCAGCGTGATTCCCGAGCCGGCCGCGCCGAGGCCGAGGCCGACGCCGAGGAGCGCGAGCGCGTTCAGCGCGAACGGGATCGCGCTCACGTCGCTGCCCGCGTCGATGTGCCCGAGGATCGTCGGCAGCACGAGCTCCTTGCCGAGCAGGAGCAGGACGATCGCGATCAGCGAGCCGACGACGCCGGTGATCAGCCCTTCGAGCATGAACGGGCCGCGCACGAACCAGTTCGTGGCGCCGACGAGCTTCATCACCTCGATCTCGCGCCGTCTGGAGAAGATGGAGAGGCGGATCGTATTCGCGATCAGGAGCGTCGCCGCGACCAGCAGGATGAGCACCGCGATCACGAAGACGAGCTCGATCACGTGAGCCACGCGCAGGATCCGCTTCGCCGCCTTCTTGCCGTAGCCGATGCTCTCGACCCCCGGCGGGTGCGGCGAGAAGCTGCGGTAGATCGCGTCGGCATACTCGGCCTTCTTTGGCTCCACCTCCTCGGAGGCGGGCAGCGGGTTCGAGGTCAGGCCGGCCTTGAAGAGGTCGGGGTAGCGCTTCTTCATCCGCTTGAGCGCCTGGTCGCGTGAGACGAAGGTGTAGCTCTTCACGCGCGAATCCGCGTGGAGCTTTGCCGCCACGGCGTTGATCTGCGCGGCGGTCACCTCGTGGCCGCAGGTCGTCTCGGTGCAGAAGTAGACCTTGACGATGACCTCTTTCTTCACGTGGTGGCTCCACGAGACGACCCACGTGCCGAGCGCGATCAGGAGACCCAGCAGGAACATGCCGATGAGGACGGTCATCGTCGCGGCGAGCGTCGTCGACGCGCTCGCCCGCAGCGACCGGAGCGCCTCGGCCACCAGCATGCGCGCCCTCATTCGGAGGTGTAGCCCCCGCGCCGCTCGTCACGTGCGAGCCGCCCCTCCTCGAGCGCGATCACGCGCTTCCGCATCTTGTCCACCATCTCGCGGTCGTGGGTGACCATGAGGATCGTCGTCCCCGAGCGGTTGATGCGGTAGAGGAGCTGCATGATCCCGACGGAGGTGTCGGGATCGAGGTTGCCGGTCGGCTCGTCGCAGACGAGGAGCGGCGGGTGGTTGACGAACGCGCGCGCGATCGACACGCGCTGCTGCTCGCCGCCCGAGAGCTCGTCGGGATAGGAGTTCATACGCTGTGCGAGACCGACGAGATTCAGCACCTCCGGCACCTTGCGACGGATCGATCCCTTGCCCTCTCCCTGCACCTTGAGCGCGTAGGCGACGTTCTCGACCGCCGTGCGGTTCGGCAGCAGCTTGAAGTCCTGGAACACGCAGCCCACGTTTCGGCGCAGAAGCGGCACCTTCGAGCGCTTGAGCCGCGCGAGGTCACGACCGCCCACGATGATGCGTCCCGCCGTCGGCTCGAGCTCCTTCAGCAGAAGGCGGACCATCGTCGACTTCCCCGAGCCCGAGGCGCCGACGACGAAGACGAACTCGCCCTTCTCGATCACGAAGCTGACGTCCTGAAGCGCCTTGACGCCGAGGTCGTACTCCTTCGTGACGCCCTCGAACACGATCATCGCCCCCGCGCTCGACGGCTGCGGGGTCGGCTCGCGTTCGACTGGGCGGGGGAGTGTCGGGGCTTCGGAGGTCACGTCTTCACCGGGTTCACGAAGGGCGGAGGGCGATCCGCGCCGGCTAGGGTCGTAGAGCCCGGGAGTCTAACGAAACGGACGGCTTACACAACCTTTCCAGCGGCTTTCGCCAACAACCACTCCCGGATGAACCCGTCGAGGTCGCCGTCGAGGACGCCCTGCGCGTTGCCGACCTCGTAGTCGGTCCGGTGGTCCTTCACGAGCTGGTAGGGATGGAGGACGTAGCTGCGGATGGCGTTCCCGCCGAAGCCCATGTGCACGGCGCCGCGTTCCCGCGCCAGCTCGGCCTCCCGCTCCTCCTCGGCCTTCTCGGCCAGGCGCGAGCGGAGGATGCGGAGCGCGGTCTGCTTGTTCGAGGACTGCGAGCGCTCGTTCTGGACGCTGACGACGATCCCCGTCGGGAGGTGCGTGATCCGCACCGCCGAGTCGGTCTTGTTCACGTGCTGGCCGCCGGCGCCGCTCGCGCGGTAGGTGTCGATGCGGAGGTCGTTCTCGTCTACCTCGACCCGGCCGTCCTCGGTGAGGAGCGGCGCCGGGATCACCTGCGTGAACGACGTGTGCCGGCGGTGCGCCTGGTCGAAGGGCGAGAGGCGGACGAGCCGGTGCTTGCCGCGCTCGGCCTTCAGCACGCCGTAGGCGTTCTCGCCCTCGACGGTGAAGGTGGCCGACTTGAGGCCCGCCTCCTCGCCGGGGCTCGCCTCGAGGAGCTCTGTCTTGAAGCCGCGCCGCTCCGCCCAGCGCAGGTACATCCGGAGCACCATCTCGGCGAAGTCCTGCGCGTCGGTGCCGCCCGCGTCGGACTGGATCGTGACCACGGCGTCGCCGGCGTCGTACTCGCCGCTGAAGAGCGCGTCTTCCTGGAGCCGTTCGAGCTCGGCGCGCGTCTCGTCGAGCACCGGCCGCAGCTCGTCCTCCTCGAAGGCGCCGATGCCTTCTTCGAGGAAGCGCAGGTTGTTCTGGAGCACCTGGAAGCGCTGGAGCTTCTTCTGGATCCGGTTGTGCTCGGTCGAGAGGCTCGCCGCGCGCTGCTGGTCGCTCCAGAAATCCGGCTTGCCGAGCTGCTCCTCGAGCTCGCGGAGACGGTCGTTCAGCGCCGGGACGTCAAAGGTAACCACGGGCCCAGTCGAGCTGGGCCCTGATCTCCTCGAGCTGCTGCTCAAGCGGCTGGACGCTCGGCTCGGTCACGACGGCGGATGCTACCCGCGCCTGCGAAAACGTCGCTCGACAGCACGCAGGCGGGCGAGCGGCTCCACCGGGTCGCGCTGTCCTCGGCCGAGCCAGACCGCGCGGGCGAAGCGGCTCGCCGCCTGCTCGTCGATCGGCGTCACGACCGGGCCGTGGACGAGCAGGCCGTCGGTGCGCTCGCGCGCGAGCTTCGGGAGCAGGTCCTCGGCGAGCCACTCGCGGCCCGGCGCGACGGCGGCCTCGGCCGTGATCCGGTAGAGCTCGCTGTCGAGCTGTTCGGTCTCCACCACCCGCGGCGGGCGGATGAAATGCGTCGGCCCGACCGGCACGATCGTCCCGAGCCGCTCCACGAGGCGCTCTCCAGCCTCGAGATCGCTGACGAAGAGCTCGATCTCGAGGTCGCGCCGCGCGCGCGGAATGAGGCGCGTCGCGAGCACCTGGTGGTTCTGCACGCGGATGACCTCACCGTGGACGGAGCGGAGCTTCACCGAGCGGAGCGAGACCTCCTCGACGACGCCCTGAAGGCCCCACGGCTCGATCGACACCAGGTCGCCGACCTCGAACCAGTTCTCGAAGAACATGAGCAGGCCGGCGATGATGTCCCAGAGCACGCGCTGGACCGCGAAGCCGACCACGATCGCGACGAACGCGCCGCCGGCGATCGTGTCGGCGCGTCGCACGCCGCTCAGGACGATGATCGAGAGCACGAGCGCGAGCCCGAATGCGACGTAGCGGACGCTGGTCTGCGTCAGCGAGGCGGCCGTCTCGCGCTGCTGGAGGCGCGCGACCGCGTCGGCCGGTGCGTCCTCGCCCTGGACGGCCCGCCGAGAGACGAGCCAGGCCGCGACGAGGCCCGCGATGCGCGAGACGACGATCGCGCACAGGAAGAGCCCGACGATCAGGACGAGCTCCGCCAGCGCGCGCGGCAGGGGGATCAGGTCGACGAGGTGGCGCATCCGATCCGCAACGTAGCGATTCGGCCGCTAGGGGGTTGTCGTCGCCGCGGAGCCGGGCTTGGCCCGGCTTCGCTCACCGACGCGCGCCGGTAGCGGTCAGGGAGGGGGGCTCGTGGGGGGAACCGGCTGTTCCCCCCACGTTCCTAAGCGCCGTGGCACTTCTTGAACTTCTTGCCCGAGCCGCACCAGCACGGGTCGTTGCGGCCGATCTTCTCGTGGTCGGAGACCACGCGCTGCACGGCCAGCGGCTCCTCCCCAAGCGCTCCGGCTCCGGCGCCGTCACCGTCGCCCATCAGCTCGCCCGCGGCCGCGGCTGCCGCGCCGATCGCCTGCGCGCCCGCGACCGACTCGTGCTGGTAGCTCAGGTTGCCGTTCACGGCCTGGGCCTCCTGAGCCTCCTGCAGCGCCTCCGCGTCCTCGATCGTCACCTGCATGTGGAAGAGCTGGAGGACGACCTCCTCGCGGATGGCCGCGTTCAGCTCCTCGAACATGACGTGGCCCTCGGACGTGTACTCGACGAGCGGGTCCTTCTGCGCCATGGCCCGCAGGTGAACGCCCTCGCGCAGGTAGTCCATGTTCTCGAGGTGCTCGCGCCAGCGGGTGTCGACGACGTTCAGGATCACGAAGCGCTCGAGCTCGCGTAGGAGCTCCGCCCCGAACTCCTCCTGCTTCGCCTCGTAGCGCTCCTGCGCGTCGGTCTGGAAGTCCTCGATGAGCGCCTCGCGCGTGATCCCGGTGCCGTAGTCCTCACGCAGCTCGTCCGCGGTGATGTCGGTGCCGTAGAGGTCGTCCATCGCCCGGGCGAGCGCCTCGAGGTCCCACTCCTCCCCGTACTCCTCCTGCGTGAACGCGGCCACCGTGCGCTCGACCACCTCGTCGATCCAGAGCTTCACCTCGTCGGAGAGGTCCTGGCCCTCGAGGACGCGTCGCCGCTGCTCGTAGATGACGACGCGCTGCTTGTTCATCACGTCGTCGTACTTGAGGACGTTCTTCCGCGCGACGAAGTTCTGCTCCTCGACCTTCTTCTGCGCGTTCTCGATCTGGCGCGAGAGGATGCCCGCCTCCATCGGCTGGTCGTCGGGCACCTTGAAGCGTTCCATGACTCCGTAGATCCGGTTGCCGGCGAAGAGGCGCACCAGGTCGTCCTGGCCGGAGAGGTAGAAGCGCGACTCGCCGGGGTCGCCCTGGCGGCCCGAGCGGCCGCGGAGCTGGTTGTCGATCCGGCGCGCCTCGTGGCGCTCGGTGCCGAGGACGTACAGGCCGCCGAGGTCGACCACGCCCTGACCGAGCTTGATGTCCACGCCTCGGCCGGCCATGTTCGTCGCGATCGTGACGGCGTGCTTCTGTCCGGCCCCGACGATGATCTCCGCCTCGCGCGCGTGCTCCTTCGCGTTGAGGACGTTGTGCGGCACGCCCTTGCGTTTCAGGAGCTCGGAGAGGTGCTCCGAGGTCTCGACCGCGATCGTGCCGACGAGGATCGGCTGGCCCTTCTCGTGGCGTTCCTTGATGTCCCCCGCGACCGCGTCCCACTTCGCGTCCTTCGTCTTGAAGATGTAGTCGTTCTCGTCGGCGCGCTGGACGGCCACGTTCGTCGGGATCTCGACCACCTGGAGACCGTAGATCTCCACGAACTCCTTCTCCTCGGTCTTGGCCGTTCCGGTCATGCCGGCGAGCTTCTCGTAGAGACGGAAGTAGTTCTGCAGCGTGATCGTCGCGAGCGTGACGTGCTCCTCCTGGATCGCCACGCCCTCCTTGGCCTCGACCGCCTGGTGCAGGCCCTCCGACCAGCGGCGGCCCTCCATGATCCGGCCCGTGAACTCGTCGACGATCTTCACCTCGCCGTCCTGGATGACGTAGTCGACGTCGCGCTGGAAGAGCGACTGCGCCTTGAGCGCCTGGATAAGGTGGTTGACGAGCTGCCCGTTCGTCGGGTCGTAGAGGTTGTCGATCCGAAGCGCCCGCTCGACCTTCTCGATCGCGCCCGGGCCGGGCGAGACCGTCTTGTGCTTCTCGTCGTACTCGTAGTCGGCCCCCGCCTGCTCGGCCGCGTCCTTCGGGTCGCCGGGCTTCGAGGCGTAGCCCTCGAGCTGCTTCACGACGCGCGCGAAGTCGTAGTAGATCTTCGCCGCCGTCTCGGGCTCGCCCGAGATGATGAGCGGCGTCCGCGCCTCGTCGATCAGGATCGAGTCGACCTCGTCCACGATCGCGTAGACGTGGCTGCGCTGGACGACGCCCTCGAGCGAGACGGCCATGTTGTCGCGCAGGTAGTCGAAGCCGAACTCGGAGTTCGTCCCGTACGTGATGTCGGCCTCGTAGGCCGCATTGCGGGCGTCGAAGGGCATCATGTTCTCGATGAACGCGGCCCGCATGCCGAGCCGCTCGTACACCGGCCCCATCCACGCCGCGTCGCGCTGCGCCAGGTAGTCGTTCACCGTGACGAGGTGGACGCCGTTCCCCGGGAGCGCGTTCAGGTAGAGCGGCTGTGTGGCCACGAGCGTCTTGCCCTCGCCGGTCTTCATCTCGGCGATGTCACCCTCGTGGAGGACGATCCCGCCCATCACCTGGACGTCGAAGATCCGCTGGCCGAGCGCGCGCTTGGCCGCCTCGCGGACGGCGGCATAGGCCTCGAAGACGAGGTCCTCGAGCGGCTCGCCGTTGTCGAGGCGCTGCCGGAACTCGACCGTCTTGGCGGCGAGCTCCGCGTCGGAGAGGCGCTCGAAGTCGGGCTCGAGGGTGGCGACGTAGGCCGCCTGCTCGGCGAGCCGCTTGAGGCGCCGGCCCTCGCCGAAACGGAGGACCTTCTCGAACGTTCCGAGCTGCTGGGCCATCGAGTCCTAGGGTAGCGGGTCGCCCGCGCTACCCTCGCGGACGTGGCCGGGCGCGCGCTCCTCCTCGGGCTGGTGGCGCTCGTCGGCGCGAGCCCTGCGAGCACGCAGACGCTCTCGCTGGCGGGCCCGGTGAGCGAGCTCGCCGCGGACGGCGGTCGCGTCGCGATCCTGGTCCGGACGAAGACCGGGAACTGCGCGCGCGACCGGGTCGCCGTCTGGGCGCCTGCGACACGGAGCTTCGTGCCGATCGGGGCGAGCGCCTGCGTCGGCTCGACGAGCACCGGCGCCGGTCTCTTCTCCGTCGGGCTCGCGGGGACGCGGGTCGCCTACGTCCAGTTCGCAGGCGGGAACACGCGCGAGCTCCAGCTCCGGCTCGCAACGCTGGCGAGCCCGCGGGCGGCGACGGTCGCCAGCGCGTCCTTCGGCGTCGACGTGGGCCAGGGCACGTACATCGGGCGGGTCGCCGGGGACGGGTCGCTGCTCGCCTTCGACTGGTGGAGCGAGTGCGGGCCGTGCGCGCAGGCGACGCCCGTCGCGCCGCGCGCGTCGATCTTCCGCCTCGTGTCGAGCGGCGGCGCCGCGTGCCCGAACGCCGGGCTCGGGGCGCTGCCGCGCTGCCGGCCGGTGATATCGCTGGCCGGCTCGCTGCGGCTGCTCGCGGTCGGCGGAGGACTCGTCGTCACGGGAGCGGGAGACGAGGTCGCGGTTCGCGCGCTCGACGGTGCGCCGGTCTACACCGGCACGTTCGCCGGCCTGCGCGCCGCGCGAATCGACGCCCGCGTGCTGCTCGTGCTGACGCGGGCGGGAACGCAGAGCAGCCTCTGGACGGTGGACCTCTCCTTGGGTCTGCGAAGCGGCCCGTGGATCCTGCCGTCCTCGAAGTCGGCGGCAGACGACGTGTGCGCCGAGCCGAGCGGCTGCCGCCCGGCGGCGCTGCGGCTCGCGGACTACCAGGCCGGGATCGCCGTCTACGTCGTCGGCCACGGCGTCCATCTCCTGCGGCTCTCGGACAAGCGTGACGTGACGATTGCCGCGCCCGGTCTCGGACCGGTGCACGTCCAGCTGGAGCAGTCGGGTCTCTTCTACTCGTACCGGCCGGCGCCAAGCCCGACTCGCGGCCGGGTGGCCTTCATGCCGATGGCGGCCGTCCTCGCGCGGTTCCGCTAGAGCGCGTCGATCCGTACCTCCCAGAGGTTCCCGTCGATCCGGGACGCGTGGACCACGTAGTCGGCGGAGCGACTCTCCGCGAGGCGTTCCAGCCGGGGTACGCCGCCGAAGGTCCGGGCTCCGTCCACGGTCAGCGTCCTCTCCCCCGCCTGTGAGACGAGCTCGATCTCCTCGCCCTCGACCTCGGGTCCGAGGTCGACCACCTCGATCGTGTTCGCGGCTACGGCCCACACGTCGCCGTGGCGCCGAACGCCACGTGCGCGGTACGGGGGACGGAGCTGCTCCTCGATCGCATCCGCGAGCGGCGAGAGCGGCTGGTCGCCGACCTCTTCGTCGACGACGAGCGAGCCGTCCGGCAGAGCGACGAAGGAGACCTCGTCGCCCTCGAGCCCGGGCGCCTCGGTTGTGGCCGTTGCATCCCACTCCCTGAAGCGCTGAAGGCCGGTGACGGTGACCTGTTCGAAGGCGTGCGGTACGCCGAAGTGCGGCGGGCCCGGATGCTTCGGCTCCGGCACGAGCGGGGCCGGGGGCTCGGCTCCGACGTCGGCACGCTCGAGCCCGGCCTCCCGGAGCAGCTTCTCGTTGAGCGTCTCGCGGCGCCGCCGGAACACCTAAGGCACCGCTTGCGGTGCCGACATCTAGGTCTGCGGCTCGATCAGGCCGTAGTGGCCGTCACGGCGCCGGTAGACCACGTTGACCTCCCCCGTCTCGGCGTTCTCGAAGACGAAGAAGTCGTGCCCAATGAGCTCCAGCTGGAGCACCGCCTCCTCCGGGGCCATCGGCTTCACGGCGAACTGCTTCGTCTTGACGATCACGGGCTCGGATTCGTCGCTGGTCGCCGGGGTGGCCTCGAGGGTCGACCCGTTGTCGCGCCCGGTCCGCCGCCGCCGCTTCTGGCGGTAGCGCGTGACCTGCCGCTCGAGCTTGTCGACGAGCTGGTCGATCGACGCGCGCATGTCCGCCGACGCCTCGCGCGCGCGGAGCGTCGGCCCCTTCGTCCAGATCGTCGCCTCGGCGACGTGGTTCGCCGAGATCGACGGGTTGCGCTCGACGCTGAGCTCGAGCTCGATCTGCGTCGGATCCGCCAGCTGCCGCTCGAGCTTCCGGAGCTTGTCCTCGGCGTAG
>Ga0209577_10002854_pt1 | contig 16381 bp, 16 predicted proteins | sample GraSoiAngelo_109_FD_185874 | JGI IMG/M metagenome (GOLD analysis project Ga0209577, IMG submission 185874) | Grasslands soil microbial communities from the Angelo Coastal Reserve, California, USA - 14_0903_12_20cm (SPAdes) (version 2) | ecosystem: Environmental > Terrestrial > Soil > Grasslands...
CGCGCCTTCGTCAACCGCCCGCTGATCCTGCTCGCCGACGAGCCCACCGGAAACCTCGACCCGAGCACATCCGTCGGCATCATGCGCCTGCTCGACCGCATCAACCGCACCGGCACCACCGTCGTCATGGCCACCCACGATCAATCGATCGTCGACACCATGCGGCGTCGCGTCATCGAGCTCGACCGCGGCACCCTCGTCCGCGACCAGGCGCGCGGCGTGTACGGGGCGTTCACAGCTCGATGAGCTTGAAGGTCGACTACTTCGCGCGGGAGACCGCTACCAACCTGCGCCGCAACGTGTTCATGACCACGGCCGCGATCGTCGTGGTCGCCGTGTCCCTCGCCCTAGTGGGCGGCGCACTTCTCCTCAAGCAGGGTGTCGACAAGGCCACCATCCAGTGGAAGGGCGGCGTCGAGGGCTCGATCTTCATGAAGTCCGACGCCGCGCCCGAGGAGATCGACGCCGTCGACCGCGAGCTGCGGGCCATGCCCGAGGTGAAGAAGGTTCGCTTCGTCACCAAGCAGGGTGCCTACGACGAGTTCCGCAAGATGTTCTCGAACTCGCCCGACATGCTCGAGACGCTGAACGTCGACCAGATGCCGCCGTCATTCCGTGTGGTGCCGCGCCAGGCCCAGCAGATCGATGTCGTCGGCAACCGCTTCAAGGACCGACCGGGCGTGCGCGACGTCGTCTACGCCAAGGACACCGTCAAGGCCTTGCTCTCGATCACGCGGATCGCGCAGGCGATCATCTGGGCGTTGGCCATCGTGCTGATGTTCGCCGCCTCGCTCCTCATCCTCAACACCATCCGCATGGCGATCTATGCGAGACGTCGTGAGGTGGCGGTGATGAAACTGGTTGGCGCCACCAACTGGTTCATCCGCGTGCCGTTCATGTTCGAGGGCCTGGTGCAGGGGCTCATCGGAGCGGCCGCCGCCTTTGGGGTGGTGTTCGTGGTGCGCAACTTCGCCCAGCACTTCGTGCGCCACGTCGAGCTCTTCCACGAGTTCGCGGTGAGCACCAGCGAGGTCATCGGCACCGGGATCTTCCTGATCGTCGTCGGGATGATCGTCGGCGCCCTCGGCTCGGCCATCGCCGTCAGCCGCTTCCTCGACGTCTGAGTAGTTCCTCGACGACGAGGTAAAGCCCGCGCCCCGGATCGGCCGATCTCCGCGGTTGTGCCGCCGCGCTCTGTTGCTAATGTTGTTCATGTGACTCGTGTGGGACGGATCGTCCCGGCGGTACTGGCGTTGATGGCGCTGGCGGTCATGGCGGCGGGGCCGGCGCCGGCGGCCACATCCAAATCCAAGCCGCCGCCGAGCCCGACGGCCCAGAAGATCCAGGCCCTCAAAGACCAGGTCGACGACGTGTCGGCTGACGAGGCAAACCTCCTCGACCAGCTGGACGCGTCGAAGGCGAACCTCGCCGACCTCAACGCCAAGGTCGCCGACCTCGACCGCCAGCAAGTCCCCGTGCAGGCGGCCCTGGAGGGGGCCCAGGGCCACCTCGACGACGTCGGCGGGCGTCAGCTCGTCGCCGAGGCCCAGCTCGCTGACACCCAGGGGCAGCTGGCGGCCGCCCGCCAGCGCATGGTCGATCGAGCCATCGCCGCCTACACGGGCGAGAGCAGCTCGGCGCGCTACGCCGACCTCCTCCTGCGCGTCCGCACCATCCGCGACCTCTCCGCGGCGGCCACCTACGTGCAGTCCGCCCTCGACAATGACCGCGCTTCCGTGCAGAAGTTCGAGCGGCTGAAGAGCCAGGTCGGCAGCCTCCGCGATTCCCTCGAGAGCGACCGCGACCAGGCGCGTGTCCAGCGAGACGTCGTGGCGTCCACGCAGCAAGACCTCGCCAGCCGTCGCCAGGCGCAGGACGACCTCCGACAGCAGGCCGCGGCGGAGGTGGCGAAGCAGAACGACGTCCTCGGCCAACTGCAAGCACGGAAGGCGGAGTTCCAAGGCCAGATCGCCGCGCTCCAACGTCAGTCGGACTCACTAGCCGCCTCGCTGCGCGGCAGGCAGGCGGGCCAGGCACTGGCCCCGTCGGGCCACGGCATCTTCTCCCTCCCGATCCCGGGCGCGCCGATCACGTCCGGGTTCGGCCCACGCGTGCACCCCATCTACGGCGACGTGCGCGTGCACACCGGCATCGACTTCGGTGCGTCCTACGGAACGCCGATCCACGCCGCGGCCGACGGCGTCGTCGTGTCCGCCGGCCCCCTCGGGGGCTACGGGAACGCAACCGTCATCGACCACGGCAACGGGCTGGCCACCCTCTACGGCCACCAGAGCAGCATCGCCGTCGCGCCCGGCCAGAGTGTGCGCCGTGGGCAGGTCATCGGATACGTCGGCTGCAGCGGCCTGTGCACCGGGCCGCACCTGCACTTCGAAGTGCGGGTCCGGGGTACTCCCGTCGACCCCATGCAGTACCTCTAGGAGAGCTAACGCCGGACGAACGGCGCGCAAGTGTCAGACTGTCGGCGTGAGTGAGGAGAACGAGGTCTTTCGCGTCCTCATCGCCGACGACGTCCAGGATCTGCGTTCGATGTTGCGGCTGGCGCTGGAGCTCAGTGGACGCTTCACCGTCGTCGCCGAGGCGATGGACGGCGCCCACGCCGTCGATTTGGCGGCCATGTACAAGCCCGACCTCGCCCTTCTCGACCTCTCGATGCCGGCGCTCGACGGCCTCGAGGCGCTCCCGCGCATCCTCGACGCGTCGCCGGCGACGAAGGTGGTTGTCCTCTCCGGGTTCGAGGAGGCTCGCATGGCGCCCGTCGCCCTCAAGGGTGGCGCCGTCGCGTATCTGGAGAAGGGTGTCCCTCCGAGGCGGCTGGTTCAGGCGCTGATCGAGATCATGCAGCCTTCGCCGGGGGACTCAAGCGTCGCCTGAGATGACGGTCCGCGACACCAGCGACGATCCCCTCGCCGGTCTCTCCGCGGCCGAGTTGCTTCGGGTGCTCGGCCACGAGATCGGCAACCTGGTCACGATCGTGTCCGGCTATGGGCAGATGCTTCGCGATCACTGGGAGTTCCTCGCCGACGACCGGCGCCTCGACATAGTCGGCCGCATGAACCGCCAGGTCGACCAGCTGCGCGTGCTCATCGACAACTTCCAGCACCTCCGCTGGCTCACGGTGTCGAGCCCAGACATGCAGGCGACGGCGCCGACGACCGACGTCGGCGACCTGCTCGACGCCCTGGCCGACGACCTCGCGCCGCTTGCCGACGACCACCCGCTCGAGATCGACATCGACGAGGGCCTCCCGAGCGTCGTCGCCGATCGGGCTTCGGTGCAGCACGTGTTGATGAACCTGGTCGTGAACGCCACCAAGTTCTCGCCGGCCGAGGCGCCGATCGAGATCGACGTAAGTCGAGAAACCGACGCCGTGCGCATCTCGGTCACCGATCGCGGGAAAGGCATCCCGGCCGACGAGAGGGACCGGGTCTTCGAGAAGTTCGTGCGCCTCCAGGACGGCGGTGTCGGCGTGGGCCTCGGCCTGTTCATCTGTCGCGCCCTCGTGGAGTCGATGGGCGGGCATATCTGGGCTGACGACGGTCCCGACGGCGGGGCGCGCATGTCCTTCACGCTCCAGCTCAGCGCTGACTAGTCAATACCGGCCCGTGTAAATGACGCGGCGTGTCTATCGCTTCGCGGTGTCCGCTTACGTAGGGTTCGAAATGTCCACTCCGCGGGGTGACGTGGGGGTCGAGTGGGGCTCTGGGTTGAGCTGGGAAAGATGTTGCAGGTTGCGCTCTTCGCTGCAGTAGCGGTGGTCGCCCTTCGCGTGTGGCGGCGTCGGCCCTCCGGTGCACACGCCGTAGCGGGTCGCCTCGGGCGCGAACGTCGGACGCTCCCCGCCATCGCTCGTCGACGGGTGCGCATGCTCGGCTTCGCCGCGGCGCTGGCGGCTTTCGCGATCCTGGCGGCATTGATTGCGGGCGCCGTCGGGCACCCGGCGATAGAGCTGGGCCTGCAGGTCGTCTCGGTCGCAGCAGCCGTCTTGCTCCTCCTGGCGCTCGCGCCCCCCGCCGTCCTGCGGATGGCGTGGCGCCGGCGAGAGGAAGCGACCCTGCGCAAGGCGGAGCTCGAGGTCATGAAGGCGACGACGCCGTCGGAGGTGGCGGCGCCGATCGTCGAGCCCATCGCTCGCATGCTCGGAGGTGACGGCGCGCTGCTCGCGGACGCCAACGGTCGCGTGATCGCGTCCCACGGCCTCGACGCAGAAGTCGCAGCCGAGACGGCGCGGCTCGTCGCGGGCAAGGACGCTACGGCGCCCTCCTTCGACGGCGAGGTCCACGCCGTGCCGCTGCGCGGCGGGTGGCTCGCTGTGCAGGCCAACCCATGGGCACCGTCGATCGGCGCCGACGAGCTCGCTCTCGTCCAGCGCGTGGGGCGCGTCATCGACGTGGGCCTCGAGCGGACCGAGTCGCTGGCGAACGACCGGGCGACGCGCGCAGCCGTCGAGCAGGCCCACGCCGAGATGGAGAGCCTCCTCTACACCGTGTCGCACGACCTCAAGAGCCCGCTCCTCACAGTGCTGGGGTACATCGACCTGCTGCGGGCGGAGGGCGTGGTGCTCGACGGCAAGGCCGGGCACAGCATGGAGCGCATCGAGGCAAGCGCTCTTTACATGCAGCACCTGATCAACGACCTCCTCGAGCTCTCGCGGATCGGTCGCCACGAAGCCAAATCCGAGGACGTCGACCTGGCGGTGCTTGTCGCCGACGTCGCCGAGGAACTGGGCTCACGCTCTTCGTCGGCGTACGTGGGCATGGGGCTCCTGCCCGTGGTCACCATCAGCCCGGTACGCGCCCGCCAACTGGTGACGAACCTCCTCGACAACGCCGTCCTGCACGGCGGCCGGCCCGACGTCACCATCGAGGTGGGGTCGCAACAGCGACCCGACGGCGGCGCCCGCCTCTGGGTCGCCGACAACGGTCGCGGCGTGGCACCCGAGCATCGTGAAAAGGCGTTCGGCGTGTTCGAGCGCTTCGACGACCGTCCGCCGGGCGACAGCGGGACCGGCATCGGCTTGGCCGCCTGTCGCAAGATCGTCGAGCACGTCGGAGGCACGATGTATCTGGCCGACGTCGAGCGCGGCACGCGTGTCGAGATCATGCTGCCGGCGGCCGTCGTGCGCTGGCAGCCCGCCCCTGCGGCGGTGGCGAGATGACGATCGGGACGCCGACCGGGGTGCGCGTGCTCGTCGTCGACGACGACCCCGACCATCGCTTCCTCGCACAGACGCGGCTCGAGCGAGCGGGGTTCGACGTCCGCGTTGCGGGCAACGCCGACGAGGCTCTGCGCGTCGTCGATCTCGTCGACCTCGTCGTCCTCGACCATCGTCTGCCCGGCACCAGCGGACTCGATCTCCTGCCGGTCGTCGCCGAGCAGGGCCCGTCGGTCGTCATGGTGACCGGTATGGGCTCGGAGGGTCTCGCCGTCGAGGCGATGCGCAGGGGCGCGGTGGACTACATCGTCAAGGACGAGAGCTACCTCGACATCCTGGCCGAGGTGGTGTGGCGGGCATGGCTGCACCACGATCTCGTGCGCCGGGCCGGCGAGCTCGAACGCATCGGCTTGCTCGTCACGTCGGCCACCGCGCGTCCCGAGGTCTTCACCGAGGTGGTCGAGGGCGCCCGCCGCCTGCTGCGCGCCGACGGCTGTGCGCTGTTCGTCATGGCCGATGCCGGGCTCATCCAGGAGGCGACGGCGGGCTCGAACCTCGGCGACGGGAACATCGTGCTGGCCGAGGCTCGCAAGCTGCTCGCTGCGCCCAAGAAAGCGGTGGAGAACCCCGGCCGCCTGCTCGTCCCGGTCCCACCCATGGAGGAGACGCCACTCGGTGTGCTCGCCGTGCTGCGGCGAGAGCCCCGTGGGTTCGAGCCGGAGGAGAAGCGGCTCGCCGTCGCCCTCGCCTCCTATGCCGGCATCGCTCTCGGCAACCTCCGCCGCCTCGAGCTCGAGCGTGCCCTCGTGACCGAGCTGCAACAGATGCTCGATCTGCGGCGCGACCTCATGGCGTCGGTCTCCCATGAGTTGCGAACGCCGTTGACGTGCGTCAGCGGTTTCGCCGAGACCCTGCGCGCTCACTGGGACGCACTGACCGAGGACGAGCGCCAGATGTTCGTCGACAAGATCTGTCACCACTCCACCGAGCTCGGCGACCTGGTGGAGCGCCTCCTCGACTTCAGCCAGGTCGAGGCGGGCCAGCTGGCCGCGGGGATCCGGTGCATCGATCTGGGCGCCGAAGTCGAGGCGACGGTGACGGCGCTCGGCCCGCTCGTGGCCGGGCGACCCCTCGAGCTCGACATCCGGGCGGAGGGTGCGATGGCCGATTCGGTCCTGCTGCGGCGCACGCTGACGAACCTTCTGTCGAACGCCGTGAAGTATTCGGAGCCGGGGACGCCGATCGTGGTCCGGGGCTCGGCGGTGGGCGGCGTGGTGCGCATCGAGGTGGCCGACGAAGGCACTGGGTTGACGGCGGAGGAAGCCGACCGTGCCTTCGACCCGTTCTGGCGCTCCTCACGTGTCGCGACGCACAGTCTGCGCGGCACCGGCCTCGGCCTCGCCCTGGTGAAGGAGTACGTGCGGGTGATGGGCGGCGATGTCTCCGTCGACTCCGAGCCCGGTCGCGGCTCGACGTTCGCCTTCACGTTGCCGTTGCCGGAGTCACTGCCCGTCTGAGCAGGCGTTGACGGGGGCGGAATCGGCCCTCCGTGGTAGCAAGAGCTAGTGATTACCGAGGCGCTCGCGGGCAAGCGCGTCGCCGTGACGGGCGGAACCGGCTTCCTGGGTACGGCGCTCGTCGAGCGGTTGCTGCGGTCAGTGCCGGACTGCGAGCTGGTGCTCCTCGTCCGGCCTGGTCGACGGGCGTCGGCCGCGAGGTCTTTCGCAACGACTGCTTCAACCGGCTGCGCTCCGAGCTGGGCGAGCGCTTCGACGCTGAGACCGAGCGGCGTGTGCGCGTCGTCGGCGGCGATGTCGCCGTCGACGGTCTCGGCCTCGACGACGAAGACCGCCGCTTGTTCGCGTCGGCCGACGTTGTCGTGCACTCGGCGGCCGCCGTCAGCTTCGACTCGCCCCTCGACACCGCCGTCGAAGTGAACCTGCTCGGTCCGGTGCGCGTCGCCGAGCTCCTGCAGCAGGAGGGGTCGAACGCCCACCTGATCGCCGTCTCGACGGCCTACGTTGCCGGCCTCCGGCGGGGTGACGCGCCGGAGCGGCTCCTACCCGACACGCCTTTCGCAACGGCCGTCGAGTGGCGCGGTGAGGTCGAGGCTGCGCGCCGGGCCCGAGCCGACATCGACGCCGAGAGCCGTCGCACCGAGGAGCTGCAGCGCTTCCAGAAGCTGGCCCGGCGCGAGCTCGGCGCTGCGGGCTCGCCGCTGCTGGCGCAGAAGACCGAGCGCCTGCGCACCGACTGGGTTCGCGACCGCCTGGTCGAGCGCGGGCGAGCGAGGGCCCGCTCGTTGGGCTGGCCCGACGCCTACGCCTACACGAAGTCGCTGGGGGAGCGGGCCCTGCTCGAGACGCGCGGCGACGTCCCCGTGACGATCGTGCGTCCGTCGATCATCGAGTCCAGCTTGGTGGAGCCCAACCCCGGCTGGATCCGCGGCTTCCGCATGGCCGAGCCGGTGATCATTGCCTACGGGCGCGGACTGCTGTCCACCTTCCCCGGTCTTCCCGAGGGCATCGTCGACGTGATCCCTGTCGACCTCGTTGTCTCCGCCATCGTGGCCGTGGCCGCCATCGGTCCCGCAGAGGAAGGTCCGACGGTGTACCAGGTCGCGTCCGGGTCGCGGAATCCGCTGCGCTACCGGCAGCTGGTCGACCTCGGTCGTGAGTGGTTCACCGAGCACCCGATCTACGACACCCACGGCCAGCCCATCGACGTGCCCGAGTGGTCGTTCCCCGGTCGAGGGCGCGTCCAGCGCCAGCTGCACCGGCTGTCGAGGGCGCTGGGCGGCGTCGAGCGCGTCGTCACCCAGCTGCCCATTCGAGGCAAGCAAGCCGAGTTGTCGGCGCGCGTCGAGGAGCGGAAGGCCACCGTCGACCGGGCCGTGGGCTACGTCGAGTTGTACGGCGCCTACGCCGAGACCGAGGCCGTGTTCCGCGTCGATCGTCTGCTCGAGCTGTACGAATCGCTCGACGAGGACGATCGCCGGGAGTTCGCCTTCGACCCGGCCGTCATCGACTGGACGCACTACGTGCAGGACGTGCACCTTCCCTCGGTGGTCGAGACCGCACGAGTCAGGACGGCACCCGGTCGCAAGGTCGGCCCTACGCGCCATGAGCGGGGCCGCAAGGCGGTGCTCTCGCCGGACCGTCACCTCGCTGTGTTCGACCTCGAGAACACGCTGATCGCCTCGAACGTCGTCGAGTCGTTCGCCTGGCTGGCGACTCGTCGCATGGGCGCCGACGAGCGGGCCCGGTTCACGCTCCGCACGCTGCGCGAGGCGCCCGGCCTACTCGCTCTGGACCGGCGGGACCGCGGTGACTTCCTCCGCTACTTCTACCGCCGCTACGAGGACGCCCCAGCCGACCAGCTGCGCGCCGACGCGTGGGAGCTGTTCAGCGACCTCCTACTGACGAAGTCGTTCCCCGCCGGGATCCGTCGAGTGCGGGAGCACCGAGCGCTGGGGCACCGCACCATCCTGATCACCGGCGCCCTCGACTTCGTCATCGCCCCACTGCGCCCGCTGTTCGACGACGTGGTGTGCGCGCGGATGGGTGAGTCGGACGGACGCTTCACGGGTGAGCTGGCCGAGCTGCCGCCCACCGGCGAGGCCCGCGCTCTGATCATGGCCGAGTACGCCGACGCGAACGGCCTGAAGCTGTCCGAGTGCGTCGCCTACGCCGATTCGGCCAGCGACCTCCCGATGCTGGAGGCCGCCGGCTACCCGGTCGCCGTGAACCCCGAGACCAAGCTGGCGGCCATCGCCCGTCGCCGTGGCTGGCACACCGAGGACTGGGCCAAAGCGCCGGGTGCGCGCCGCCCCCTGCTGCCGATGGGCCCCCTCTCTCGTTCTGGTGACGATTCACCGCGATATTCGCGGTCAAGCGTCACCAGAACGGGCGGGGGCGTGTCGTGAAGGCCCTCGTGTTCGAGCGGTCGTTACCGCGGTTCGCGGCGGCGCGGGTGGCGTCGACATTCGCACCCGGGGGTGGTGCCCGCGTCGGGCCGTTGCGGCTTACCGATGTCGACCCGCCGGAGCTGCCGGGGCCAGCATGGCGACGGGTGCGACCGCGGCTGGCGGGGATCTGCGGCTCCGACCTGGCGACCGTCGACGGCCAGAGCTCGCGTTACTTCGAGCCCATCGTCAGCTTCCCGTTCGTGCCCGGGCACGAGGTGGTCGGTGAGCTCGACGACGGGACGCGGGTGGTGCTGCGGCCGACGCTTCCGTGTGAGGCGCGCGGCGTGCAGCCCGAGTGCGCGCAATGCGCGTCGGGGAACAGCAACCGATGCGAGCGCACCGCCTTCGGTCACCTCGACCCCGGTCTCCAGACCGGCTACTGCGCCGACACGGGTGGAGGATGGTCGCTCTCGCTCGTGGCCCACGAGTCGCAGCTGTACGCCGTTCCCGACACCATGAGCGACGAGGCGGCGGTGATGGTCGAGCCCGCGGCGTGCGGCGTGCACGCGGCGATGACGACCGCGGCGTCGGACTTCGCCGTCATCGGGGCCGGCACTCTGGGCCTGTGCACGGTCGCCGCCCTGCGGGCGTTCACGACCCCCCACGTCCTGATCACCGCGGCCAAGCACCCGGCCCAGCGGCAGCTGGCGTCCGCGCTGGGCGCCGATGTCGTCGTCGAGCCCGACGGTCTGGCGCGTGCCGTGCGCCGGGCCGTGCCCGGGGCGATGGTGGCGGGCGATCAGCTCACGTCGGGCGTCGAGGCCGTGTTCGACTGCGTCGGTAGCGAATCGTCGCTCGAGCTCGCCCTCCAGGTCGTCGCGCCCGGCGGCACGATCGTGCTGCTCGGCATGCCAGGCCGGGTGAGCGTCGATCTCACGTCGCTCTGGCACCGTGAGGTGGCGGTGCGGGGCGCGTATACCTACACCGCCAATGACTTCGCCAAGGCCTTCGAGCTCGTGCAGGACGCCGGGCTCGAGCGCCTGGTGAGCTCCCTGTACACGCTCGACCGGTGGCGAGAAGCCATCGAGCACGCGGCCGACGCCGGGCGTCGGGGTGCGGTCAAGGTCGCCTTCGACCTGCGCGGCGAGCGAGGATTGTCCTAGTGCCCAGGCCCGGATTCGTTCTCGACGTCGACCGATCGACACCGCCAACCCTGTTCTGGCACGGCGAGGGCTTCCACCTGGAGCGCCTGCCCGTGGGCAGCCGCATCATCTATCCGCCCGAGCCCCTCGACCCTCTTTCCGATCCCGACGAGGCCGTCCGCCGCGCCCTGCTCAAGCCGCGCGACAGCGAGCCGTTGCCGTCGCTCCTCAAGCCCGGCATGAAGCTCACGATCGCCTTCGACGACATCTCCCTGCCGTTGCCGCCGATGCACAGGCCCGACAATCGCCAACGTGTGATCGAGGCCGTTCTCGACATGGCGGCTGCGGCCGGTGTTGACGACGTGCAGCTCATCGCCGCCCTCGCCCTCCACCGGCGCATGACCGAGGCCGAGCTCCGACACGCGCTCGGTGACCGCATCTACGACGCCTTCGCACCCCACGGCCTGCTCACCCAGCACGACGCCGAGGACCCGGCCGGCATGGTGCATCTGGGCACCACCGACGAGGGCGAGGACGTCGAGATCAACCGCCGGGCGGCCGAGAGCGACCTCCTCGTCTACGTCAACATCAACCTGGTCGCCATGGACGGTGGTCACAAGAGCGTCGCCACGGGTCTGGCGTCCTACAAGAGCCTGCGCCACCACCACAACGTGCGCACGATGCAGCACAGCCGCTCGTTCATGGATCAGCACCGGTCCGAGCTGCACTCGTCGAACTGGCGCATGGGGCGTCACTTGCGCGCCGCGGGCGTGAAGATCTTCCAGATCGAGACGACGCTCAACACGAACATGTTCCCCGACCAGTTCGCCTTCCTCCAGAAACGGGAGTGGGAGTGGAAGGCCGGCGACCGGGCTCGATTCCTGGGGGCAAGCAAGAGCCTGGACCGGGCGCCCACGCGGCTGGCGCGGCGCATCTTCCAGTCGATGAACGCGCCCCACCAGATGACGAGCGTGCAGGCCGGCGAGGTGGAGTCCGTGCACGCGCTCACCACCGAGAACGTCTACCGGCAGCAGATGGTCGAGGTGTCGGGACAGACCGACATCCTCACCATGGGCCTTCCGTACATCTGCCCCTACAACGTCAACTCGGTGATGAATCCGATCCTCGTCATGTGTACGGGGCTCGGTTACTTCTTCAACCTGTATCGGGGTCAGCCGCTTGTGCGCGCTGGGGGCGTCGTGATCATGAGCCACCCGACGCCGTGGGAGTTCAGTCCCGTCCACCACCCCAGCTACATCGACTTCTTCGAGCAGGTGCTGGCCGAGACCACCGACCCTCTCGAGATCGAGGCCAAGTACGAGGAGTCGTTCGCCACCGACCCGTGGTACGTGCACCTCTACCGCACAGGCCACGCCTACCACGGCGTGCATCCCTTCTACATGTGGTACTGGGGCGCCCACGCCCTCGACCATCTCGGTGGCGTCATCATCGTCGGCGGCGACCCGGCGGCCGTGCGCCGCCTCGGCTTCAAGCCGGCGTCGACGATGCGGGACGCCCTGGAGATGGCCACCGACGTCGTCGGCCGCGATCCGTCGGTGACGCACCTGCACTGCCCGCCGCTGCTGATGGCGGACGTCTCCGCCTGATGCGGCTCCGCGCCCGCTTCCCGTATGGGTCGCCGACGTGGCCGGGCAGCGTGCCGCGTCCACCGATCGAGCGACGCACGGGGGTCGACTTCGAGACCGACTGGGCCCGCCGGTACCCGGCCCGTCTGGCGCGCGCCACCTTCGTCGATCAGTTGCTTCGACCGCTGGTGCGGGCCCTCGTGCCGCCGCAGGTGCACGGCGCCGACCGGCTGGAAGCCTTGGACGGGCCGGTGATCTTCGTCGCCAACCACCAGAGCCACCTCGATACGCCTCTGCTGCTGAGCGCTTTGCCGGACCGGTGGCGCCATCGGGCCGTGGTCGCCGCCGCCGCCGACTACTTCTTCGACACGCGGGTGAAGGGCGCCCTGTCGGCGTTGGTCCTCGGCGCCTTGCCCGTCGAGCGCGGGCGGGTCGACCGCCGGCCCCTCGACCAGGCGCGTGCGCTCCTCGACGAGGGTTGGAGCATCGTGATCTTCCCGGAGGGCGGCCGCAGCCCCGACGGCTGGGCCCAGCCCTTCCGCGGGGGCGCCGCCTACCTGAGCATGCACGGCGGCTTCCCTGTGGTGCCGGTTCATCTCGACGGCACCGGACGCGTGCTGCCGAAGGGCGCCAAGCGTCCGTCGCGTGCATCCGTGCACGTCACGTTCGGATCGCCGTTGCGGCCTCGTGAAGGCGAGCGGACCAACCGCTTCGCCGAGCGCATCGAGGAGGCCGTAGCGGTACTGGCCGACGAGCGGGCCACCGACTGGTGGACGGCGCGGCGGCGAGCGGCGTCACGGACGACGCCGTCGCTGACGGGCCCCGACGCCGGGGCCTGGCGGCGGGCGTGGGCTCTGGAGCGCGGACGCCGCCGGAGCGCGGCGCGCACCTGGCCCGCGTGACCGGCATCGCGTCGAAGCGCACGAGCCCCCTGCTCGTCGGCGCCGCCCTGCTCGCCGTCTACGTTCTCGCGGTCACGGGAACGCTCCCGTTCGGCCACAACATCCGCCCGTTGTTCGAGGGCATCGGCCCACCGCCCTCCTATCGGTGGGTGAAGCCGCCGGCCGCCTTCGCATCCGGGAACGTGCCGCCGAAGCCCAACGACACCGACATCCCCATGGGCCCCACCGGCTCGCAGCTTTCGGGGGCGCAGAGCGAGGACAGCCAGGTCACGCTCAACCTCGGCGCCAATTTCCTTTCGCCCCACCCGCCGGACACTTCGGCGCGGGTCCACATCGAGCCGTTGGATCCCAGCACGCTGGCACCGGTTCCGCCCGAGTTCCGGCCCAACGGGAACGCCTACCGGGTCACGTTCACCTACCAGCCGTCGGGCGCACCGGCGACGGCGTTCAACCCGCCTGGGGGCAACATCGTGCTCTCCGTTCCGCTTCCACCAGCGGCGATGCTCTATTCGGCGGACGGTCGCACGTGGACCAGCACGGGTAAGCAGACGGTGCCCGGCCAGCCGACGGTCTTCGGGCCGTTCAACGCCCCCGGCCTGTATCTGGGTGCCACCCATCCGCAGGCGGCGTCGAAGAGTGGGGGCGGCTCGAGCGGCGTGATCGTCGTCGCGGTCCTCGTGGGCGCCTTGGCGTTGGCGCTTGGCTTCTTCCCGTTCATCCGCAGGCGGGTACGAGGAACGCCGGCGAAGAAGACGGCCCAACCCGCCAAGAAGGCTGCGAAGAAGCGCCGCGGCTAGCCGATCAACCTGTAGAGCCCCGCGGATCAGCTGCGAGTCTCGCCCGCCCGGATCATCTCGAGCGCTTGCGCAACGCGCCGCCGGCGAGTCTCCTCGCGCTTGGCGTCGGCCACCCAGCGGGCGAACTCCTTGCGATGCGTGAAGGCCATCGCGTCGAACGCCGCCTTGGCCTTCTTGTCGCCTGCGAGCGCCCGGGCGAGCTCCTCGGGGACGTCGACCTGGCGCGGATGCTCGTCGAGCGCGAGCCCGATGTCGACCTTGTCGCCGGCTGCCACCCCTGCGCCCTCGCGGACCTCGCGATTGAGCCCCAGCAGGAACTCACCGGCCATCCTGGTCACGCTCGTGCGCCACGTGTAACCGTTGACGGTGGCGACGACCGGAAACCGTTTGGCGCCCTCGCCTACGTCCGCCACCTGGTCGTCGTCGAGAATTACGGCTGCCGCCGGCCCTCGCTTCTGCAACTGTGCACGAAACCGGATCTCACCCATCCGGTCATTCTCCACGCGATATGGGGTCGCTTGACGGCGCCTCCAACAGTGCTCCGGCTTGCGTCCGAGCACTCTTGGAGGCGGGGGGATTCGAACCCCCGTCCCTCGGGTTCTCAACGGGTCTTCTCCGAGCGCAGCCGGCGGAAAGATCTCGAGCAGTCGCACGTCGCCGGCGCCAGGCGACCGCTCCAGTCAGGTGAGGTGTCCCCTCCAGGCCCCCTGACGAGGTCTGGTGGGTGAGCCCTGCTTGATGACGCCCGTAATCGACCCACAGGGCTGAGGTCGGACGGACGCGCTACTTAATTACTTAAGCAGCGAGCGCGACGTTGTCGTTCGCGTTTGTTTTTGGTACCGGCTCTTTAACGTGGACTCCGGTAACCACGGCTCGCTTCTCCCGTCTCGACGACCGAGGTCGAAACCAAGCGCCCCCATGTCAAGTTGCTGCACTCCATGGTACCGCCGGGGGTGTGTCAGGAATTCCGTTCGAGCACCACGACGGGGATGGGTCGCTCGGTCCGTGCCTGGTAGCGGCCCCAGAGCGGGTTGTAGGCCACCACTCGGGGCCACAGGTGCCCTCGCTCGTCCCCGGTGACCTCCCTCGCCCGCACCCCGATGCGCTCGCTGTCGACCTGGACCTCGGTGTCGGGGTGGGCGCGGAGGTTGTGCATCCACGCCGGGTCCTCGGGATGGCCGCCCTTGGCGGCGACGATCACGATGTTGTCGCCGTCGGGCATGTACACGAGAGGCACCGTCCGCTTCTTGCCGCTCGTGCGGCCGACGTGGTCGAGGAGCAACATCGGCGGGAGGCCAGGAACATGGGCGCCGATTCGTCCGCCCGTCGCCCGGTAGAGGGCGGCGTGTCCGCGCATCAACGGGCCGAGGACGGGCCATGCGCGGTCGGCGACGTCGAGATAGTTCACGAGGAACGGCGGCGGCGAGCTTGCGCCATCGCCCGTTCGGCCTCGCGCGCGGCATCCCGTGTGGCGATGGCTTGGCGCTTGTCGTAGCGGCGCCGACCCTTGGCCAGGGCCAGCTCGACCTTGGCCCGGCCCTCCTTGAAGTACACCGCCAGCGGAACGAGTGTGAGCGAGTCCTGCTGTGTCCGGCCCGTGAGCTCGTCGATCTCGGCGCGGTGGAGGAGCAGCTTGCGGGCCCGGTCGGGGTCGTGGGCGTTGGCCCCCTGGGCGTAGACGTAGGGCGAGATGTGCACGCCGTGCAGCCACATCTCGCCGTCCTGCACGCGCGCGAACGAGTCCTTCAACTGGATCTTCCCGTCGCGGATGGACTTGACCTCGCTGCCGGTGAGGACGATGCCGCACTCGAACGTCTCGAGGACGTCGTAGTCGTGACGGGCCCGACGGTTGCTGGCCACCACCTTGGTGCCCTTTGGGGCCATCGGCAGACGGTACCGGCCTGGGCACCAGTAACCTCCGCTGCTCGTGCTGCGGCTGACCGACGCCACCTACACCGACTTGCTGGCCCACGCCCTCGACGATCTTCCCAACGAGGCGTGCGGCCTGGTGGCGGCCGTGCCGGGCACCGACAAGATCGACCGCGTGTACCGCTGTCGTAACGCGGCGGCGTCGAGCCGGCTGTATGAGGTGGAGCCGATCGACCACCTCAAAGCCGACCGCGACGCCGAAGCCGGCGGGCTCGAGATCGTCGGCGTGTACCATTCCCACACGCACACCGACGCCTATCCCTCTCCCACCGACGTGAGACAGGCGCCCGATCCGTCATGGCACTACGTGCTCGTGTCGCTGAAGGACCCCGAACCAGTCCTGCGCTCGTACCGGATCGTCGACGGCACCGTCAGCGAAGAGCCCGTGGAACTGGAGCGTCGGTAGGCTCGGGCCCCATGGCCATCGAAGTCGAAGTACGCCTTCCGACCGTCCTCCGCCAGCACGCGGGCGGCCAAGCCTCGGTGCAGGCCAACGGCGAGACGATCGGCGCCATCTTCGAGGACCTCCTCCGCCAGTTCCCGCTTCTCAAGGGGCAGCTGCTCGACGACGACGGTTCCATCCACAAGTTCATCAACGTCTACAAGAACGACGACGACGTGCGGTACCTCCAAAAGCTGGATACGACGGTCGGCGCCGACGACGTCATCTCCATCCTGCCTGCCGTCGCCGGCGGCTGAACGAAGCCCGTGACCGTGGTGCGGTCGGTTCTCGACCTGGTGGGCAACACTCCGCTGGTCGACCTGTCCGACCTCAGCCCCAAGCCTGAGGTCCGCATCCTGGCCAAGCTCGAAGGCCAGAACCCCACGGGCTCGGTGAAGGACCGCATCGCGGTGGCGATGGTCGATGCCGCCGAAGCCGACGGCACGCTGCAACCCGGCCAGACGATCCTCGAGCCGTCGTCGGGCAACACCGGCATCGGTCTG
>Ga0209577_10002855_pt1 | contig 16381 bp, 15 predicted proteins | sample GraSoiAngelo_109_FD_185874 | JGI IMG/M metagenome (GOLD analysis project Ga0209577, IMG submission 185874) | Grasslands soil microbial communities from the Angelo Coastal Reserve, California, USA - 14_0903_12_20cm (SPAdes) (version 2) | ecosystem: Environmental > Terrestrial > Soil > Grasslands...
CAGTGAGGTGACGGCCAATCCAGTCCCACCAGGACGACACAAACCAGGATCGGCTGGTCTGCCTGTTGGGGTCTCGCTGCGCATCTGCCGCCCACGTGAGCCTGCCAGCCAACCAGACAGACTGCATCCTGACTGCATTCAGGCAGGCCGCAAGGAGTGTGCTGATGGAGATGAAGTGCTGCACGATGTGTCGCGCGGTGAGATGGGTGAGATTTGCATCAGCGGCCCCAGCGTCATTTCTGCCTACTACGGCAATGCGGAGAAGGAGTCATTTCAGAATGGCTGGTTTCGCACAGGCGACCTCGGCTATCAGGACGAGGAGGGCTACCTCTTTCTCACGGGTCGGCTGCGCGATGTCATCATCCGAGGAGGGGAAAACATTGCGCCACGCGAGATCGAAGAGGTGCTTGAGACCTATCCTGCCGTCCGCGAGGCCGCTGTCATCGGTCGGCTCGATGCTGTCTATGGTGAACAGGTGGTGGCCTATATCGTCGTGAACGGCCTTTGGAGCCCAGAGTTGGCCCAGAGGCTGCGTGAATATGCTGCACAGAGGCTCAGTGCGCACAAGGTTCCCGTCGATTTCATCGCGGTGGATGCGCTCCCGAAAAACGCTCTAGGCAAAGTAGCGCATCGGCTCCTGCAAAAGAGAGATGCACAGAGGCAGCGCCCCCTGGTAGATGAGACAGTGTGATGATCTTCTGCAGCCTGCCAGCCAACCAGACGAACTGCGTTCTAGCTTCGCTCAGGCAGGCTGCAAGGAAGACCTACAGTCAGGCAGGCTGAAAGGAATGTAACGAGTAATGAACACGAAGAATGACCAGCAAGCCCGGCCATACATCTATGAGCTCGATCTCATGCGCCCAGTCACAGCCGTTACGGTTATTGCCGTACATGTGCTGGCTTTCACTCTGTTTCTCAATAAAACCACAGCAGGAATGCAGGTGCAATACGGCATCATCACTTCTGTGCATTTGACGAGGGAGGTCTTCATGTTCATCACGGCCCTCGCCCTCACCTACGTCTACTTCGGAAGGCCGTTCTCAGGGAAGCGATTCTGGGCGAAGCGCAGCATAGGCGTGCTCGTGCCTTATTGCATCTGGAGCATCGCCTACACCTGGGTGAATACCTCACAGCACTCGCCAGCAGCGTTTGCCAGAACGGCGCTGTTTGATATTTTGACGGGCAATGCATCGTACCAGCTCTACTACATCCTGCTCACGCTCCAATTGTATCTTGTGCTGCCATTGTTCCTGCTCTTTTTGAAGTATATCAAGCAACACCCCTGGAAGGCTCTCAGCATGAGCTTTGTGCTGCAAGTTCTTCTCATGTATGCTGATTACCGCTATCTACAGCAGGGCACGCTGGCGTCTTCGGGCGTGTGGCAGATTGTGGGAGCCTATCAGGATCGCTTTTTGCTGACCTACCAGTTTTTCTTTATTCTAGGAGGGCTGGCGGCTTTGTTCTTGCAACAGGGACGAGCGTTTGTCCTGCGCCATGGAAAATGGATTGTGGGTGGCTTCGTCCTGTCCCTGGCAGCATTAGGGGTCCACTACTTGCTCCAGATCGATGTCTATCACGAATCGCCTGTGTATGCGTCCTCTGTGTTGCAGCCAACCATGATGTTCTATAGTGCAGTCGTCATTGTTCTCCTCTGCTGGCTGGCCTGCCGCTGGGCTAGCCGGACGGATCAGCTCGGCACCAATCCATTCCGCCAACGCCGCTCGGTCGTGGCTGAACCAAGGCACTTCGCCAACGACGCTAGCGCGTCTAGTGCTACGCACTCGGGCGAAGTGAAAGGAGTGCGCGCTCCGCGCTCAGGCGGGATGCAAGGAGAAGGGCATCCAAAGGGGTATCGATTCTGGCATACACTGTCGGATGCCTCGTTCGGCATCTATCTCGTGCATGTCTTCATCCTGTCCGCACTGTTGCAGTGGGTAGTCCCGGTCATGCCAGAAGCATGGCCCGTTGCTTTACGCGTCTTCCTGACATGGTTCCTCACGGCGGGAGGAGCAGCCGGACTAAGCATTCTGCTCATGAAAACTCCCGTCTTGAGTCACCTGGTGGGACGGTCGGCCCACTGGCGCTCGTCGTGGGATGCCAACGCATTGCACGAATGGTTCAGCTATCCATTCCACCACCCACGAAAAGTGGAACAGAAGGGATCAGGTGATGCACAACATGTCTAAGGGGGGCACAAATTTGTGGTGTATCTTTGGTGCATTTTGCGCGCTGCTCGCCGCGAGTTGTAGCTCGTCTCCCCTGCCGTCCAGGACACCTTCGCCAGAAGCAACGATTGTCATCACACCTATCAGCAGTGCAGGTTGTGGAAAGCCTGTGCCGACGCCACCAGGGGAGACCGTCTACGGGACGGTCTTCTTGGGCGGTTTGATACGCACTTATCTCCTGCACATACCATCAGGCTATCAAGCAAATTCTAGTGAAGCGGTGGTCTTGAGCTTTCACGGGCACGGCAGTAATGCCTTCCAGCAAGAACGTAGATCAGGAATGTCCCTCCTCTCAGATCAACAGGGCTTTATCGCCGTCTACCCTCAAGGGGTTGTCGGCCCTGATGGACAGACCGGGTGGGCTACAGGGGCACTCAACAGACCGCGGGTGAATGATGTCCTGTTTGTCAGTGATCTGCTCAATCACCTGCAGGCTATCTTATGTGTTGACCCGCACCGCATTTATGCGACGGGCTTCTCAAATGGTGGGGGTATGACGAATGTGCTGGCCTGCACACTGGCTGGGCGCCTGGCCGCATTTGCGCCTGTGTCCGGGGCGTACCCTCCCTACCCAGGTGGCTGTCATCCTGTACGACCTGTACCTCTACTTGAGTTTCACGGGACGGCTGACCCTATCGTTCCCTACAGTGGCAACGCCAGAAAGGGATACCCTCCCATTCTTACATGGCTGCAGGGGTGGGCGACACGCGATGGCTGCACCATGGGGCCAACGGTCTTCTACAAACAAGTGAACGTGACGGGGCTGGAGTGGACAAACTGCCAGGGAAATGCAATCGTTATACAGTATCGTATTTCAGGAGAAGGCCATGTATGGCCTCGCGCTACTTTCAACAAGCCAGGAGGAACTGCTGTGTCTTCCCTCAGCGCTTCGGCCCTGATCTGGTCGTTTTTTCAGCAGCATCCTCTCTCTGGCACATTTCGATAGCGTCTCGTTTGGTTATGTTACAGAAGGAGATATTGTAATGAATATGGAAAGCAACAAGTTGAAACCAGGCATTGGCTTCATCGGCATGGGGCACATGGGCAGTCATATGGTCCAGAGGCTGCTCGACGCGGGTTACCAGTTGACTGTGTATGATCGTACGAAGGAGAAGGCGAAGGCGCTAGAGCAACGGGGGGCGTTGGTTGCCCAGACGCCCAAAGAGCTGGCTGCCAACTGCCAGGTCGTGATGGCCTGCGTGACCAATGACGAAGCCCAGCACGACGTGATGTTCGGTACCGACGGTGCGCTCGCCGGGGTGCATGCTGGCTCGATCATCATCGATCTGAGCACGGTTTCTCCAGATGCTTCGCGTCGTCTCTATCAGGCGGCGAGCAAGCAAGGCGTCCCTATGATCGATGCCGCCGTCTCGGGCAGTGTGCCACAGGTGGATCAGGGCAGCCTGGTGATCTTCGTCGGTGGGGAGCAAATGACCTATCAGCAGTGCAAACCCATATTGGACGTGCTGGGGACAACCAGCTTCTCTATGGGCGCAAGCGGCATGGGGACCACCATGAAGCTGGTGGTCAATACCCTGCTTGGCCTGGGCATGCAAGCCCTGGCCGAAGCGATTTCGCTGGGTGAAAAGGCGGGGTTAGAGAAAGGATTGTTGCTCGATGTCCTGGGGCAGACGGCCGTACTTACCCCCGGTCAGAAGTCCAAGCTGGAAAATGTGAGGCGAGAGCAGTATCCCACCAACTTTGCCCTCTCGCTGATGCACAAAGATTTGAGCCTGGTATTAAGCCAGGCCTATGATCTCTCCGTATCCATGCCGGCTACGGCGGCTGCCCAGCAGATGTCTAGCGCTGCTATGGCCAAAGGGAGGGATGCGGATTTTTCCATTATGATCCAGTTCATGGAGGAATTGGCCGCTTTGCCTACAATTTCGGAAGAACGAAGGAGGAACTAGCTCTATGCAACACACAACCCAACGACCCGCTAGAGAGAGCGGAACAGTGACGATTGGCGGAGACCTGACGGTGTACCGTCTCGGCTTTGGCACCATGCGCCTCACAGGCCCGGGCATCTGGGGACCACCGGCTGACAGGCAAGAAGCCATCGCCGTCCTGCACCACGCCCTTGACCTGGGGGTGAACCTGTTCGATACCGCCGACTCTTACGGACCAGGGGTGGCCGAATCACTTATTGCCGAAGCGCTCTACCCCTATCCAAAAGACCTGGTCATCGCGACCAAGGGAGGACTGCTGCGTACTGGCCCCAACCAGTGGCCACAAGACGGACGCCCCGAACACCTTCGGCAGGCGTTGGAAGGCAGCCTGCGGCGTCTGCGCCTGGAGCGCATTGACCTGTATCAATTCCATCGTCCGGACCCCAAGGTTCCCTTTGAGGACTCGGTCGGTGAACTGGCGAAGTTGCGGCAGGAAGGGAAGATTCGCCATGTGGGACTCTCCAATGTCACGCTCGACCAACTGGGACGAGCCCAACAGATGGTCCCGATTGTCACCGTGCAGAACCACTATAATCTGGCGATGCGCCAGTCCGAACACATGACCGTTGCCGAGTCCGAGGCCATGATCGATCGGTGCGCCCGCCAGGGGATCGGCTTTATCCCCTGGTCCCCTCTGGCGTTTGGAGAACTGGCTCGCGCCGGTAGCTCCCTGGATCGGATCGCAAAGCGACACAACGCCCAGCCCGGTCAGATTGCACTCGCCTGGCTCCTCAAACGCTCGAGTACCATGCTGCCTATTCCTGGAACTTCCAGGGTGAAGCATCTTGACGAGGACATGGTTAGTGCGACAACCAGGCTCAGCCAGGAAGAGTTCGATGCTCTTAATCGAGGAAGCAAATAGCCCTTTGTCAACCTTCATCTGACCGGTGCAGTGACAGGCTCTTCAGGCTGGACGCGTCGGCACCAGTGGGCCACCGCCTCGATTAGCTGGCGGATATCCTCGCGCGTACCCTCGTCACGCAGGTCGACGTGTTCATCGAAGAGTTTGGAAGCGCTCGGCACGAGCACCTGCGGGTCGGGTACCACGATGGCACCGATGCGACCGAGCACCCCTCGCAGGGCGGCCTGCGCGTTCGCCGAGCCAGATCTGCCAAGGACTGCACCCATAATTGCCACCGGTTTGTTGCGCAGAACACTGCGACCTGTTGGTCGCGACACCCAGTCGATCGCGTTGGCGAGTACCCCTGGCACGGTGCCATTGTACTCAGGAGTGGCGATCAGGACGGCGTTTGAGGTGGCGATGGCACCCTTCAAGCGGCGGACCGGCTCAGGGTCTCCGGCGGCCTCGAGATCCTCGTTGAAGAACGGCAGCTGGCCAATGTCAAAGAATTGCACCTCGACCCACGCGGGCGCGACTTCCTGCGCGGCACGTAGCAGCCCGCGATTGTAGGAACCCTGCCGCAAGCTGCCCGCTATGGCGAGGATTCTAAATGGTTTTCTGTCCACTGTTTTTCTCCTTCGTGGCTCCGGCTTCGTAGTACTCTGAAAAAATTCTAGCAGCGCCTGCTCAGGCGAGGAAGCGTACCTGTTCACACTTTCTTCTTCATAGCATACACCTTTCTCCATGACGCTGCTCATGACGCTTTCATGACGCTTCCTGCTTATGCTATTACCAGAGCGGACGGGGTGAAACGAAGGGGGAGTGTGACAAGATTGCTCCTTTGAGCCATTACAGCACGCATCCCCAGCACGAAGCTGAACTCATATGGTGAAGAGGAACCGAGTGCTCCGTCCTATGTACACAGAATGGAGGAGAAAATGAGCTACCGATGGAATGAAAAGAAGATGAACTACAAGGAAGACTCCGAAGTGTTACGCCAGGGAGGCTTCACAGAGAACGAAATACAGCGGTTGAGTCAACTGCGTAGAGATCGAACCGAATTAGAGATGTCTGCAACCTCTATAGAATACCAGCGCCTTGCATTTGTGCGCTGGCTCGTTGCTACTGGGAAATTGTCGGACCAGCTCGCTTGAACCGGGAGTAGTATGAAGGAGAAAAAATAGATGCAATGGGCGATTGTGATCGCGGCGTTTCTCGCCGCATCGGTGGAATTTGTTGAGGCGTTTACGCTTGTCCTGGTGGCCGGGATCACGGTCAACTGGCGCAGTGCGATTGCGGGAACGTTGGCGGCCGTCGCGACGCTCGGGGTGATCGTGGCCACTCTAGGGGTGGCTTTAGTTACCTTGATCCCCCTTGATGCCCTGCGCTTCGTGATTGGCTTTTTGCTCTTGTTGTTTGGCCTCAAATGGCTCAAAAATGCGATTCAACGCTACAGCGGGCTCAAGTTCCTGCATGACGAAGAGGCCATCTATGCCGCCAATCTGGCGCAGGCACGCGCACGAGGAGAAGCCGTCGGGACACGCCTCGATCCTTTCGGGGTGTTGCTCTCCTACAAGTCGGTGCTGCTGGAAGGGCTCGAAGTGGCCTTCATCGTCATTTCCTTTGGCAGCGGCGGTTCAAGTGGCATTGGCGCAGCAGCCATTGGTGCGGCGGCGGCCGGTGTGCTGGTGATCCTGGTCGGCGCCCTGGTGCGAGCTCCCCTCCAACGCATTCCGGAGAACACCTTGAAGTTTATCGTCGGCATTATGCTCACTACCTTTGGCACGTTCTGGGCCGGAGAGAGTTTCGGCATCAACTGGCCATTCTCCGACCTGTTTCTGCTCATGCTGGCTGCCCTCTACCTGGTGGTATCGGCACTGCTCATTACGGCTATCAAGCAGCGACAGCCTCGCGTGGCATCGGCCACGATGGCATCAGAAGCACCTATACTCTCTCAAGAGAAGGAGATTCGACTATGAACGTCATTTTGAAAGTGATCCTGGCCGTCTACAATTTTTTCGTCGGCGACCTGGTGATCCTGATTGGCATAACTCTCACGATGGTCATCCTCGCCTTGATCCACTCTGTGGGTGCATTGGCTTCCCTGCAAGGAGGATTGGGACTCATCCTGATCGTTGGCGTGCTGGCGACACTTGTGGCTGCCCTTGGCCGTGAGGTCATGAGGTCGGAGAACAAGCAGAAGGCGTAACCTGTACCTGTTTTGGGTCATGCAAAATGGTTCTCCCTTTACTTGTGCTTGGAGAAACGCTTTGTCAGGGAGTTTGCCTGATGGACAACTGTAATAACCGCTTCATCACCCACTCCCTGGCCTCCTCAGCCTGAATCCCAACTGCAGCACGCACTAATGGCCCGTTCAGCAAACGTGGCATCATAATCCCCTGAAAAGGACCGTGGATCGAAACCCTGGCTGTCATTTCTTCAAACCGCATGAGCTCTGGTGCACAGAGCGCCGCGATGGTCAGTGGATCGTGTAGATAGGGGTAGGCGGAATGCCAACGAGGACGGTGTCGCTGCCAGACGCGCAGCAGCTGATACAAGAGGCGTGTCTGTGGAGAATTATCATAGCGTAACCGCTCGATATCGCCTGGAAGCAACTGACAGTACCTGGTGATGTTCAGACCCATGAGGGTGACGGGAATGCCCGCCGCCAGCACGATTTGCGCCGCTTTTACATCGCTGCGCACATTCCAATCCGGCCAGGGTATGCCGCTTGAACCACCCATCATCACAACGCTTCTTATAGTCATAAATAAAAGTGGTTCGATCAGCAGAGCTGTGGCGACGTTGGTTAATGGGCCAATACAGACCAGGGTGAGGCGTCCTGGATAAGCCAACGCTTTTTGTACGATCAACTCAGGACCACTATAGGGGCTGGTATTGTAGAGCTCGCAGGGGTCGAGGATGGCCGCCTGGGGAACACCAGAGGCGCGATGTCGCACCTGAAGCGGAGTTGAGATGCCGGCTGCTACTGGAATATCGTCGCGCCCAAAGACGCGCAGCAGATGTTGTGCCAGGCGGGCACGCAGGCGAGTGTCGCCGAAAACCGTCGTCACTCCTTGCAGCTCGATCTCTGGGGAACGCAGCGCCAGGGCCAGGGCCAACGCATCGTCAATATCGTCACCGATATCGGTATCAAGCAGGACAAGGTGTTTGTTGTCACTATCCGATTGGCTTGCCTGCCTATCCTCGTTGGAGGGCGATTGGCTCATTGGCAATTTATCCTTGCATATGTTACATTGATGGTACGAGTGGTTACATTCGGATCAGAAGCGAGATCGACGCCTTTTACTAGACTATCACAGTCGCGAAAACGCGCGCAAGGAAGATATGTTGTGCTCGATACGCTCATTTCAAAGAAGGGTCACTTAGCTAATGGATACGCTGAAACGTGAATTGCTGGCGCAGCGCGTGCGTCAGGTCAAACCATCGGGAATACGCAAGTTTTTTGACATTATCAATACCATGCCGGATGTTATCTCGCTTGGCGTGGGCGAGCCGGATTTCGTCACGCCGGAGCATATTCGCCAGGCTGGTATTCGCTCGATTGAATTGGGACATACGCGGTATACATCGAACTATGGCATACTTGGACTGCGCGAAGAGATTGCGGCCTTGCTGCACCGCCGCTATGGATTGAGCTACGACCCAAAAACAGAAATCCTGGTAACTGTCGGCGTCAGCGAAGGGGTTGATCTGACTATGCGCACGCTCATTGATCCGGGTGACGAGGTGGTTTCCCCCGATCCAGGCTATGTCGCGTATGAAGCCGATATCATATTTGCTGGCGGCAGACCGGTACCCGTGCCAACCTATGCCAAATTTGATTTCAGTGTGCGCGCCGAGGAGATCGCTGCCGCCATTACGCCGCGTACTAAAATGATCCTGCTTGGCACCCCGAATAACCCCACCGGAGCTGTTGTGCCACGCGCCGAGCTAGAAGGCATCGCCAGACTTGCCCAGGAGCACGACCTGATCGTCGCCGTAGACGAGGTGTATAGTCGCCTGGTCTATGATACCGAACATGTCAGTTTCGCGGCAATGCCTGGCATGCGCGAACGCACGGTGCTGCTGGATGGGTTTTCCAAAGCCTATGCCATGACCGGGTGGCGCGTCGGATACGTCGCAGCGCCTAAGGTGATCCTGGAAGCCATGCTCAAAGTGCATCAATATGCGATTATGTGTGCTGGCACTGCGCCGCAGGAAGCAGCGTTAGAGGCATTGCGCCACGGCGAAGAAGATGTGCAGGCAATGCACGAGGCATACGCTCGCCGCCGCCGCATGTTCGTGGATGGGCTCAACCGCATTGGCCTGCCTTGTTCTGAACCACGAGGAGCATTCTATGCTTTCCCCGACATTTCCTCGACAGGCATGTCGGATATCGACTTCGCCGAAAAATTGCTCTTCGAGGAGCAGGTGGCCGTCGTTCCGGGCAGCTCGTTTGGCGCGGCTGGCAATGGCTACGTGCGCTGCGCATATTGCACCGCGTATGACAAGCTGGAAGAAGCGCTCGTACGTATGGAGCGCTTCCTCAAGAATTTTAAGCGTTAGAGGAAACCTTGCTATGCCAGAGCGTAGAATTTCCAATGGCCTGTTCACTCGTTCCGAGGATATCCCCGATGAGCGTTTCCGTTTCTTCTGTTCAGAATGTGGCGAACCGATTGAGGGAATTCCCTATAGAACCACATGGCATGGATGGTGCGCCTGCTTCGATCCCTGGGATTTCTGCTCGGAAGAGTGCTGGAACAAGAACGATTTGCTTAATTCAGCGAACTGGCCTCCATCAACCAGCAAGTGGTAAGAAGCGGGTCGATAGATGATTCATGAAACAAACGCTACTATTCAGCGATAGGTCCCCATTGTCCACTGGCGCGATCGCGTTTCAGCTCGAATAAATTTGGTTGACGCAGCGCCCACGCCGTGTAATCCCACCATTCCCCGGCATCTTCGCCGCGTGGCACATCCTGGATGATCGGGCCATAAAAACCTACGTCCAGTCCTTCAATGGCAATGGTTGGTACGCCAAACGCCTTGTATCTTCGCACGGCCTCTTCATGGTCGTTGAGTACATCCTGTATGGTGCTTTCATCTGCCAGTGCCGCGTCTACCAGTCCGGGATCAAGCTCTGCTCGCTTCACTGCCTCGCGTACCCCATCGGCCTGACGAATGTCCTCCTTACGTCCATGCCGCGCTGCTCCTAATGTCAGGTACAGCCGTTCAACCGCCTCATTGCCGTATTGACGGCGTACCAGGGCCAGCGTGCGCTGCGCAACCCAACTCCCATCCTTCTGGTAATCCGGTACAACTCCCTCTTTACGGTTCACCACTTCCAGGCTGAAGAAGCGCCAGGTGATGTCAATCGGGCGAACAGCACGCGCCTCGCGAATCCAGAGCGCCGTGCGCCAGGCCAGTGGGCAAGCCGGGTCAAAGTGAAAGTGAATGCGGGTTGGTGTTGTCTCTTGTTTCATGTTCAGGTGATGATCTCCTTTTGGTTGTTAAAGATGAAATTACGCGATTTTCCTGTATAGATTATACTTCATTTTGTGAAGTGATGTTTCGACTGCCAGGGGCCAGGGCGACCGCGAGGGTCGCCCGTACAATACCCAGTTGCCCGTGTAACACGTCCCCGTGTATTGTACGGGCGACCCTCGCGGTCGCCCTTCGCCATAGGCCCGAGCTAGCTTGCTCAGGTCAGTGGTTTTGTGGACCGTGTTCGCGCTTCCCTCGGAATCGGAGCACGCCCCGGAGGCTGGGAGGGTCGAGGTCCTGCCTTTACCGGCAGGATGGGACGGGTGACCGCCTCATCCAGGGACAGGGATATCTCCTCGCTGTAATGGTGCACCTTCAGCGGTGAGCCTTCGAGAAGGCGATACCTCGCTTCCGTCGCTATCACCTCGACGCGCAGACGGCAGCCGCGGAACAGGAGGTGAAAGGCGAGCCGTACCAGGGCATCTGGCAGCCGTGGCGAGAAGCAGAGCGAGCCGTTTTGCAAGCGCATACCACCGAACCCCGCGACCAGCGCTGTCCAGGCCCCCGCGAGTGAGGCCATGTGAAGCCCGTCCCCCACGTTGTGATGCAGGTCGTGGAGGTCTATGAGCGCCGCTTCACCGAGGTAATCATAGGCGAGGTCGAGTTGGCCTACCTCCGCAGCCAGAACTGCCTGTATGGAGGCCGACAGCGAGGAGTCGCGCACGGTCAACGGCTCGTAGTACGCGAAGTTGCGCGCCTTCTGTTCTGGCGTGAACGTGTCGCTGCGCAAATGCATAGCGAGGACGAGGTCGGCCTGCTTGATGACCTGCTTGCGATAGAGGTCAAAGTACGTGAAGTGCAGGAACAGAGGGTACTGGTCCGGCGAGGTGTGTGCGAAGTCCCACACCTCGTGTTCGGTAAAGTTCTCGTCCTGCGGGGTCACTTCGAGGCGCTCGTCGTAGGGAATGAACATCTTCTCGGCTGCCTCGCGCCAACTGGTGGCCTCTTCGGCGTCCACGCCAAGTGCGCGGGCCTTCTCGGGAAAGCGCTCCACCCCCTCTGCCGCCCAGTGCAGGTTATGCTGTGCCATGAGGTTGGTGTAGACGTTGTTGTCAGCCAGGGCGCTGTACTCGTCGGGTCCGGTGACACCGTCGATGCGGAACAGGTCGGTGGCGGCATTGAGAAACCCGAGTGACCGCCACAGCCGCGCTGTCTCGACGAGCAATTCGAGGCCCACCTCCTCCTCGAAGGCAGTGTCGCCGGTCGCCTCTACGTAGTACGCCACGGCGTGGGCGATGTCCGCGTTGATATGGAAGGCGGCGGTGCCCGCAGGCCAGTATCCTGAAGACTCTGCCCCCCGGATGGTCCGCCATGGGAAAGCGGCCCCACGAAACCCGAGCTTGCGCGCATTCTCCTTCGCCTTGTCGAGAATCAAGTGGCGCCAACGCAGTTCGTCGGCGGCGGCGTGAGGCACGGTCAGCGTAAGCACCGGCAGGACGAAGATCTCCGTGTCCCAGAAAGCGTGCCCGTCGTAGCCCGGGCCTGTCAGCCCTTTGGCCGGGATAGGGCGCCCCTCCGCACGCGCTCCCGCCTGCAGCACATGGAAGAGCGCGAAGCGTGCCGCCTGCTGGATCTCTGGATCACCCTCCAACTCGACATCCGCACGCGCCCAGAAGTCGTCCAGGTAGGCACGCTGCTCAGCCAGCAGGTCCTCCCAGCCGGTCAAGCGCGCGGCGGATAGTGCGGCCATGACCTGATCGTGGATGGCAGGTCGCGAACGCAGGCTCGACCAACCGTAGGCGATGAGTTTGACGATGCGCAGTCGCTCGCCCGGCTTCAGCCGTCCAGTGATGGACACGCGGACGACGTCGGGGGCACTTTCCGATTCGATGACCATTCCGGGTGGTCCCTCGATGCGGTGGTCCATGGCTGCTCCGATGCGCATACCGCTGACCCGGGTGTGATGGACCAGAAGCCCGACGGTGCCCTGAGCCAGGTGTTCCTCGGACTCGAGTGCGGATTCAAGAGCGGCACCCACACGTGGGTCCTTATTCTGTGCCGGGAGCGCCTCGTTGGCGACCAGCTCCGACTGCACGACGACACGCACCGGGGCGTCAAGCGGCTCGACCTCGTAGCTGATGGCCACGATGGCCCTCTGGGTAAGGGACACCAGGCGCACAGATGAGACCTTGACCGTGCGCTCCGCAGGGGAGGTCCAGCGCACACTGCGGCGCAGTACCCCATTGCGCAAGTCGAGCTCCCGCTCGTGGTCTTGGACCACGCCATAGCGCATGTCAAAGGGCTCGTCATCCACGAGCAGGCGAATGAGTTTGCCGTTGGTGACATTGATGATGGTCTGCCCGGACTCGGGGTAGGCGTATCCTCCCTCGGCATAGGGTAGAGGGCGCAGCTCGTAGAAGGAGTTCAGATAGGTGCCGGGAAGGCCGTGTGGCTCCCCCTCATCGAGGTTGCCCCGCAGTCCGATGTGTCCATTGGAGAGGGCGAAAATGGACTCGGACTGCGCCAGGGTGTCGAGGTTGCATCCTATCTCGCGGACGCTCCACTCCTCGACCGGGAAGGCAGGATGTTCGATCATCGCTGACCCTCCAGTTCGGTAATGTCGGAGATGACGAAATCGGTGTCGTGATACTTGACCGCCTTGGCCAGGCCGGGGCGATCACTGCCAATGCAAGCAAGCGCTGTGTTATTGGGCGAATGACAGGTGCGCGGTTCGGGCATAACTTTCTCCTTGAGGAGTGTGTGAGACGAACTTCTTACTCTCTGACTATATCATATACACGTATAGAGAACTATCAAGTAGTATGAAAGGGGTATGTGATCCCCATTGATACTATTAACTTGATAAATTGCATAGCAAGCGAATATAGTTGCTTGGGGGACACAATAAGCGGTTTGAGGGTATACCGTATGTTAGATGCAGCCAGCTACATTGGCAAGAAAATTGGGAAGTATCGCATCATCGCTGTGCTTTCTTCGCATGCGCTGAATAGCGTGTTCCAGGCGGAATATGCAAAGGGTATTGCCGCTATCAAAATCATGTCGAAGCCGCTCACGACTCTTAAAGAGCGCGAGCGTTTTTTCCAGGAAGTCCGGCTGCTGAACTTGCTCAAATACCCTCATATCTTGCCGATTCTGGATGTTGGCATCTATGACGACATGCCTTATGTTGTCACCGAATACATGTTTAATGGCTCATTGCGCGATTACTTCGAGGAACAATCATCCCTGTTGGTGCCTTTACAGGAGACTATGTACATCCTTTTGCAGGTTGGACAGGCGCTCAATTATGCTCATCAGCGAAATATTATTCACGGCAATCTCAAACCAGAAAACATCCTCTTTAATGAACAGGGAAAAGCGCTGCTGACCGACTTTCGTATCGAGGCCATGCTTGGGAAAACAGGGTATGAACAGGGATACAAGAGCAACACTTATCCTTATATGGCTCCTGAGCAGTTTAAGGGCGTGCCGAGCAAGTCCACCGACCAATATACGCTGGGCGTCATCGCTTACGAAGCATTTACGGGACAGGAACCCTTTGCCGCCGCTGATTACAAGACAATGGCGCGAAAGCATGCACACGAATTCCCGATTGTGCCGACACAACATAACCTCTTGCTGCCCGGACGCAGTGAAGAAGTGATTCTCAGGGCAATGGCGAAACAGAGCGCTGACCGTTATAATAGCGTCAAAGATTTGCTGCAAGCATTAAGCGCATCAATCACTTTTCGCGCGAATATGTTGACGAATACTTCCAGTACGCAGGGCACACAGCCGGGCCTTCCAGCGCAGATTTCTATAACTCTATCGCCTGTCTCCAACGAGTTGCCGAAATTCGAGATACCACCCACTGGAAACAACCATCAACGACCGGTGGCGAGCCGGTCTTCGAGGTCGCCTTCGGAGCCGCTATCATCTACTTTGACTACCACATCAGCATTTGCAATACCAGCGGTGGAGGTCGAGCGCGGCATATCCCCTCAAATGCATATTCACCAGGAGCAGCATGAACGAGCCGCTACTCCTGGAGAGAAGACAATTCAGGATAGTCAGCAGCATCCTGTAGTAGGTATGGTTCCTACTTCGGCCAGCCGCCGGGCAATGACACGCGGTACACGGCGCGTTCCACTCTATAAAAATGTCTGGCTGATTGCTCTGGCCTCGTGTGTCGTCATTACGTCGATGCTCTTCAGTTTCTATCTGCTGGCATCATCTCACACGCATACGCCAGGGGCTCTCAACCAGGTATCTCATTTCCAGCCGACCATTGTTTCATCTCAGGTATCGGCTACGACGCCGGTCCCGACCACAGTGCCGACCTTTCCGCCTTTTCCAACATCCAGTCCTACAACTGTACCTCCTCCTGCACTCGTACCAAGTCCCACGCCTGATCCTACGCCAACACCTCAACCTACGCCCTCACCATCACCCGTGATGATGCTGACGGTCACACCGACCGCACTCAGCCCTCAGCAAGGTTGTACTGCAACAGAAACTGGCTTCCGATGCACAGTCACGCTGTCATTATCACAAAATTACTCAGATGTCCTGAATTGGAACGCATCGAGTAACGGGATAGTTGCCCGCTTTACTCCCCAGCATGGCACTTTGTTCCCAGGTGGGTCTGTGCAGATCACGATTCGCATCAATAGCGGGTGCCCGAGTTCAGGGTCCTTGCTCTTTTCGACTGTGATTGACAATTTGAGTGTTACGTGGAGTTGTTAGAAAACAGGGCGACCCTCGCAGATTCCTGTTTGTACCCTACCATGCTCAAAAACGTTGACAAACTATCATCATAAACGTATAATTACATCAGAAATGATCATACATCATCGTCCATTTTCTACGATTGGATGGCTATGGAAACAGACATACGACGCGTAGATATACTGGTGATTGGTGGTGGGGTGGTGGGATGTGCAATCTTGCGCGAGCTATCGCGCTTTGATGTTCGCCTGGCTTTGTTGGAGCGCAATCCCGATATTTGCGACGGTACCAGCAAGTCGAACAGCGCCATCGTACATACCGGTTTCGATGCCCCTCCTGGCACCCTCGAAGCCCGGCTGCTGGCGCAAGCTCGTGACCTGTGGCCCCAGGTCATTGAAAGCCTGCATATCCCCTATTTGCAAACGGGCGCGCTCATGATCGCAACCAGCGCAGAAGAGCTTGCCACGCTCGAAAGCGAGATCATCCCCAAAGCAGAGCAAAACGGCGTGACCCTCCAGCCTTTGACACGCGAAGCAATTTTGGATGCCGCCCCCTACGTTAGCCCTGCCATCCTGGGCGGTGTCCTGGTCGAAGGGGAGGGCGTAATAGATCCCTTCTGGACAACGCGTGCCTGCTGTGAGCATGCCGTCCTCAATGGGGCGCGCGTCTTTGCTGGAGAAGCCGTGACTGCTGTGACGGTTGAGGATACGTCTGTCATTGTTCATACCAGTGGCGGCCTGACGTTTGTCGCCTCGATGGTCATTAATGCGGCCGGCCTTTGGTCTGACGAGGTAGCGCGCCTGGCGGGGGATAGTTCTTTCACGCTCACGCCGCGCAAAGGCCAGTTTATAATTATCGAAGAGGATCACGGCATTTCGCAGATCATCTTGCCCGTGCCGAATCGTATTTCTAAGGGTATTCTGGTGACGCCTATCGTCTTTGGAGGTGTCCTGCTCGGTCCGACTGCAGAAGATGTCTTGTTCAAGACTGATTTCTCAACAACTGCTGAGGGACTGCGACAGATTCGTGAGGGCATCACAAAACTTGTGCCGGTGATGGCAGAGGCGGCGAGTGTAGAAAGCGTGCGCCAGTTCGCCGGTTTGCGTGCCGTGAGCAGTACGGGCGAGTATATTATTCGCCCATCAACAGTC
>Ga0209577_10002856_pt1 | contig 16380 bp, 18 predicted proteins | sample GraSoiAngelo_109_FD_185874 | JGI IMG/M metagenome (GOLD analysis project Ga0209577, IMG submission 185874) | Grasslands soil microbial communities from the Angelo Coastal Reserve, California, USA - 14_0903_12_20cm (SPAdes) (version 2) | ecosystem: Environmental > Terrestrial > Soil > Grasslands...
AGCATCATGGCTTCACCTTGGCGATGACGTCGTCGGCGAAGCGACGGAGGCTGTCGAGCTTGGTCTGGAGGGGTTCGGTGTCGGGGCCGACGCTGTAGGGCCAGCGGAAGCCGACGATGACGTCGGTGACGCCGTCGTCCTCGAGGCGGCGCACGCCGTCGGGCGTGTAGGCGTCCATGGAGATGACGTGCACCTCGAAGGGCGCGTTCTCGCGGCCGTACTCGCGCCGCAGGTCGTTCAGGCGGGCGAGGAGCCCTGGAAGGTTCTCGGGGTCGCCGCCGCCGTGCATCCAGCCGTCGCCCAGGCGGGCGGCCCGCTTGAGGGCGGCCTCGGCGTGGCCGCCGATGAGGATGGGCACGGGGTGCTCGGGCACGGGTGTCATCTTCACGGCCGGCACGTCGAAGATCTCGCCGTGGTACTCGAACCAGCCGTCGCTCGTGAGACCGCGGATGATCTCGATGCACTCGTCCATCCGCTTGCCCCGCCGTTCCCACGGCACGTCGGTGAGTGCGTAGTCCTCGGGCCACGGGCTGGTGCCCACGCCGAAGACGAAGCGATCGTTGGTCAGAACGGCCACCGAGCCCGCCTGCTTCGCAATCAGCACGGGATGCCGGATCGGGAGTTTGACCACGAACGTCGTGAACCGGATCCGCTCGGTCACAGCACCCAGCGCCGGGATCAGCGAGAACGGCTCGAGGAACGGCTTGTCCTCGAGGAACTCCCGCGTGCCGTCGGGGTTGTAGGGATACGTGGCGTCCGACTCTCGCGGGTAGGCGATGCTGTCGGGCACCACGAAGTTGTCGTAGCCCGCCTCCTCCACCGCCTTGGCCAGCGGCAGGTAGAAGGACGGATCGATCATCGACTCCGCGTATGAGAAGCGCACACCACGATTCTGTCTGACTAGTGCGTTCGGGGCCTCCGGAATGACCGGAAGAGGCCCTGTCGAATCCCGAGGCCCGTCCCGATACTGAAAGCCGGGGAAGGCCCGGAACGTCCCGGCCATCCCCTCGGGGGACGTGGGATGGACACAGGGCTGGTCGATCGCTTCACCACCAGCGCCGAGGAGTGGACGTGTGAGTGCGGCCGCCTGAACGCCCTCGGGCTCAGCCTGTGTCCCCACTGCGGCCGAGTCCCCCCACGAGGAGTCGCCAAGACGACGTTCGTCATGCACGGCCGCGCCATGCGCCCGACATGGCAGCCGCGGGTGCGGGCCGTACGTCTGGCCGTGGGCGTGATCCTCCTCAACATCGTGCTGACCGGCTTCATGCTCGCCTTGGTCCGCGAGGGTCACATCGAGGAGAGCACGGCCATCACCATCGGAACGTGGCTGGGGCTTCTCTTCTACGGCGTCGTGCTCGCCATGATGACCGGCCCCCTGCTGACGCTGCGGCCCGCCTGGCTGCGCGGGGATCCGGCCACCGCTCGCCTGCTCGGTGCTGAAGTCGGCTTCGGCGCCGCCATGGTGCTGATCGTCCTGGGGTGGGCGGCGAGCGGCCACCCGGTCCTGGACCCCGCGACCAACGCCCTCGTGTCGGAGGGTTCGTTCGCTCGCATCGTGCTCGCCTTCCTCGCCGTCGCCGTCGTCGCACCGTTCGTCGAGGAGCTGCTATTCCGCGGCGTCGTCGCCGAGTCGCTGCGCCGGAACGGAGCCGTGATCGCCGTGGGCGTCAGCGCCCTGCTCTTCGCGCTCGCCCACCTGCAGTGGAGCGTCGTCGGCATCACCTATTTCGGCGTGTGCGGCGTCATCCTCGGGAGCCTCTACTGGCGGCGCGGGCTGTGGGCGTCAGTCTCGGCCCACGCTGCGTTCAACGGCTCGCTCGTGCTGCTCGCGGTCGTCGTCGTCCTGGGTCCCACCCATCTCTTGACGGCGAATGGTGTCTCCGTGCACGCCGCCTCCGACTGGCACGTCGTCGATACAACTGGCGAGCTGTCGGGCACCGACCTGGCGCTGCAGGGTCCGAGCGGCGCCACGTTCATCGTTCAACGGCACCCGGTGCCGAGCGGAAGCCCGTTCTCACTGGACCGGTTGGCTGCGGCCCTCAACAGCGGCCAGCTGCCGCTGCCTGCCGACTCGAACATCACCGCGGGCAGCGCCAAGGTGACCGAGTATCCGGCCGGCCGCGCCGTCCAGGTGGCCGTGACCGTCAAGGGACACGCGGGCGTGGTCGTCCTCGTCCCTCGCGGCGACGCCCTCTGGGAGGCGGACATCGCCACCGAGGGAAGCCACCGGGCCGTCCATGAGTACCCCGACATGTTGCAGACCCTCGTGCTGCCCGGCTCCTAGAGAACACATGCACACCTGTCCTGACTGCGGCAAGACGATGGCGACCATCGGCGGCCTCGAGATCCATCTGGAGATGGAGCACGCCGCTCCGCCTCCCGAGCCCGAGCCGCGCCTCGTCGCAGAGGCCGAGCCGGAGGCCAAGGCCCCGCCTGTGCGCGGTGCCGTCCGCGCCACGTCACCCATGCTCCGTGGCTACGACCCGACCGTTCCTCTGACGGCGCTGCTGGCGCTGGCGATGTTGATCGCCAGCATCGGGGTGGCGGTGCACCGGTCCACGAATCCGTCCCATCCAGTCGTTGCGTCGCTGGCCGCCGGAGCCGCCAACTCGTCCGACGGTGCGTCGACCGACACCACGATCGCTTCGGTGCCTGGTCAGGTGCCGGCACACCCTGCGCCGTCGCCGGGCGACTCTCCCGCTGCCATCCCACCGGCGGGTTCTCAGTCACCGGTGACGGCGCAGAACTCCACGGCAGGCGCATGCAAGCGGCCGGTCGATTCCCTCTCGAACCGCAACTCGAAGCGGACCGTCGACATCGCCCAACTCATCCGCACGAACACCTTCCCGCCGTTGCCGCTTCCCGGATTCGACCACCCGGCGGTCGCGGGTGTCGGCCACTGGGGTACGGCGAAGGAGTACCTCGACGCGGGCATCGGTCCGAGCGACGCCACGGCAGCACAGTGGCAGCAGCTGTTGATCGACAACGGGTTCGTGGGTGCGGACAACATTGAGTTCGCCAACAACGACTCGAGCTACGGCGTCGGCGTGCTGCAGTTCACGACCGCCGCGGGCGCACGAGCCTTCAACCGGGCCACGCTGCTCGCCGCGTGCACGGCGGGCATCCTCGAGAACGCGCAGGCGATGCCCGCGCTCACTGGAGGGATGAACTACCTGATCGTCAACGGCGGACCGCCGTTCCGGGCCAGCTTCGTCGCGGGTGACACGGTGGTGCGCGTGCACATCTGCCACTGCGTGCAGGCGCCGGACGACCAGGCTCTGGCCGGGCAGTGGGCCCAGGCCGTGGCGGCCCGCGTCGGGGCCGCCTAACGGGCTCTCGGGCCCTGGGCCGGACCGCGCGCCCAGTCGGGGCTGTCCGGCCAGTGCTGGCGCGTCATCTTCAGCGAGTGGTCCGGGTCATGGTTGGCCCGGGCGTCGACGTACGCCGCCTGCGCCTTCTGGGCGGCGGGGAAGGCCCAGAAGTCCTCTTCGTAGTCCCACTTGCCGTCGCCCGCGTAGTGCAGGATCGAAATGCCGGGGAAGTCGAGCGGCGGCTTGTCGGCTTCCGGGTTGTCGCGGCGGTTCTGCACGTAGAACACGACGCGGTCACCGTCGATCATGTGCCACTCGTAGACGGTGTAGAGCTCGGGGTAGGCGGCCATGATCTGGGTGATCCACGGCCTGATCTGGTCCCTGCCGGTCAGGCTGCCGAGGACGTGCTCGACGTAGACGGCGTCGTCGGTGAACAGGTCGGCCCACGCCGCCCAGTCCTCGCCGACAGCCCCCGTGCGCCAGTAGTGGCGGAACGCGTTTTCGACCTCGTCCCGGCTGTGTCCGCCCATCAACCGAACGGTATCGGACGACTTACCTGACGGCGCGTCAGGTTAGGCTCCGAGGCGATGCGCGGTGATCAGGAGTTCGGGACGCTGCCCGGGCTGTGGGCCAGCGCTGCCGAGCGGTTCGGGGATGCGGAGGCTCTGGTCGACGCACCCGTGCGGTTCACCTTCCGCCAGTTGCACGGCGCCGTGCGGGAAGCGGCCCGGGCCTTCATCGCCCTCGGCGTGCAACCCGGCGACCGGGTGGCGATCTGGGCGCCGAACACGTGGGAGTGGGTCGTGGCCCTCGGGGGCCTGCACACGGCCGGTGCCGTGCTCGTGCCGTTGAACACGCGCTTCAAGGGCCAGGAGGCGGGCTACATCCTTGCCAAGAGCGGCGCCAAGATGCTGCTGACGGTCACCGACTTCCTCGGCACCGATTACGTCGAAATGCTCGACGCCGAACGCCAACATTTGCCCACGCTCGAGCACGTGATCATCATCCGCGGGCCCGCGTCCGGAGACACGCTGGCGTGGTCCGACTTCGTCGGCCAGGGCCAGTCGGTGCGCGAAGAGGACGTCGACGCACGTGTCGCCGCCGTCGCGCCCGATGACATCTCCGACATCCTGTTCACGTCCGGCACCACAGGGCGTCCGAAGGGCGCCATCTGCACGCACGCCCAGGCCCTGCGCGCCTACACCGACTGGGCCGATGTCGTCGGCCTGCGCGCCGGCGACCGCTACCTGATCGTCAACCCCTTCTTCCACGCCTTCGGCTACAAGGCCGGGATCGTGGCCTCGCTGGTGACGGGAGCGACGATCCTTCCCCACGCCGTCTTCGACGCCGCCGCCGTCTTCGAGCGCATCCCCGCCGACCGCATCTCGATGCTGCCGGCGCCGCCCGCCCTCTACCAGACGCTGTTGAACCACCCCGACCTCGACAAGCACGACATGTCGTCGCTGCGCCTGGCCGTCACCGGCGCCGCCGTCATCCCCGTCGAGCTCGTGAAGAAGATGCGCGACGTTCTCGGGTTCGAGACCGTGATCACCGGCTACGGCCTGACCGAGGCGTGCGGCATCGCCACCATGTGCCGCCACGACGACAACCCCGAGACCATCGCCACCACGTCGGGACGGGCCATCCCCGGCGTCGAGGTGCAGGTGGTCGACGACAACGGCAAGGAGGTCGCACGCGGCGACGCCGGTGAGATCGTCGTGCGTGGTTACAACGTCATGGTCGGCTACTACGACGAGCCGGCTGAGACAAAGGCCACCATCGACGTCGACGGCTGGCTGCACACGGGCGACATCGGCGTCATGGACGATCGCGGCTACCTGCGCATCACTGACCGGAAGAAGGACATCTTCATCGTCGGCGGGTTCAACGCCTATCCGGCCGAGATCGAGAACGCCATGCTCGCCCATGACGACGTGGCCCAGGTGGCGGTCGTCGGCGTGCCCGACCAGCGCCTCGGCGAGGTCGGCGCCGCCTTCGTCGTCCCCAAGGCGGGCCGCACGGTCGACCCCGAGAAGCTCATCTCCTGGTGCCGCGAGCGGATGGCGAATTTCAAGGTGCCCCGCCGAATCGAGGTCGTCGAGGCCTTGCCGCTCAACGCCGCCGGCAAGGTGCTCAAGTACCGGTTGCGCGACGAGCTCGCGCAGCAGTCGAGCTGAACACATGGACCTGCGGTTCTCCGACGAGGACGAGGCGTTCCGACGGGAGGTCCGTGACTGGCTGGAGACCAATCTCACCGGCGAGTTCGCCGAGGCGCGGGGCCTCGGTGGTCCCGGGCGGGAGGAGAACGAGGGCTTCGAGGTGCGCCTGGCGTGGGAGCGCCGCCTGGCGGCCGACGGCTGGACGTGCGTCGGCTGGCCCAAGCAGTACGGCGGGCGGGGCGCGTCGCTCACCCAGCAGGTCGTGTTCCACGAGGAGTACGCACGGGCCGAGGCCCCGGCGCGCGTGGGGATCTTCGGCGAGGGCCTCATCGGGCCGACGATCATCGCCTTCGGCACCGACGAGCAGCGCCAGCGCTTCCTGCCGCCGATCGTCAACGCCACCGAGCTCTGGTGCCAGGGTTACTCCGAGCCCGACGCCGGCTCCGACCTCGCCAACCTGAAGACGGTCGCCGAGCGCGACGGCGACGAGTGGGTGATCACCGGGCAGAAGGTGTGGACGTCGCTCGCCCACTGGGCGGACTGGATCTTCGTGCTTTGCCGCACCGACCGCAGCGCGCCAAAGCACCGCGGCATCTCCTATCTGCTCTGCCCCATGCGCCAGCCCGGCATCGAGATCCGCCCCATCACCCAGATCACCGGGTCGTCAGAGTTCAACGAGGTGTTCTTCGACGGCGCCCGCACGCCGCTCGACAACGTCGTGGGGGAGGTCGACGGCGGGTGGCGGGTGGCCATGGGCACCCTCGCCTTCGAGCGGGGCACCCTGTACTTCGGGCAGCAGATCGGCTTCGAGCGTGAGTTCGCCGAGATCGTCGACGCGGCGCGCGCCAACGGGGCCATCGACGACCCCGTCATCCGTGACCGCTTGATGCGGGCGTGGACGGGGTTGCGCGTGATGCGCTTCCACAACCTGCGCACGCTCCGCGACGGCGAGCCGGGGCCCGAGGCGTCGGTCAACAAGGTGTTCTGGTCCGAGTGGCACCGGGAACTGGGCGAGCTGGCCATGGACGTCCTCGGCATGGGCGCCACCCTGAAGGACGCGCCGCTCCAGTGGATGTTCCTGTTCAGCAGGGCGGACACCATCTATGCGGGGGCCAGCGAGATCCAGCGCAACATCATCGGCGAGCGGGCGCTCGGTCTCCCGTCCGAACCGAAGCCGCAGCCTGCATGACCACTGTCCCGCCCTATCCGGAGAGCCACGGCCTCCTGGCCGGCAAGACCGTGCTCGTCACCGCCGCCGCGGGGACGGGGATCGGGTTCGCCACCGCCAAGCGGTGCGTCGAGGAGGGTGCCACCGTCGCCATCGCCGACAAGCACGAGCGCCGCCTGCTCGAGTCGGCCGAGCGCCTGGGCGGTGTCGCCGCCGTGCCGTGCGACGTGACGGTCGAGAGCGACGTGCAGGCCATGTTCGACGGCGTGGTCGATCGGTTGGGTCGCCTCGACGTCCTGGTCAACAACGCCGGCCTGGGCGGCACGGCGTCGCTGTTGGAGATGACCGACGAGCAGTGGGGCGCCGTGCTCGACGTCACCCTCAACGGCACCTTCCGCTGCACGCGCGCCGCCCTTCGCTACATGGTGCCCCAAGGATCGGGCGTGATCGTCAACAACGCCTCGGTGCTCGGCTGGCGGGCCCAGGTCGGCCAGGCCCACTACGCGGCCGCGAAGGCCGGCGTGATGGCGCTGACCCGGTGCGCGGCGATCGAGGCGGCGCCCGCCGGCGTACGCGTCAACGCGGTGTCACCAAGCCTGGCCATGCATCCGTTCCTGTCGAAGGCCATCGATCAGAAGACGCTCGACGAGCTGGTGACCCGCGAGGCGTTCGGCCGCTCGGCCGAGCCTTGGGAGGTCGCCAACGCCATCGTGTTCCTTGCCAGCGACTACTCGTCGTACATGACGGGCGAGGTCGTGTCGGTGTCGTCGCAACACCCGTAGGAGAACGCGCTCGGCGCGTCGAATACCACGGGCCATGGGAGACTTGGGGTGGGCGACAGCGCTGGTGGCGCGGCTCGGGCGGCCGGCGGAGAACGTCTGGTTGGTCGCTTTGGGGACGGCTTGTGTGGGACCGCTGGTCGCGCTCGTCCTGCCTCGGCTGTCGCGCGTGATCGCCCTGATCGTCGCCTCTGGTGCGTTCGCATTGGCACTCGTCGCCACTGTGCAACAGCAGACGATGGTGGCGCTCGGCCTGATCGCGCTGGCGGTCATGGCCGGTTTCGTGGTGTCGTGGTCGGCCCGCACCGTGCGGCAGGCCGTCGGCCCCGTAGCGGGCGGACCGTCGCCTCGGCACCGGCCCGGGAACGTCACGCTGACGCGCGCCCAATCCCGGTCGTTCGACTATCTCGTCATGCGTTAGAGCGTCGAGCGCGTCGACGTCTTGCACACAGGGAGCTGGCTTGCCTGCAGGCCTTGACCCAGAAGCCCGCACGGCAGTGTGGTCGTCGGTTGGGCCGTCGTCGTCGGCGCCGTCGTGTCGTGCGTCGTGTCGTGCGTCGTGTTGTTGGTCGGCGCGGGCTGACTGGGCGCGATCAGGGGCGCCGGCGACCCTCCGTTGACCGGCGCTGAGCGGGTCGCCGGCGTGGACGGCAGCGGGATGTTGATGTTGGGCACAGCCGTGCCCGGAGCCTGGTCGCCCGTGCTCGACTGCAGCAGCTGGTTGGCCAGGCCATTGCCGGGACCCGTTTCCAACGGCTGGGGATTCCCGGGTCCGGGCGCCAGCTCTTTGGTGACCAGCAGGCCGGCGACGACCAAGACGATCCCGGCCACCGCCAGGGCGATGAGGAAGAGTCGTCGTCCCCGCGAGGACCAACCGTCGGTCGCCTCGGGGTGGGACGGTGCGCTCAGCGTCTGGGCGAGGATTTCCTCGGGGCGTTGACGGCCCGGCGCGGCTGCGCCGTGAGAGAGAGCCGTGTCGCTGGGCACTTCGCCATTTTGTGCAAAGCGCGGGCTTTTTCCCATGGCCTAGCCGGGCCGTTTAGCTATGGCCCAAAGTGACTAGTCCTGTACGAAATGCCCAAACGGAGCGAGGAATCGCCATCCGCGGTTCGACGGATTGGCTACCTGTCGAGGGCGTCGAGGTACGGGGGGCGCTCGCCGCCGCCGTGGAGCACCAGGTTGGCCCCGGTGGTGAACCCCGAGAGGTCCGACGCCAGAAACAGGCAGGCGTCGGCGATCTCGGTGGGGTCGGCCATGCGCCCGAGAGGAACTGTGGCGGCGACCGCCCGCTGGGACCGCTCGTCGCCGTAGTGGGCGGCGGCGTCCTCGGTGAAGACCAGGCCCGGCGTCACGCAGTTGACCCGCACCTTGGGGGCCCACTCCATGGCGAGGGTCTGGGTGAGGTTGATGAGACCGGCCTTGGCCGCGCCGTAGGCGGCGGCGCCGGGCGAGGGGCGCATCCCGCTGATGCTCCCGATGTTCACGATGGCCCCGCCGTCAGGCTGCTTCTGCATCACGGCGTTGGCGTGCTGGGCCATGTGCAGGGCGCCGAGCAGGTTGAGGCGGATCACGGCTTCGGAGAAGCGCGGCGACGCGGTCGCGGCCGCAGCCGTCGGCGCGCCCCCGGCGTTGTTGACGGCGACGTCGAGGGGGCCGAAGTGCTCGACGGCCACGTCCACGACCCGTTCGCACTCGTCGGGATCGCGAACGTCGGCCGTCACGAACACCGCCTCTCGCCCGTCGACGCTCGGCGGCGTCTCGGGCTGATGGCGGCAGCAGATGACGACGCCGGCGCCCGCTTCGAGGAAGCGCTCGGTGATGCGGCGGCCGATGCCGCGACAGCCACCGGTGACGATCACAGACTTGCCGGAGAAGTCGAGGGGGTGGGGCAAGTAAGAGCCTCTCGGACTACGGTGGCCGAGAAATCTAACACCGCATCAGAAAACAAGCAGAGTGTCAGAAGGCGCTTCGTTGGCCATCACCCACACCCTCGACGAAGGAATCGCCGAGGTCGTCGTCGACTACCCGCCGGTGAACGCCCTCCCCGTTGCCGGGTGGTTCGACCTGGCCGACACCGTGCGCCGCTTGGGAGAACGTCCCACCGTCAACGCCTTGGTGCTGCGGGCCGAAGGCCGCGGGTTCAACGCCGGCGTCGACATCAAAGAGATGCAAGCCACCGAGGGTTTCGACGCCCTCGTCGGCGCCAACCGTGGCTGCTATGCGGCGTTCGCCGCCGTCTACGAGTGCGCGGTGCCAGTGATCGCCGCCGTCCACGGCTTCTGTCTCGGCGGCGGCATCGGCCTGGTCGGCAACGCCGACATCATCGTGGCGTCCGACGACGCCACCTTCGGACTGCCCGAGGTCGACCGGGGCGCCCTCGGCGCCGCGACCCATCTGGCGCGTCTCGTCCCCCAGCACCGGCTGCGGGCGATGGTGTACCTGGCCGAGACGATCACCGCCCAAGAGCTCCTCCAGTACGGCTCGGTGCTGAAGATCGTCGAGCGGGAGAAGCTGCGGGACGCTGCTCTCGATGTCGCTCGGCGGATCGCGGAGAAGAGTCCGACGGTGATCAGAGCGGCCAAGGAGTCGCTCAACGGGATCGACCCTGTCGACGTCAAGCGCAGCTACCGCTTCGAGCAGGGGTTCACATTCGAGCTCAACCTGGCGGGGGAGGGCGACCGGGCGCGGGACGCCTTCGTGCAGAAGTCGGATGGCTGACAAGCGCACGACTGAAAAAGATGTCGTCGCCGACCTGCGTGACGGCATGACGATCGGCATCGGCGGATGGGGCTCACGGCGCAAGCCCATGTCGATCATCCGCGAGATCCTGCGGTCCCCGTTGCGCGATCTGACGATCGTCTCCTACGGCGGCCCGGACGTGGGGATGCTGTGCGCGGCCGGCAAGGTGACCAAAGTCGTCTACGGGTTCGTGTCCCTCGACTCGATTCCCCTCGAGCCCCACTTCCGCGCCGCTCGCCAGAACGGGACGATCGAGGCCATGGAGGTGGACGAGGGGATGCTGCAGTGGGGCCTGCGGGCCGCGGCCATGCGCATCTCGTTTCTGCCGTGCCGGGCCGGGCTGGGGTCGTCAGTGATGGACGTGAACCCGTCGTTGAAGACGGTGCGGTCCCCGTATGACGAGTCCGAGGAGCTGGTGGCCATGCCCGCGCTCTCCCTTGACGTGGCCCTGATCCACGCCAACCGAGCCGACGTGCGCGGCAACGGTCAGTACCTCGGGCCCGATTGGTTCTTCGACGACCTGTTCTGCATGGCGGCCGGGCGCAGCTTCATGAGCTGCGAGCGCATCGTCGACACCGCTGACCTCCTGAAGGAGGGATCGGAACAGACCCTGAAGATCAACCGCATGATGACCGATGGCGTGATCGAAGCCCCGGGTGGGGCGCGGTTCACGTCGTGCGCGCCGGACTATCCGCGCAACGAGGAGCTGCAACGCGAGTACGCCACCACGCCGTGGGAGGAGTTCGCCCCCCGGTGGCTGGAAACGTGACAGCGGCTGGAGATGTGGTGAGTTCTGCTGCCACTCGGGCGGAGGTATGCGCCGTCGCGTGCGCCGAGGCATGGCGGGGCGACGGCGAGATCGTCGCCAGCTCCATCGGCACGGTGCCCACCATCGGCGCCCGCCTGGCGGCTCTGACGTTCTCGCCCGACCTGGTGCTGACCGACGGCGACGCCCTGATGACGGCGGAGCCGTTGCCGGTCGGCGCGCCGGCCGACGCTCCCCGGGTAGTCGAGGGCTGGCTCCCGTTCGGGAAGATGTTCGACCTCCTCTGGTGGGGCCGGCGCCACGTGATGATGGGCGCCACCCAGGTCGACCGCTTCGGCAACCAGAACATCGCCTGCATCGGGCCGTGGGCGAAGCCCAAGGCCATGCTGCTCGGCGTGCGCGGCGCCCCGGGCAACACGGTGAACCACCCGACGAGCTACTGGGTGCCCAACCACTCCCCGCGTGTGTTCGTGGAGCGGGTCGACTTCGTGTCCGGTGTCGGTTACGACCGCGTCCCGGCCGGTGCCGCCGTGCACGAGATCCGCGTCGTGGTCTCCAATCTCGGCGTGTTCGACTTCGACACGCCCGACCATTCGATGCGTGTGCGTTCGTTGCATCCGGGCGTGACCATGGACGAGGTGCGGGCGGCGACGGCGTTCGAGCTCGCGGTCGACGGCCACGCCCCCGAGACGCGCCCGCCGACGGACGACGAGCTGCGCCTGATCCGCGACGTCATCGACCCGCAGTCGATGCGCGACGCCGAGGTGAAGGTATGAAGGAAGCGCTGCGCACCGCGCTGTGCTCCCTGGCAGGCGTCGAGTACCCGATCGTGCAGACGGGCATGGGCTGGGTGTCGGGCCCAGAGCTGACGGCGGCCACGGCCAACGCCGGTGGCCTGGGCATCCTGGCCGCCGCGGTCATGGACATGGACGAGCTGCGGGTGGCGCTGAAAGAGCTGCGCGACCGCACTGACCGTCCCTTCGGCGTGAACCTGCGCGCCGACCAGCCCGACATCGTCGAGCGCTGCGACCTGCTGATCAACGAGGGGGTACGGGTGGCGTCGTTCGCTATGGCGCCGCGCCGCGAGCTCGTGCAGCGTCTGAAGGACGGCGGGGTGGTGGTGATCCCGTCCATCGGCGCCAAGCGCCACGCCGAGAAGGTGGCCGAGTGGGGCGTCGACGCCGTTCTCGTACAGGGCGGCGAGGGCGGGGGCCACACCGGCTCGGTGCCGACGACGCTGCTGTTGCCTCAGGTCGTGGACGTCATCGACATCCCGGTCATCGCGGCCGGCGGCTTCTTCGACGGGCGGGGGCTGGTGGCGGCGCTGGCCTATGGGGCCGTCGGAATCGCCATGGGGACGCGCTTCCTTCTCACGCGGGACTCGCAGGTCCCGCAGGCCGTGAAGGACGTGTACCTGTCCAAGACGGCGACGGACACGGTCGTGACGACCCAGGTCGACGGCTGGCCCCACCGGGTGTTGCGCACGCCGTTCGTCGAGCACCTGGAGAAGGCGGGCCGGCTGACGGCCCTGCCGCGAGCCCTCCGGAATGCGCTGGGGTTCCAGCGCCTGTCGGGCCAACCGTGGCGAGAGATGGTGCAGGAGGGTCTGGCCATGAGGAAGGCCCAGGACCTCAACTGGAGCCAGGTCGTGATGGCGGCCAACACGCCCATGCTGTTGAAGAAGGCCATGATCGACGGCCGCCCCGATCTGGGTGTGATGGCCAGCGGCCAGGTCGTGGGGCTGATCGACGAGCTGCCGTCGGTCGACGAGCTCATCACGAGGATCATCAAGGAGGCAGACGAGGTGCTGGAGAGGTTGGGAGCGTGAGAGTTCCTGCGGTGGAGGGCTGGTTCTCGCTCGACGAGTCGGATCCTCGGTTGCTCGGCAACAAGTGCACGTCGTGCGGCACGGTGTTCTTCCCGAAGGCGTCCATCGCCTGCCGGAACCCGTCGTGCGCCGGCACCGAGTTCGAGGGTGTGCAGCTGAGCAACCGGGGCCGCGTGTGGTCGTACACCACGAACCACTACGCCCCGCCGGCGCCGTACGTCAGCTCCGACCCGTTCGAGCCGTATTCGGTGGCGGCCGTCGAGCTGGCCGACGAGAAGTTGGTCGTTCTCGGCCAGATCGACGGAGACAGCGCGGACCTGCGCGTGGGCGCCGAGGTCGAACTTGTGCTGTCGACCCTGTTCACCGACGACGAGGGTGACCACGTCGTGTGGAAGTGGAAGGTGGTCCGCTGATGGGAGTTGGTGAGGTCGCCGTCCTCGGTGTCGGCATGCACCCGTGGGGAAAGTGGGGCCAGAACTTCGTCGAGTACGGAGTGGTGGCGGCGCGCTCGGCGCTGGCCGACGCCGGCCTCGACTGGACCGACATCCCGTTCGTGTCGGGCGCCGACACCATGCGCAACGGGTACCCGGGGTACGTGTCGGCGGCGACGTTCGCCCAGGCCCTCGGGTGGCAGGGGGCACAGGTCTCGTCGGCCTACGCGGCGTGCGCGTCGGGTGCGACCGCCATCGACGTGGCCCGCAATCGCATCCTGGCCGGGCTGTGCGACGTGGCTTTGGTGGTCGGCGCCGACACCACGCCCAAGGGCTTCTTCGGTCCCCAGGGCGGCGACCGACCCGACGACCCCGACTGGCTGCGCTTCCGGCTCCTGGGCGCGACCAATCCCACCTACTTCGCCTTCTACGCCCGCCGACGCATGGAGGTGTTCGGGGCGACCGACGCCGACTTCGCCAAGGTCAAAGTGAAGAACGCTCGTCATGGGTTGTCCAACCCCAACGCCCGCTACCGCAAGGAAGTGACCGAGGAGGAGGTGCTGGCCTCGCCGATGGTCGCCGACCCGCTGCGGCTGCTGGAGATCTGTGCCACGTCCGACGGGGCGGCCGCCATGGTGCTGTCGAGCATGGAGTTCGCCCGGCGCCGGGGCGCGGGTGATCCGGTGCGCGTTGCTGCCGTGTCGACGGTGACGCCGAGGTTCCCGAACACGATCATCGAGATGCCGAACTTCGCCACCGACTCGGCGGCGGCCGTCGGCCCGCCCGAGCTCACGTTCCGCGACTCGATCGCCGCCGAGGCCTACGAGCAGGCGGGCATCGGGCCCGACGACCTCGACGTGGCCGAGGTGTACGACCTCTCGTCGGCCCTCGAGCTCGACTGGTACGAGAACATCGGGCTGTGCAAGCCCGGCGAGGCCGAGAAGCTGCTGCACGACGGCGACACCACCATCGGAGGCCGCATCCCGGTCAACCCCAGCGGCGGCCTTTCCTGCTTCGGCGAGGCCGTGCCCGCCCAGGCTCTGGCCCAAGTGTGCGAGCTGGTGTGGCAGCTGCGGGGCCAGGCGTCGGGCCGCCAGGTCGAGGGCGCCCGCGTCGGCCTGACCGCCAACCAAGGCCTGTTCGGCCACGGCTCGTCAGTGATCGTGAAGAAGTAAGTGGACCTGAGGTTCACGGAGTCGGAGGAGGCGTTCCGGGCTGAGGCGCGGGCGTGGCTGGAGGCGAACGTGCCGCACGATCTGCCGTCCGGTGACACACGCGAGGGCTTCGCCCTGCACCTCGACTGGGAACGCAGGCTGTTCGACGACAGCTGGGCTGTCGTGTCGTGGCCGCGCCGGTACGGCGGACGCGACGCCAGCCTCATCGAGTGGCTGATCTTCGAGGAGGAGTACTACCGGGCGGGCGGCCCCCAGCGGGTCACCCAGAACGGCATCTTCCTGTTGGCGCCGACGGTGTTCGAGTTCGGCACCCAGGAGCAGCAGGACCGCATCTTGCCCCGCATGGCCGCGGCCGAGGACCTCTGGTGCCAAGGGTGGTCGGAGCCCAACGCCGGCAGCGACCTGGCCGGCATCAAGTCGACGGCCCGGCGTGACGACGGGGGTTGGCGGCTGACCGGGCAGAAGACGTGGACGACACGCGGCGCCTTCTGCACCCACCTCTTCGGCCTCTTCCGCTCAGACTCCGAAGCCGAGCGCCATCGGGGCATGACCTACTTCCTCGTGCCCCTCGACGCCGAGGGCGTGACCGTGCGGGGCTTCGGCCGCCTCGACGGCGACGAGGGCTTCGCCGAGGTCTTCTTCGAGGACGTGTTCGTACCTGACAGCGACGTGCTCGGCGAGATCAACAAGGGCTGGAACGTGGCCATGGCCACGACCGGGTCGGAGCGGGGGCTGACGCTGCGCAGCCCCGGTCGGTTCATGGCGACGGCGGCCCGGCTGGTGGACCTCTGGAAGGAGCACCCCGACCCGTCCCTGGACAATGACGTCGTCGCCTGCTGGATGGACGCCGAGGCCTACCGGTGGCAGACCTACGCCACCGTCGCCCGCCTGATGGACGGGGCCAAGGCGGGCGCCGAGGCCAGCCTCACCAAGCTCTTCTGGTCCGAGCTCGACGTGCGCCTGTACGAGACGGCGCTCCGCCTTCTCGGTCCCGAGGCCGAGCTGGAAGGGCCGTGGATGAAGGGCTTCCAGTTCGCGCTGGCCGGCCCCATCTACGCGGGCACCAACGAGGTCCAGCGCAACGTCGTCGCCGAGCGGGTCCTCCGGCTGCCGCGATGAAGTTCGCCTTCGAAGCCGAGCAGCTGGAGTTCCGGGACGCGGCGCGCAACCTCTTGGAGAAGGAGTGTCCGCCGTCCGCTGTGCGGGCGGCGTGGGACAACGAGACGGGCCGGGTGCCAGGGCTGTGGGACCGGATCGTGGAGATGGGGCTGTTCGAGCTCGACGAGGTCGACAGCATCCTCGTGCTCGAGGAGACGGGCAGGGCGTGTGTGCCCGAGCCCGTCGTCGAGGCGTGGGCCCTGAAGCGGACCGACGCCACTCTCGCCATGGCCGGCACGCCCTACGCGCTGTACGCGGACAGCGTCGACCTCGTCGTGGCGCAACGCGGAGTGGGCCTGGTCCCGGCCTCGGTCGGGGAGCGGCGCCCATCGGTCGACGGCAGTCGACGGATCTTCGACGTGCATCCCGACGGTGCGACGCTCGAGCTCGACGCGCATGCCGTGACCGAGCGGGCCGCGCTGGCTGCCGCCGCCCAGCTCGTTGGCTTGGCCCAGCACATGCTCGACATGAGCGTCGCCTACGTCGGTCAGCGGGAGCAGTTCGGCAAGCCCGTCGGCAGCTTCCAGGCCGTGAAGCACCACTTGGCCGACGCCGCCCTGCGGCTGGAGTTCGCCCGGCCGTGCGTGCACCGCGCCGCCTGGGTGCTGGCCAACGAGCCGACCGACGTTCGAGCGGCCGTCTCCCTCGCCAAGGCCCAGGCCTCGGACGCGGCCCTGCTGGCGGCGCGCAAGGCGCTGCAGGTGCACGGGGCCATCGGCTACACGGTCGAGTACGACCTCCACATGTGGATGAAGCGGGCGTGGGCGCTGGCCGCGGCGTGGGGCGACGCCGCCTGGCACCGCAACCGCGTGAGGGACGCCATGCTGAAAGGAACAGACGCAAATGCCTGAGGCCTACATCGTCGC
>Ga0209577_10002857_pt1 | contig 16377 bp, 10 predicted proteins | sample GraSoiAngelo_109_FD_185874 | JGI IMG/M metagenome (GOLD analysis project Ga0209577, IMG submission 185874) | Grasslands soil microbial communities from the Angelo Coastal Reserve, California, USA - 14_0903_12_20cm (SPAdes) (version 2) | ecosystem: Environmental > Terrestrial > Soil > Grasslands...
AACGACCAGATCATGGGCAACTACTTTGGCAATGACGCCAGCAGTAACTACAACTCGCTGCAAGTTAAAGTCGACAAGCGGTTTTCCCAAGGTCTGCAATTCAGCGCCTTTTACACTTTCTCCCATGCCAACAACTTTACCAACGATAACAATTTCTTGTACTCGGTTGCGCCGCGGCAGAGTTACGGTCCAGATGACATGAACCGTAACCACGTCTTTCTAGTGGATACGGTCTACCAATTGCCTTTCGGAAGAGGGAAGACGTTCGCAGGAAATGCTAGTCGAGCGTTGGACCTTATCGTAGGCGGCTGGCAAATCAGCAATGGCCTGAACTGGAGTGGCGGTCTCCCTTGGACCGCTAACGCCGGCGAGTGCGGCGAAATCAACGATACAGGTCCGTGCCTGCCGAACTACCGTGGCGGATTCCACGTGGGAGCTGGGAGTTTGCAGCATCCGGCCAGTGGACAGCCCTTTATTCAGTACTTCACTCCGGTTACCGGTCTGGCGTACGACCTGTCCACAGCTACTGTGGGCGTCACCGACAGCTGCGGTCTGCCGCGGCCTACATCAGGGCAGTTCTCTTTACCCGCTTGCGGGACTGATGGCAATGTGGGTCGGAACAGCTTCCGAGGCCCTCATCACTTCAGTGATGATATGGGTATCTCCAAGAACTTCCGGGCCACCGAACGGTTCACCGTTCAGTTCCGGATGGACGCTTACAACGTGTTCAATCATCCCGTCCTGGGCTTCAGTTCGCAGGATTACGGCGCGACCGGCGGAACCTGCGTGGACTGCGGCGGCAACAACGGCCAGATTCGAAACATCGAGGATGGCACGACCATGCGCCAACTGCAGTTCGGGCTTAAACTCATTTTCTAGTCTCGATTGATGTTATCTCAGGAGGGGGTCTCGACTCCCTCCTTGTTTTTGTGTGCCGATTGCTCTGAATTTGCTTGGACCGCCAGTTCCACTCAATCCCCATGCTGCAGATGATCACAAGGGTACAAATTCTCTGGAGGGTTTCTCTGTGTGCCGTTCTGTTGTTTGCTACTGCAGAGACTCTCCCGTTCGGTGCTTGGCGCCGCGTTTCGAACGGCCCGGTCATCTCACCTCGCGGCATCTCCTGGGAATCCGCGGGAACCTTCAACCCGGCTGTGGTCCGACACGATGGCCAGTCCGTCATGCTGTATCGCGCGCAAGACCAGGCTGGCACGTCGCGTCTTGGTTACGCCGAAAGCAAAGACGGGATCCACTTTGCTCGACGTCCCGAGCCCGTGCTTTCCCCCGAAACCGATTACGAGAAAGACGGCGGAGTCGAGGATCCACGCTTGGTCAAGTTCGGCGCCACCTATTATTTGACCTACACCGGCTACAACAAAAAAGACGCGCAGCTCTGCCTCGCCACTTCGACGGATCTGATGCACTGGCATCGCAAAGGCGTGATCCTGCCGGCTTACAAAGGCCACTGGAACGTCGGCTGGACCAAATCAGGGGCAATCGTCCCCGAGAAGATCGATGGCAAGTATTGGATGTATTTCCTAGGCACGAGTGCGGATAAGACTGACCAGACCGGTCTCGCTTACTCTTCCGATCTGATCCACTGGACTGAGGCCACTGACACCCCGGTGGTGCCCCGCCGCCCGGGACAGTTCGATTCCCGCGTGGTCGAACCCGGTCCGCCGCCGATCGTCACTTCCGATGGGATCATCCTCATCTACAACGCTGCTGACGACCAGCTCGTTTATCGCACTGGCATCGCTGGGTTCGACCGCCGAGATCCCCGCAAGCTCATCTGGCGCAGTGATCATCCCATCTTTGCTCCCGAAGAAGACTGGGAAAAAGTCGGCCAGGTGCCCAATGTGGTTTTCGTCGAAGGGATGGTGCGTCAAGCCAATCACTATCTCTTATATTACGGAGGAGCCGACAAGTACGTCGGAGTTGCAGAAGCCCCCGTAACCCACTGATCTTTGTTTTGTGCTCTAATTCTGAAGACGTCTGACTCCCCGGTTCATCCATGTCCCTTCTGAGAGTGATATTCATTTTCGTGCTGGTCACGGGCGGTTTTTCTTATTCGGCCGGTCAAGCCGCCACGCCATCTGCCCCCGATAAATCTTCGGCAGCCGCCGTACAGTCCTCCAACTTCGAGAAATCCCGCCGTCTCATGGACCAGGGCAAATACGACGAAGCCATTGCTCAGCTTCAGGGATTATCGGCAAAGGATCCTGCTAGGAAGGGCTTGGCTCGTGAACTCGGTACCGCTTACTACAAGAAGGGCGACTACATGAAAGCGGTGGACTTGCTGAAGAAGGCGACCGGAGAGGATCCCGGCGACAACGAAGCCACGCAACTGCTCGGCCTTTCTTACTATCTCAGCGGCCATCCGGCTGAAGCCATCCCGCTGCTCGACAAGGTTCAGACCTGGTTTTCGCGCGCCAACGTCGACGCCTCCTACGTCCTGGGCATTTGCTACATCCAGACCAAAAACTACCCGCAGGCGCGCGAAGCCTTTGCCCGCATGTTCGATGTGCCGGTCGACTCGGCCGCCAGCTACCTCTTCACCGCGCGCATGCTGTTTCGCCAGGAATTTGATCCCATTGCCGAAGAACACGCGCAGAAGGCAGTCGCGCTCGATCCCAAGCTTCCGCTGGCGCACTACTTGCTGGGCGAGCTGTACTTATACAAGTCCCGCATTCCGGAAGCCATCGCAGAATTCGAGAAGGAACTGGCCATCAATCCCGGACATGCGGCCACTTATTACAAGCTTGCCGACGCCTACACCCACGTGCAAAAATTCGACGATGCCGAACGCCTTCTGCAGCGTTCCATCTGGCTGGATGCCACATCCACCGGGCCGTACATCCTGATGGGGAAAGTGCTGGAGAAAAAAGGAGAGACGGAGCTGGCGGTGCGTGCTCTCGAGCACGCCCTGGCGATGGATCCCAATAATCCAATCCCACACCATTTGCTGGGCGAAGCGTATCGTGAGCTCGGCAAGAGTGAAGATGCCGCGCGCGAATTAAAAATCGCCGAGCAACTAACCGAATCCCAGAACGCCAAACGCTAGCTGAGTTAATAGGCCGCTGGGTTCGGCTCCTTTGCCACCACCTCATGGAGTGCTCTTGTACGGATTCCTGTACAAGCGCGTCCAGCGAAGGGAGTGTCGCCTCGCGCCATATTACTGGGTCGGGATGACCCAAGTACTCTCGATCCTGTAGTGATATCCGATTGAAAGTAAGATTGTTATTCATGTGGTGATTAGGCAGGAGACTTGCCAATCAGTCGTTACCGTGCGCCACAGGAATGCAGTTGGAATTGCATGATGTCAACTCCTGAAGGAGAGCGTTCTGAGCTGATTAATGCGACCACCTCGGTGCGCTGACTCTCTTCGTCTGCACTCGGCAATCTTGACTTTCAGTTTGCATGGCCAATTTCCAGGTTTAGTCGGAACAGCAGGAGGAGGAACATGTTGAACCCTCGATTTTTGCGATTCACTATGTTGGCCCTGGCTATGGGCCTGGCTTTGGTTGCATTCGGCTGCAGTAACGCAGCCAACAAGACAACCACGATGACGGCTGCCAACGTGCAGTTCAAGATCGGTGATGCACCCGCCGACTCAGTGTTGTCGCTGGTCTTGACCATCACCCACGTTGACCTGATGCAGCAGGGCGGAGGAACAATCACGGTTCTGGATTCGCCGACAAAGATCGAGTTGACGCATCTCGCAGGCACGGTGGAGTCGTTCGTGGCGGCAAACGTGCCGCCTGGCACCTACCAATCTGCCGCGGTCTCCATTTCAACCGTGGACGTGACTTATATTCCGGCAAGCAGCACTACGCCGGTCGAAAAGACATTTACTTTGAACACGACCATCAACGTCATGTTCAACCCTGCCGTCACCATCAGCAAGGCACCGAGTGTTCTGAGCTTCGATTTCAACGCTGCCCAGTCACTCACGTTTGATTCTGCCGGAAACGTGACCGGTATCAATCCGGTGATTACGGTCTCCGTTCAGGTGATTTCTTCTGGCGAACAGGAAAACGACGAAGAGCACGGCGAGATCGAGGACATGGTTGGCACAATCAGCGGCGCTATGGCCGCGTCTTTTGCCCTGACGCCGGAGCCTGGTAGTTCGGCGCAGACTTTCACTGTAGACGCGAATACGAAATTCGAGGATGGCATCCCCCAGTTTGCTGATCTGAACCCCGGCATGCTGGTGGAGGTAGACGCCGTCACGCAGAGCGACGGTTCCCTGCTTGCTACCAAGGTCGAGTTGATGGAAGCCAGCGAGGGAATGGAAGCCGACGGCATTGTTACCGCCACTTCTGGCACTTCTGTGACGCTGCTGGTGCTACACGAAGGTGGCAACATGTCCACGGACATGGTTGGCACGCCTCTGACCGTGGACGTCTCCAATGCCGTATTCAAAAGTCCGCTAGGCAACTCGGACTTCTCCATGCTGCTTCGAGGTTTGCCGTTCACACCGAAGTTCGACAAGGTCACGGTGGCGGTGGGACAGCGCGTACAGGTGAACGCCCCGGTAACGAGCCAGATGAAAAACAGCTTCTCAGCAACCCAGGTGAGGCTGCAGCGGCAAGCGCTGTCGGGAACGGTTGGTGCAGCGCCAATGGGTTCCAATGCCAGCTTCTTGCTGCTACTGGATGCCGACTCGGCATTCGTAAAACTGACTGGTGTGTCTAGCGTGAATGTGTATCAGGGGCCGGGGACGCAAGAGATGACCCCCGTGGCTCCGAGCACGAAGATCCGCGTGCGTGGTTTGTTGTTCTTCGACGGGACTAACTATCAGTTCGTCGCCGCGCGCGTCGCAAAGCCGGACTGACGCTTTGGTCACTGAGGGAATCCCCATGTCTCGCCGAAAGGGCGAGACATGGGCAACTTGCACCTAGATTGTCATCGAGGGGCAACCGACCGACAAAGCAGATCCGAGGATCCGCCTTCGAGAAGGGCATGGCTGCACAGCCTGCGGAAAAAACAACCAGATTTGCATCAGGGTAACGCCTTCAGCTGTGACGCCAGCGCCCAAAATTTAATTAGGAACAGGCATCAACCGCCCAGCAAGCTCGGCGGCTGATGGTCGGCAAACCCGGAATCGCCAAGACAACACTACCAATCTCGTCAAGCCCGCTAAACCCTCCCCATCTACCCCAAACCTGACAGGACTTCCTTAGTAAGGAGTGAAATCCTGCCGGTAGCTCAGGTTGACGATGTCCTGGAACATGGGCGTGCCGGGGGGAAGGTTCGCCGGGTTCAAGAACAGGGTGTCAAACTGGTAGTTACGAGCGGGCGGGCTGTAGACGAGCGTGCAGCACTTGAACGTACCGGTGGCATATTGGGAGTAATAGAGGCTTACCAAGGAGCCGCGATAACCAAGCGTCTGGCCGCCCCAGTTTTCGGTGTAGCGCAGGAAGTTGTGCATTCCACCATCGGTTCCGAAGTCCTGGCCGGTCCCGCCGATATGCTGGAAGTTCACCCCCTTGCCGGCAGCGATTGCCATGCGGTAATAGGTATTGGCCGCGGGCCGGGAACCGAGCGCGCTGGGATATTTCATGCTTTCGAAATCACTCCAGTTGGTAGAAAGGAAAGTGACCGCATCGGCAATGATTGCGGCGGCGGCATGGGGAACGTCGCTGGTAGTGTCCGGATTTGACCAGAAGGGATCGGTGGCGGAGCTATTGTAGTTGCCCTGCACGTAGACGGGGTTCTCGGAAACTACGGTGAATCCGCCACCACCGCCCTGTAGGGGCGGGAGGGTGGGAAGATTGCCGAGCCCGGCGTCCACCAACTTCAGCACGTGGCGAGCGCCCGAGACTTTGTTGGCGTAGGCATTGCCGTTGCCGCTCAGGCAATCGACTCTCAAGAAGGGGGCAGCGAGACCTGCACCGAGGTTCTTAAAGCCGCCACCCACACTGGCCGCTCCCCAATTGTCGAGCAGGTTGTTCTCGTCGACATCTTCGGGCGAATAGCCATTGGAGTAAACGGGATCAAGCGCGCCATCAGGCGAGCCATTCGCGGAGCCAGAGTTGGTAACGTCCTCAAGTCCGGACGCGCCATTGAGGGCAACCGGCGTTACATTCGGGTCGGCCACCATTCCGCGGCGATCGGAAAAGTACAGGATGTAGCCGTTCTGATTGGTGAAATTCACATTGGGACCGCTGGCGCCAATCGCGCCCAGCAGCCACTGCCGCAGGTTGGCCACATCGATCTCAACTGCGTTCACGACGCCGTTGGCATAGCAAGTCGTGCCCGCCAGGGTGGTCGAATCGCGCGGGAAACCTTCGCGCGCGTCGTAGAAGTTGATCGGATACCAACTGTACTGCGAATTGGGGCCGGTCAGGTTCGGGGCGGGAGTGTCCGTGGGAGTGATTGCTCCATCGCTGTTGCGATCGGCGCGTTTTTGGAAAATCAGGATGGCGTTCGGGTGTCCAGTAACATCGGCACCAGGAGCGTTTCGCGGAAGGAGGCTTCGAGCAAATCCCAGGCCTAGCCACTCGTTCGTGACACCCACCCAGTTACCGGTGTTTCCGTTTAGATATTCGACGCGCAGATAACTGTCAAAGAAATTCCAGTTGCCGGTAGTCGGAAACCAGTTTGGATCATAGCCGCCCTGGGCTTGCGCGAAGTAGCTGGTGGATCCCGCCGGCGTTCCCGGGACGTTGTTGACGGAAAGCCCGCCCAGCCAAACGTCTTGTCCGTCCGGATTCGGGCTTGCGCTTCCGTCGGTATGGAGGGAGGCCAAAGTATCGGCCAGTATTACCCTGATCTCGGCTTTGTTGTACTCGCGCGAAGCACCCAGGGGCGAAGTTGCGGATTCACCGGCGGGTGGTTTGCGGATAATCTGAATCTGCGTCGCGCTGGCATTCATGCTGGCGCCGCCCACGAAAGGAAGCGTCAGCGGAGTTACGCCGGTTGCATTGTTGGCGATAAATCCGTTGTAAGTGTTGGTGGAGATATTGAACCATCCCGGGTTCTGTGCGCCGGCGGACGGAATACCGCCGCTCCAGCTGGCTTGTGGGACCGCGAAGCTCAAACAATTCGTGGCGGGCTGAGCCGTGTTGCAGCCGCCACTTGCATTGGCAGCGTACACCGTGCCGCCGTAACCGCTGGAAGTGGGCCAGTCATTGGCCAGACGGTCACGAATGATCTGACCGGCCGCCGTGACTTTCGAGTAAAAGACCAAAGTCGAGCCGCTGGCCACGTAAAGGTTGCCGTTGGTGTGCACGCGTCCGCGAAAATCGAATCTCGGGCCGGCGAAATAACTCAGGTCGCTATCGGAAAAGACGCCGAACTGGAACACCGGGATCAGCGCCACCTCGACGTTGCGGAGCATGTTGACGTTAGCGCCACCGGGACGGGTAGCGTTCACTTGCAGGGTGTAAAGAACCTTTTCCGCAGTCAAGCCGGCATTTGGCCCGGCGCTGATCGTACCCCAAGTTGCCAAGGGGTTGCCGGCCGCATCGACCACTGTCGGCTTGATGCTCTCCACGTAATTCATGTTTGGAACCATGGCTGGAGTAGGCGGGTTGTTAGCCAGGTTGGCAATCGCCGTTGGACTGGGAGCAAGGCTTACCTGATAGAGTTGGGCGAGGTCGGCGGTGAGCTTTTCCATACCGGCTTCAGCGCCGTAGTACGCCACGTTGCTCTCTTTATTATTGCCGCCCATCCGCGTCTCGCTGCCCACCAGCATGATCACACCCACAGCGATGCCCGACATCAGGGTCAGCAGGAGCAGAGCGGCGATCAGCGTGAATCCTCGCGAGCGACTTGTGGCGTTACGCATAGACTTGTCTCCCGAACTCTTAAGCCATTACTTGTAGCGGTCGCGGAAATTCAGATTCCGCGTACTGACTGAGCTCACCAGAGCCATGTTTTGGGCCTTGTTTCCAGACAACATGCTCTGTCCCATCAACGTTATGTTTACCTTGTGAATCTGGCTGGGCGTGAAACCGGCTCCGATAGGGTCTTTGACATTGGCGCAGGTGGGCCCAGTCGTGACCGAATCGCACAGGTCATAGGTGAACTGCAAGTCGATGATGTTGTCCGCCACCGGCACGGGTTGCTGCCCATTGACTTGGCGCATCAACCGCGGCGGCTGACGATTGGCGGGGACTTCTACGAAATAAGTCACCGCCATGATCCGCCACGCAGTGGTCGGGCTGCAGCAGGTGATGGACGCGATATTGCCCTGCGTGGCGCCAGACTGGTTGATATTCAAAGGATCCAGGTTGCTGAAGGTAATCGCGCTTCCACCCGGCGTAATGCCGGTCACCTCTCCGATGGCCCAGCCGTCGCCGCCTGCACTGTTACTCAGCATAATCAGGTCACCCACCTTGATTCCGTTCGCCGGATCATCCGCGGGCGGCGGAAGAGGCGTAGGGACGGGCACAGGCAAAGCGAGATTGATGGTGGTGCCGGTGTTGTCCGGAAAGGTGACTTGGTATTGATTCAGCGGGAAGCTGTAATCGACGTAGATGACCGTAATGGCGTCGGCCGCGCGGTTGGTGGCGGGAATTACTCCCGGCCCGCCTTTTTCCATGCCATTACCCGGTCCCGGAATCAGGCCGTACATGTAATTGTTGACGGGCGTTGGCGGAGTTCCGATTGTGCCGGTAGGATAACCATTGTTATTCAACCAACAAGTTCCGCCCTGATCGCAGGTGAAGCGGGAAACACTCGCACCGCCACCGTTCGGCAAAGCTAAGCCGCCAGGACGCAAGCCGGCACCGGCCATGCTCACGTCTTTGACAATCAGGTTGACGCCGGCACGGACGTTCTGCTGCATCTCGGCCCGCCTCACGACCAGGGATGTGGCCTCCATTCCGCTGCGAAAGATTTCAGTGACCGCTGCCAGAACCATCAAACCCAAAGCCATAGCCACGATGAGTTCGACCAAGGTGAAACCGCGTTCATTGGTAGTCACTGGTTGCATTGCTGCCTCTCAGCGGTAAGGCGAAATCAGGCCCTGGACGGTGTAGCTGCGCTGTCCGCCCGGAGGGGTCGCGTACGACACTGTCACAATGACTTGCCGCAAATTGGGGTTAGGACCGCCACCTACCGCCGGCACAGGGTTGATGGTTATCGTCCGCGTGAAGTAGGAAAGGGACATGGTCACGTCATCGGCCGTTCCCAGGACACCGTCTGGCCCCGGTAAAATCACGCATTGATAGACGCCAGGGCAGCCAGGTTGTGGGCCATCATCGGCGGTGCCGTCCAATCCGTCGGGGCCTGCTCCCATCAGTGGTTGCGGCCCGGCAGTGAATATGCCATTGGGGGTATTCTGAATCTGGGCGTACGTAATCTGGTTGGTGGCGCGTGCGGTGAAGATACTCTCAAATGCTTCGGTCGCCTTTTGCCGTGCGATTTCGTCTTGCTGCACGAGTCCGGTGGTACCTACCGCCATAGCAAAGGACGCCAATATGGCTACCAGACCAATCGTGAGGACCACGATGGCAATCATCACTTCCAGGAGCGTGAATCCCTCCTGCCGCGTTCGTTTCTTGGCTATTGCTCGATCCATGTCGCTACTCCCGACTGACTCACCAGCCGCCAGCCTCGGATTCTGCCCGTGCTCCCGAATACCGTGATTGACTTCGAGCTGAAAAGATCGCCGTTGCGGGCGAGATACAGGATTCCATTGTTCAGGTTTCCCAGCATGTCGTGTGCAGAGCCATCGGGTAGAAACATGACCAGGTTGGTTCTGCCCGCGCCGACGCCCTGATTAAAGTCAATGGCCACCGAGCCATTTCCGAATCCATCGGGGACTGCGCCGGTGGGAACGCCCGACAGGGTCTGGAACTGAATGTCAAACGGCAAATCAATCGTGCTGACCTCGACCGGCGCGGGAGAAACCGGTTGCGCCACGTCCCAGCGGAACACCTGAATGCTGGAGGGATTGGGCGCGCCAAGCGGCACCGGTGTCCCGGTTGGCGCGGGCTGTCCGAAGACAACGATGTAACGTTTGCGCTCCGCAATCGCGCGCTGACGGGCGGTACGCAACAGCATCAGGACGTTGTCATAGGCCCCGTTCACGCGCGCATCTCTCAATGCGGGTTGCAGGGTGATGAACATAATGCCGAGCACGACTATAATGATGCCCAGCACCGCAATCATCTCCACCATTGAGAAACCACGCATTCGGCGCAAGGTCGCGGGCCCTTTCTTCGGAGGACGAAGATCCTCCATTCCTGTGGCAGAGTCCCCGCCAGGGAAGCCCCTCGTAGAGCCACCATGGGTCGGGGATGGCGATGGCCTGCCACATCGTGCGCGGCTCGAAGCAGGTCAAAGCAAGAGCTCTTTTAATCGTAAGGGGGCTGCTACACGTGCTTCAAGATACGAAAGGCGTAGAGGCGACGACGCCAATGGGCAGGTTTCTTTAGTAAGTAATCACACGGGGAATTACTGTGGTAATGTCGGCCAGCAATCTGAGACACCCACTGGGACTCAGTGGGTGTTCTTTGCCCGCGCCCTTCGCTTTTCCGCGACAAAAATTGATTTCGGAATCATGCAGTGAACGCCTTTGCGGATATCCACCACCTCGGTCACGCGACAATCTCCGGCCATGGAAGTGAGCGCGTACGCTTCTTCGCGGCTCATGGGCACTATCTTCTGGGTTGACAGCCAGTTCACTGTCTGCTGGACGGCAATTCTCATCGCCTGATTCAGGTCCTCATCGAATCCAGTGAAGATCCAGTTATCTTTCGTCTCTGCGCGGGGCCATTCGATCTTGAGGTCTTTGCGCACGACTGGCTGAATCTCGATCTCCTTGTAGGCGCATTCGAGAGCAGTGAGGTTGACTTCGCCATTGCCCTGGCGGCAATGCGCGTCGCCAATCCAAATTAGTCCACCCTTGAGAAAGACCGGCACGTACAGCGTTGAACCTGCTTGCAACTCGTTGAGGTCCATATTGGACCCGTTCTTCCACGGGCGCAGCGTGCTGGTCCTGCCCTTGGCATCGTGAATAGGCGGGCCGGCCTTCTGTGGCGGTTCGTCCGGGTCCACCCCTACCGCCAGGGTTCCGGGAAAGGGAGCGAGATTGAGAACGATCCCCGGCTTGAACTCGGTCTGCATCTTGGTCAGGTCGAGCTTGTAATAACGGACAAATCCTTCAGGGAATTCGGAGGCCAGCAACCCAACGGTGGGGAATTCCTTTCCGGGCAAATTGAAGTTAAAGCCGTCTGCTTTGGGGACGATTTTGAGGATGTGGATTTCGAGGGTGTCTCCCGGCTCAGCACCGCTGACATAGATTGGGCCGGTGATGGAGTGGGGGCCGCCGCCATCGTTCTGTTTGCGCAGTTCCACCAGCTTTTCCATCGGCACGCCCGGGTGCACCTGGTCGAGCGAGTGCATCAGGGTCTCGACTGAGACGGTGTCACCGGAATCGATCGTCAGCTTAGGCGGTTCCTTGGGATCCAACCAGCCCCATTGCACGGTGTCGGGCGTGGCGGCCAATGAGTGGTGCTTGTGCGCAGGATTCGGTTGGGGTTTTGCGTCACTTTTCGTTCGCCCCCAAACCAGCAGTGACGAGCAGAGAATCAACACCAGCGCCGACCGAGTCCCGACTGGGTATTTCATAGTCGTTGCCCTCAGCAATGTTCAGCAGAAAAGAGTGGGCGGATTCTAGCACACAGGCCGGGACCGAGGAGCGGAATCGTAGATTAGCGGGCGCGCAAAACTTAGGCCTGGCGCCGCAAAAATCTGCTGGCGTCCAGGCCTTTTGCGAAGGAGCCGAACACTTCTTCGTCGTTTACCAAGACGAGTAGCACTTGCGGTTCCAATGGAAGCAACCCAAGACGGCTGGAAACAGTGAGGTAACCGATAACGTCGTGCGGGATTGGAAGCTGGCGTGTGTCGGTAGGACACACGTCGAGTCCGAGAGTGTCTCGCCTGAGAACCGCTTAGAAAGGCTTTACTATGGCAATCAGTGCGGTTCGTTCTCTTGGTCAGGCTTGGTACCTTGGCGACTATCAGGCCTCTCCCTATCGCGCTCATCGCGCTCAATGCCGGGTTGGCGCATACGGTCCTCGGGACCTTCGCGGAGGTTCTGCATCTCGTGGGGGCTCTCGGGGTTTCGATTCCTCTCCACCCAAGTCGAGAAGCCAGGTCTGATCATCACGGGCGGACCGACCGTTCCTATCCCTTCGACCTCCACCAAGCCCTCGAACACCTCCACCTCGGTGCGCTGCTTTTTGGTTACCTCAACCGAAAACCGCGTGCCACGAACCGTGATCACTGCGGTAGGAGTGCCCATTCGGAAAGACGGCGTACTGCCGAGGCGCTTCTCAATTTTGTTGACCACCTTGCCGATCAACAATTCGAGGGAGAATCCCTTGTCCTGATCGGGGGCCTTCAGCACCACCTGGCTGTGGGATTTCACCAGCATCTGGGAGCCGTCCGCGAGACTCAACAAGAGGCTGCCCTTGCCAATCTCAATCCTGCTGTCGGGCGTGATCACGAGGCCCGCTTGAGCAGCGACAGGTTCCCCTTGGGGAGATCGGATGGAAACCTCTCCCTTAAGCTCGCTGACGGTGGCCGAGCCAATTGCGAGTGTGGTGGGGGGAGCCTCGGGATTCTGTCCTGCTGCCAGGGTGCAGGCAATAACAATCATCAACAACAGCGGAAGCGCTCGATACGTTCTCATAAGGTTTCTTTCGCCGTAGCCGCCACATTTACTTTGGCGGGAAGATGGATGTGGAAGCAGTTGCCGTTGGGCTGGGGTTCCACGCTTACTGAGCCGCCGTGTTTCTCGGCAATACGCTTCACGAAGGCCAGGCCAAGCCCCCAGCCGGTTTTACTGGTTTCAACTTTCGAGCCTCGATAATACGAATCAAAGACACGGGATATGTCGCCGGCCGCGATGGGCGCACCGTCATTGGCGACACTAATGACTACTTCATCGTTCTCACGCCAACATCTGACTCGTATGTCCGTACCCGGGTTGCCGTATTTAATGGCATTGCCCACGAGGTTGAGAACAGCGCCACTGATGAGAGTTGCGTCCCCAATCATTGGGAGCGGCTCTCCGGAATCAAGAAGCAACCGCATCTTAGCTGCATCGGCCAGCGGTCTCAAAATGTCAAAAACTTTGCGTAGGACATCATCGACTTCCAGAATATTGCTGGAGATCGGTTTGGCGCCGGCGTCCAGTCGAAGGACATCCAGGTAGCTGTTAATCAGCGCCAACAGACGTTTCGACTCACGGAAAATCGTTTCCGGGGCGGCGGTACAGGACGGCGAACTGGGATAGCGCATCATCAACTCCGCGAAGCCCTGTATCGAAACTAGGGGAGTTCGCAGCTCATGCGTGATGAAACCCAGAGCCTCGGAACGGGCACGATCGCGCTCAACCCGGGTTCGCAAATCGGTCATAGTCACGATGGTTCCGCCCCGGGGCGAAATCGTCGTGGGAGGCAGGGGGCCACTGCGGAGAGAATACAGATCGCCGCCAAGGTAGACCTCACCCTCGAGGCTCACATCGCCTGAAAGCAAGGGTGCGCCTTCGGCCGGCTTGAGTCGAGTACGCAACTGCTCCAGTGTAAATACCGTCTCTTTGCCAGGCTGGCATATTTCCGCAAAAAGCTGGTTGCTGAGCAAAAGCTCTCCCCGTTCATTGAAGATCGCTACCAAATCCTGGGTCGATTCCAGGAGCGTTTTGTGCAATTCGTAAAGCGCACCGAGTTCTGTTTGCAGGTTGTGCAACAGGTCGAGCTTCCAGGAAAGATCGCCTTTATGCTGAGATGATCCATCCTTGCTCCGTGATGCCAGCCAAAATTGCAGCCCGAGCAATTGTCGGGTGACGCTGCGTTCCACGGTAACGAAATCCGCGCTGTAAACCAGCAGGGGGGCCAGCAGGAAGGCGAGCATGACCTGTCCGACGGGCACTATGCGTGAAATCCAGATGAAACTCAGGAGAGCGCCGGCGTAGAGTACGGTCACCGCGCCCAGCAGCAGGAGCAGCGCGGCCCAGCCGCGCCACTTGCGAAAGACCAGAACCGCGAATAGGCACCCGATCAGCAAGACTCCGGCGCCAAACCGGAGCCGAACTTCGCGCAGCATGCGCCCGGTCAAAATGCTGTCCAGGATTTGTGCGTGGACCTCAACCCCGGGGGCGGGAAGCTCAGAGGTCAGGGGCGTGCTAATGCGATCGCCGATTTCGGTGGGACCAAAGCCGACCAGCACGGGTCGCCCTCGTACGCTGTCCAAATTCTTGCTTTCCAGGGCATCGCGCGCCGAAATGGTATGGAACGGATCGTGGCGATAAGCGATGCGGGCTAGCACAGGGTGGGCCCTGCTGACCGCATACGTGTCGTCCGCAAAGGGTACTTTGTAGGCAGCCAAGAACGCCGCCGTCCGCTGCGGGTCGATCAGTCGTGCCACTTCGACCGCAAAAGCCCAACGAGAGCCGTTTAGGGTAAGTTCACGCGGCGGGAAATGGCGGCAGATGCTATCTGCATCGAGAACGGAATGGGCGTGTCCTATCACGGACGCCGCCTGGCCAAATTGAGGTAAAGGTTCGATCCAGTGCGGCCCATCAGGGAAGGCGCCAATCTTGTCCACGATTACAGTTCGCGCCTCGTGGAGCGCGTCGGCGAGCGCTTGGTCGGCAGTGGTGGACTGGGGTTCGGGCAGCAAAATATCAAGGCCGATGACGCTTGCCTCCGCCTGTGCCAGATTGCGCGTGAGTTGGGCTAAAAGATCGCGCGACCAGGGCCATCGGCCATACTCTAGCAAGCTCTCGTCATCAATCAGGACCAGTACAACGCTGGACTGTTCTTTGGGAGCGGGTGCGAGACGGAAGAACGTATCGGTAAGCCGTACTTCGGACTCACGAATCAGCGGCAGGGTTGAGAATACGAGCACAAGAACAACCAAGATGGTCGTCAGACCAAACGTTTGGCCCCAAGTCCGGCGTGTCAGCTGCCAGGTCATTTTTCATCCGTTGCTTGCAAGTCAATGCCGAGCCGCAACGCCTTTCGGTACAGGGTTTTTCTCTCGATGCCCAGCCGGCGCGCCGCTTCCGACCGGTTGCCGCGCGTCTGTTTGAGGATCTGCACAATATGCTGGCGCTCGAGTTCCAACAGCCGATCCGGGGGCACTGCCGCAGCGGCATGGGCCGCAGGAATTTCGGCAGGCCGGTGCGCCTCAGATTCCACATCTTGCGACGTAATCTCCCGGGTGGATGCAAAAATCGCCAAGCGGTTTACCGTATTCTCCAACTCGCGAACATTGCCCGGCCAAGACATTTCCTGCAAGCGCTCGACCGCCGCGGGCTCGATGGTTACGGCAAGGTTGTTCTTCGCGTTGAACTGCTGCAGAAAGTGACTTACCAGCAGTGGGATGTCCTCGCGACGCTCCTCCAGCGGAGGCATATTGATCTGCACTACGCTGAGACGGTAATAAAGGTCCTCGCGAAATTGTCCCTGTTTGAGCAACCGGGAAATATCGCGATTCGATGCGGCCAGAATGCGGACGTCTACGGGTATGTATTTTGTAGATCCGACGCGGCGGACCTGCTGCTCCTGGATTACGCGCAGCAGCTTCACCTGAAACGACAGAGTCGTTTCCGTGATTTCATCCAGGAAGAGCGTACCTCCATTCGTCGCTTCGACTAATCCCTTATGGATGTTGCCGGCGCCCGTGAAAGCCCCTTTCTCATGGCCAAACAGTTCGCTTTCCAGGATGGTCTCAGTGAAAGAACCACAATTGACGGGCGTAAACGGCTGCTCGGACCGCTGGGAGTGCTGATGTATGGCGCGAGCCACGAGTTCTTTGCCGGTGCCGCTGGCGCCGGTGATCAGGACATTGACATTGCTGGCAGCGACTCGCCCGATGGCTTTGTACACCTCAAGCATCTTCGGACTTCTGCCCACGATCGCCGATTCTTGGGGATCGGGCGCGGCAATGGTTTTTGGTTCCAGGCTCTGCGACCGGAAGCCGTCCGCGCGGACTGAAATAGCGCGAATCTGGTCGATAGCCAACGGCTTGCTGACGTAGTCGATCGCGCCCTCCTTCAACGATCGGGCCGCAGTCTCGACACTGATGTGAGCCGTCATGATCACGGGATAGAGTCTTGGCCGCAAGGCGCGCAAGCGGCCAAGAACATCGATACCGTTTACCGCTCCAAGGTAGACATCCACCATCGCCAGGTCGGCTTCGGCTGAGCTCAGATAGTGTTCGGCGTCTTCCGGGCGGACAAATGTGCGGCACTCGTGTCCTTCGGCCGTAAAAACAGCCTGCAAGAACGAACACGTGTCAGCGTCGTCGTCGACAACGATTACCCGCAGCGGGTCCATAAGGGTACTCTGGCGAAAGTAGTTTACTGCAGAGTTACGGTGTAAATGAGCAATTCTGGTGCCAAGGACGCTG
>Ga0209577_10002859_pt1 | contig 16360 bp, 12 predicted proteins | sample GraSoiAngelo_109_FD_185874 | JGI IMG/M metagenome (GOLD analysis project Ga0209577, IMG submission 185874) | Grasslands soil microbial communities from the Angelo Coastal Reserve, California, USA - 14_0903_12_20cm (SPAdes) (version 2) | ecosystem: Environmental > Terrestrial > Soil > Grasslands...
TGCCAACTGGACACTCTGCGCGGTATCGACGACAAACAATTGGAAGTCCTTGAACGTGTGCCGGCGGTAATAGCGGCGCCCCTGCCGCTCAACATAAAGATCGACGATTTTGGGCAACCACAGTTCTTGCGCTCTGCTCGGGAATTCGACCGGCTGATAGGAAATCGCTACGTGATCCACATTGAGGCCAACCTCCGGAAGCGGCTTCACCAGCTCGGTTTCGATCCGAAGCACCTGAAACGTTCCGGGATCGATCCAGGCGCGGCCCTTGAGCGGGAGCGAACTGTATTTTCCTCCTGCCGAATAGGAAAGAATCCGGCTGGGCCGATCTGGCCTCTGAACAAAATGCACCTGCCAGGCAGATCGCCCTTCCCATGCTCCCAGGCCTTCGCAGGCAAAGGTGTAATCGGATGCAAGCACCGGATGAAAAAGCAAGGCGATGGCCGGCATTCCTTGCGTCGCGATGTGAGCCGGAAACTGTCCCGGGTCAGAACTGCCGTTTCGATATTCATCGATCAGGAAAACATCCCTGGAGGTTCGCTTTACCGTCACGACATAATTGAAGTCCCGCACCTCCTGCGAGTGCCAACCACCAGTCACGTCGATCGCCTGATGCTCAACTCGTTCTGTCGCGGTGAACTTTTCCAGGTTAGCGACAAACTCCTTCATGCGCTGCCCTGCACCCCGCACAACGTGAGGAAGAGGACATTCCACCCGAGGATCCACAACAGGCACGTTATTGTCGATTCCGCTTGAAATCCAGGAACTTGGATCCACAGCCGTGACCGGCGAAGCCGACGCTTTGTCCGGTGCTTGCACATCAAAGGGCTTGGGCTTCATCACCACGAAACGCGTCAGAAGACCCTGGTGCGGTTGAATCTGTATCTTCTGACGGACGTTCAAAAAGCCGGGCGCGCTGGCCTCCATGATGTAAATGCCAGGTGGCACATCGGTGAAGAGCATCTCGCCATCCGCTTCCGTCCGTCCCGCTACTTCGTAACCCTCGTTTGGCATCACACGGACGCTGGCTGAGCCCGCGAAGGGCGACTCGTCCGGAAGTCGAAGGCGGATGCGGAGTGAATTTGCCCCCGAACTAGCTTGAACGACGGATTTTTCCGCGGGGATCGACTGTGCGCACAGGCTTGAAATGGACACAAGCAGCGATGACAAAACCACGGCGAAATGACGGACAAATCGCGCCCCGAGCATAGTCGCCCCACAGCAATGCGAGCCATTATATGCTGAGATCCCGAATTCCTGGAATCGGATCGGTGCCGCAACCATTTCAGTTGTGTCTGGCCAAAACCAATCGTCGATTTAGTGATCGCGGCCTTCATAACGTTTCATCGCTGCTGAAGCCTCTCTGGAGAGTTTCCTGTCGTCCCGACAATTGCCCGGCATCTACCCCTCTGCTAGTCTAGGAAGTTTTCGCACCGCCTCCGATTTCAGCCAGAGGTCTAATTCATGCCTGCCATCAAATTCCGCGGGGTTGATTTCATCGCATTCGACAGTCTGCTTTCTGACGACGAGCGCCTGGTTCGCGCCACGGCTCGCAAGTTCATCGAAGACAATCTCATTCCCATCATCGAGGAATGCAACCGCGCCGGCCGCTTCCCGCGCGAACTGGTCAAGCCCATGGCGGAGCTGGGCTTTTTCGGTGCGAACCTGAAGGGCTACGGCTGCGCGGGCATGTCGAATGTCGAGTATGGCCTGGTCACTCAGGAACTGGAGCGCGGCGACTCGGGCGTGCGCAGCTTCGTCAGCGTGCAGTCAGCGCTGGTAATGTACCCCATCTACACCTTTGGCTCCGACGAGCAGAAAAACACCTGGCTGCCTGCCTTGCAAAAAGGCGAAAAGCTGGGCTGCTTCGGATTGACCGAACCGGATTTCGGCTCAAACCCCGGCGGCATGCGCACCCGCGCGAAGAAGGTTGGCAAGGAGTACGTGCTCAATGGCGAGAAAATGTGGATCACCTCGGGCACGATCGCCGATGTCGCCGTGATCTGGGCCAAGGTGGAAAATGAAGGCGACCAGGTCCGTGGATTTCTGGTGGAGGCGGATCGCCCCGGCTTCAAGGCTGACGACATTCACGGCAAGTGGTCGCTGCGGGCCTCCGTCACATCGGGACTGTCGCTGCAGGACGTGCACATACCCGAGTGCAATCTGCTACCCGGGTCAGGCGGTCTGAAGTCTCCGCTGATGTGCCTGAACCAGGCACGCTACGGGATCGCTTGGGGCGCGGTCGGGGCGGCGATGTCGTGCTACGACTGCGCCCTGCAGTATTCCCTGCTCCGGAAACAATTCCGTGACCAGCCCATCGCCTCGCATCAGCTTGTGCAGGAAAAGCTTACCTGGATGATCAACGAGATCACGAAGGCACAGTTGCTCGTGCTGCAGGTCGGAAGACTAAAAGACGCGGGCAAGGTCGAGCACCAGCACATTTCAATGGCGAAGCGGAACAACGTCTGGATGGCGCTGGAGTGCGCGCGCCTCTCGCGCGACATCTTAGGTGCGAACGGTGTGGCCGACGACTACCCCATCATGCGCCACCTGATGAACCTCGAGTCGGTGAAAACCTACGAGGGCACGCATGACATTCACACCCTGATCATTGGCCAGAGCGTGACGGGCATCGACGCGTTCTAACAAACCTCTACCACGAAGGATACGAAGGAAATCAAGAATGCCATCGTGGCCTTTGTGTCCTTAGTGGTTGATTTTGACTTTGCTTCAGGAATGCGGCTCAGTTTTTCGCCGCGACGATTGCTCCAGGCGAGACTTCCGCCGCCCCTTCTTTACGCGTTCCCACTCCCACTGCCATCGCCGTATTCTTCGGGAACACGACCTCGGTTCCCCTGGCGATGAAGTGCGAGTACACCGACATGCCGGCACCGTAGGCGCCCATGGTGTAACCCAGAGCGCGCGAGCGCACGGCGAATCCCAACGCCATGCCCACGAGTTTGAACCCATTGACGCCGCCGGCGACGCGAGCACCGGTTCCGCCTCCGTTGGTAGCCACACCGTTGTCCACGTCAGTGTCGGAATGCATGGAAGCTGCAGCCAAAGCGAGCGACAATCCGGTCGCCAGATAGCGTGACTTCGACGTAGTAGCCTCGGCTCCGCCTTCGGAGTCGAGTTTCACGTTCGCATTCTTGCCGGCCTGCACGCCTTCGAGCGTCGCTTCCACTTTTTGCTGAACGCCGTCCGGCGGAACGAGTTCTCGAAACTCGATGCGCAGCTGTCCATTTTTCTTCATGCGGCGCGCAGGCTGCACTTGTCGAACCACGCCTTTCAGCTGGCTTCCCTGCGGGAGAATCAGATGCTTTTCATTGTCCAACAACGGTTGCGACAGGACCGCCTGCACATTGTCACCCTTCTGTGCGCTTGCCGAGGTCAGCGGCGTGACCAGCCAGGCGTGCACCATGGCTCCAGGTGGCAGCGGTCCGCCGATCGCCTCCGCCATCTGCGGTGTCATGACTTCGCTGCCGAAATCGAGTGGCTGATTGAGTTCCGCGAAATACACCGTTCCGGCTGGAATGAATTGGCGATGCACGGGCAATTGCCCTTCGACGTAGCGCTTCACGCGACGAACACGCCCGGGTGTTTTCAACTGCTTCATCGCGTTGTCCCACTGCTGGCGGGCTTGTTCCTTCGCCTGCCGGGTTCGCTCGCTTGCCTGATCTTTCACCTTATTCGCTTTTTTGTTTTCCGACGCGGCCACGAACTGGATCACCTGACCCGAGCCGGGCGTCACCGAGGTCGAGAGCGGAATATGCCTGCCATCCGCCAGCACCAGATCATTGAAAGTGACTTCCACTTTGCGCACCGGCGAGAAATCGCCATCGAGCGCGGCCAAGGTGCGCTTGCCCCGGGTGGTCGCTTCGATCTTCGTAACCTGCCCGTTCACTTCCGACCCGACCGGAATCACGACATGATCAAACGCATACACCGGGTCGACCACACGCCCATGGATCGTCTGACCCACCGCTTTCACGCGGATTTCCTGATCGAGCGCAACCTGCAGCGGTGTGCCCTTGGGGACAGTCAGCGCAACCGATTGCGGCTGCGCAGGCGCCACATTGACTGCCGCAGGCGGCTTTCGGGCGGTTCCCGGCGACAACTGTGGCATGGGCGGTTCCTGAGCGGCGGCGGCAGTCACGACAGCGCCAGCACACAGGGCCACGCGGAGGATGGGTCGAACCGGCATTTGGAGACTCTCCCAGGATAAGTGGATTGGGCTCCCTGCCACACTCGGCGAACGAGGAGCCACAGACAGGACTCAACTTTCAGTTGGCGGGCTGTGATTCTTATCGATGCATAACTCGATAGACTCGTTGTGTCGCCCACATTGTTGTTGCTGTGAAGCTATTGTAGGCCGACTCTTCGCACCCTGTTTATCAAAAATTCTGAACAGGTCCCCCTGTTTTGGGATGGTATCCTCCTGACTTGTGGTTATCAGGATCATCCGGATACTCGAAGCTATTCCCGCTCGATGATTCAGAAACTTCTCGCAATCCTGACCCTTTTGTCCGCAATGGCGATCCCCAGCCATGCCAAGACCGAGTTCGGCAAACTGCAGGGAGCCGAATACCGCATCGATGTCCCAGCGAACTGGAATCACGGCCTGGTGGTCTATTGCCACGGCTATGATCAGCATCCTGGCGGCGTCATCTATGACGAACGCAAGCCATTGCCGCCGGAACTCGCCGTCTTCGTGAAGGACGGATATGCCCTGATCCAGTCGGGATACTCCTCCGGGGGATGGGCCGTGGAACAAGCCGTTCCCGATATCGAAGCGCTGCGTAAATATTTCATCGACAAATACGGCTCACCCAAAGAGACCTACATCACCGGTCACTCGCTCGGTGGATTGCTGACCGTAGTCATGATTGAAAAGTATCCCGCCGGCTACGATGCCGGGCTTGATCTGTGCGGCGCGGTAGGCAGCGCGCCCCGCATGCTGACCCGTGCCTTCGACGGCCGGGTCCTGTTCGATTATTACTTCCCGGGCCTCCTGCCCTCCCCCGCCAAGGTGCCCAAAGAATTCGAGATGACGCAGCCGATGTCGAAGGCCGTCTTTGACCGCTTGCTTGCGAAACCGGAGTCAGCGACCACAATCCGGAAGCTGTTGGGCATGCACACCGATCAGGACCTCGCGGCCACCATCATTTTTCTGACCTTCATCCTCAAAGACATCGAGCAACGGGCAGGCGGAAATCCGTTCGATAATCGCAACACGATCTACACCGGCAGCGCAGACGATGATGCGCTCAACGGCGGCGTGAAGCGTTATGCCCCCGATGCAGGCGCGCTCGCATATCTGCAGCATTACGTTACGCTGAGTGGCCATCTGACGCGTCCGGTGCTGGCCATCCACACCACCTACGATCCGCTCGTGCCTGCGGCCATTCCGAATGACTATTCTCTTCTCACGCGCGAAGCGGGCGCCGGCGATCTGTTTGTGCAACAGTACGTGAAGCACGGCGGACACTGCCACATCACGCCGGATGAAACGGAAAAGGGATTTCAGGAACTGAGGCGTTGGAAAAACGCGCACCAGGCTCCGAAGGCCGGTTGGTTGCAGTGAATATGGAGGAACGGGCGTCTCGCTCGTCCAGTCGGGCGCTGACGCCCGCCCTTCCACAAGATCTCGGCGGCTGTCCAGTTATGCCATAGCCGTGAAACGAACAAGTCCTGATAAAAAATGAACTCACAAATTCTCACCACCGAGCGTCTCGTTCTGCGGCCTTATTCGTTGTCGGACGTGGAGCCTCTGGTTCGCCTGGCGGGCGCGCGCGAAGTTGCAGCCACCACCCTCCGCATTCCGCATCCCTACACGGAGCAAGATGCCAAAAATTTCATCGCCACCTGTCAGGCAAGCACAGGAGACGAAGCGCGTTTTGCTATCACCCTGCGCACAGACGGGCAGTTTTGCGGAGGCACCGGACTTCTCCTCGATGCGGCACATCATCATGCCGAGTTGGGCTATTGGCTGGGGGTTCCATTCTGGGGCCAGGGTTATGCCACCGAAGCGGCTCGCGCAGTCTTGGACTACGGGTTCGACGTGTTGAACCTGCACCGCATCTATGCATCCTACCTCACACACAACGTCGCCTCCGGCGGAGTACTGCGCAAAATCGGCATGCGATATGAAGGCTGCCTGCGGGGGCATATCTGCAAGTGGGATACGTTTCATGACCTCGAGTGCTACGGCATGTTGAAGGGGGACCGCGCTGCCTGACAGTTTGCTGAAGAACTCGGATTTCGGTCGCGCTTGGAAAGAGCGCCGGCGGCCCTGCTCTATCGTTTTTGTCATTCCGACGCCGAACGCGGCGGAGGAATCTTTTTCGCCACAGCTGCGTTGAACACGTCCTATGCGCGGACGTTCTAACCTCGCGTCCTGTGCAAGGTTGGGGTGGGGAGTTTCGTAAGAAAACCGACGATAACAACACGAGAGATCTCTGGCCCGGAAGGACTCGGCGCTAAGCTAGCTCACAAGTCCTTCTAAAGCTTCGACCGTATTTACCGGAACTCGGGGCGCCTCTAACGTTCATTTGGGGCTGATTGCGAACACCTTCCTGAAAGCCGTGCTCGTTGATCGCATTCGGGTTGCCGTCCCCTTTGCCTTGTCCCATTCATGGCCACAACACAGCAACAACCGACTGACCGTCCCACCACCGAGGAAGAAGTAGAACTGCTGCGCGGCTCGGTGCAGGCAACCGTGGTCGCGCAATTCGTCATCGCGATTGCGGCTGCGGTCGGACTGATCTACCTGCTGAAACTGGTCCTGGTGACCATTCTTGTATCGGCGCTCCTGGCCTTCGCCCTCGATCCTCTGGTCGTCGCGCTTGCCAGGATACGCTTGCCGCGCGCGCTGGGCTCGGCAATCGCCGTGCTTTTATTGATCGCTTTATCGCTCGCGGTCACATTTTTCTTCTACAGCCGGGCCATCGATTTCCTGGACGAGCTTCCCCGCTTCTCGGCAGTGATTCACGACAATCTCCAGAAGCTGCAAGCGGAGGCAGAAAAGATCGAGAACAGCACGCGCTTGCTGATACCCGAGAGCAAAGGCAAGAAACCCATTCCGGTGCAGGTGCAGCAAGCCCCCGGCCTCACCAACCTGCTCTCCTCCAGTGCCAGCCAATTTATTGATATCGCACTGGCAATCAGCTTCGTGCCATTCCTGATTTATTTCATGCTCACGTGGAAGTCGCATATTCATTCGGCGACGCTAGCAGTCTTTCCGAAAGAGAAACGGCTGGTGGCCTTTCGCACCATCGGGCGCCTCTCGGAGATGGTGCGCAGCTTCATTGTGGGCAACCTGGTCGTCGGTCTGTTGAACGCGGCCGCCTCCACCATCGTTTTCGGGTACGTTCACCTGCCCTATTTCTATTTTCTGGGAGCGATCAGCGCGTTCGCTGGACTGGTTCCGTATCTCGGGGTTTTCTTTGCGCTGCTCGTGCCTTTGGCCGCTGGAATGGGAGTCCTGACCAAAACGCAACTATCCATCGTGTTTCTGACCGTAATTTTGCTGCACGTGGTGAGCATGAATGTGCTCTATCCCAAAGTCATCGGCAGGCGCTTGCGGCTGAATCCGCTGGCCGTCGCCCTCTCGTTGCTCTTCTGGGCCTGGATCTGGGGCGGGTTCGGATTGATTCTTGCCGTTCCCCTGATGGGGAGTACCAAAATTATCTGCGACTACATCGAGCCCCTTCAGGGACTGGGCGCTTGGCTGGGAGATTCCTCCTCCAAGGGCCGGCTTACCCGTACAACTCAGTGAGCAACTCGTAGGCGCGCCGCAGGTGTGGAATCACGATGCTTCCTCCCACCACCAGCGCCACGTTGAGGGCTTCTTCCTGTTCGGGTCGCGTAACGCCGAGGCGATACGACTGGATGATGTGGTAGTTGATGCAGTCGTCGCAGCGCAGCCCCGCCGAGACCACGAGTCCCATTAACTCCTTGTACTTCGCCGGCAGTGCACCTTCGAGATAGGTGTTGTGGTCGATGTTGTAAAACCGCTTGACCAGAAAGTTGTCGGCTTTATCGACGTTCACGTTCAGCCGCGCGCGTGTCTCAATAAATCGTCGCGCGATTTCGCTTTTCTCCGCGACCTGCTTCTCGGTGAAAACGTAGGTGGGTTCTTTCCGTTCGATGCTCATGCCCGAAGCGTAGCAGAACTTGAGCGTGATTCCGTGACTCGGTCAGTATGCCCTGCCCCCGGACATTGTCATTCCAGCACCAAGCGCGCGGACAGCCTGCCCACTTCCCCCATGATCCTGTCATTCCGACGCCGCGAGGCGGAGGAATCTGGTTCGCATCCCAGCCGTCTTACGCCAATCCGCTGATTCATCCCGCTCGGGCGGCGCAAGGAAGAATTGTGAGTTGCGGCAGTTCCACGCCGCAACTCACATTCGATGGTCAGTTTGCGGCGATTCCGTTGAAGCCGGCCGTGCTCGGGAAGCTGCCAACCTCTCCGAGATTCGTGAGACTGCCGTCCGGCTGAAGGGCGAAAATGCCGATCGTGCCAGTTCCGGAATTCAGCGTATACAAGAACTTTCCGTCGGCACTCACGGCGATGTCGAGATTCGTGCTTCCTGCAGGATTTGTTCCCACCACAGTTGCACCAACTGGAGTCAACGCACCGGTCTTGCCGACGGCGAACCCTGAAATTGTGGACGAACCGGCATTTGAGACGTACACGAAACGTCCGTCCGGGGTCACCACATTCCAGCAATTTGCGTTGCCCAGAGTCGGAACGCCGAGGCTGATGGGACTGAGTGTCCCGTCGGACGCGACCGCGTACGACGAGATCGTGGAAGCATTGTTTCCGCCTGCGGGCCCGGTTTCCGAAACCAGAGCGGCGCCGCTGCCAGCGAACGTGACGGCAAAGGTCCCCGGAGCTGCGTCTTGGTTGACGACAATCGGCGACAGCGTGCCGTCAGCCTGCACGCGAAAAACATCCAGGTTGTTCGTGGCACGTTCGGTGACGACCAGGAATTGGCCATCCGGACTGAAAGCGAGGGATGCAGCCTCGGAATTATTGGTGGTAAGGAAACGGGTCGAGCTTGCGATCCGCGTGAGACGCCCGTTGCCAAATCGAAATCCCACCACGTTGCTGCTGCCGCCCACATTGAGCACGTAGACCAGGTTTCCATGCTGGGCGACCGCATTCGGTTCGCTGCCGCCGGAGGCCTGCTTGTCGGCGAGCCGCAGTCGCGAGCCTTCCACTGAAAGGACGGAGACTTCTCCGCTGCCTCCATTCACGGCAAATAACCAGAAGTGGTCCTGGCTCAAAGTAAGCGAACCCTGGGACTCCAAGGGATCGGTCAACCCCCCAGTTCCCCGGCCGCCGGTCGCGAAGCGGCGACGTTCTCGCAGTGAGCCATCTGCGGCGCGCTGAAAGGAAATGATTTCGTTGCGGTCCACGTTGTTTGTCATGACAAACACAGCGCCCGGTTCGTTCGAATGGTTGTCCTGTGCATTGGCTGGGAGTGCTGACGTAAGAAACATCGCCAGCGCGAGAATCGACAGAGAGCGAACAGCGTTTCGCATTTCCTGACTCCAGTTTTATGGATTGTGCGCCGGAAAACACACGGGAGCCTCGCACCGGGGCCAGTGCACGCGCGTTTCGCGTCGCTGTGCTGAATCAGAGCTACGCGACCGCCGAAAGTTTCACGCTGCGTGGAAAAGTTTTGCCGAAAGTTGTGGAAAAAAATTGTACGGAACCGTGCCTTGTACAAGACCTCCAGGCCTGTTCTCATTCCTGGACGAAACTCCCCACCCTTGTCATTCCGACGCCAGGCCTCTTGTCATTCCGACGCCGAAGCTCTCCACCCTTGTCATTCCGACGCCGAAAGGCGGAGGAATCTGCGGCACTACCACACTGTTGCCGAATCGATTTTGCGATGCTGTCAATGAAGAGGCAGGCGTCCCCGCCCGCCAGACGAGCAAGACGCCCGCCTCTCCACCTGCATGCAAGTCCGTGCACTAGGTGATCCCCGTCCTTTTCCTCCCCACCCCCTTAGCGGTATAGTCTCAACCCGGTCTTCATACTTGTGGAGGCACTGATGGCAACCGACACCCGGGCTGAAGCGAAGATCAAGAGCTTCGGCGTCAACATTGAAAGCGATCTCGCGCTGGAATTCCTGCGCGTGGTGGAGAAAGCGGCCATTGCGTCGGCGCGCACTATGGGCCAGGGCGATCGCCCCCAGGCCGATCAGGTCGCAACCGAAGCCATGCGCCAGACCATGGACACCGTCCCCATGCGCGGCAACATCGTGATCGGCGAAGGTGAACGCGACGAAGCGCCCATGCTGTACATCGGAGAAAAAGTCGGCGCCGAGTTTCCCGATGGCCGGAATGTTCCGGAGATCGACATCGCGGTCGATCCGCTGGAAGGCACCAACCTGTGCGCGACCGGGGCACCCGGCGCGATCACCGTGCTGGCTGCGTCGGAGAAGGGCGGCCTCTTGAACGCGCCCGATTGCTACATGGAAAAGATCGTGGTCGGGCCGTCCTGCAAGCACGCGGTCGATCTCGACGCCCCGGTGGCGGACAACTTGAAGAACATTGCCCGGCGACTGCAGCGCGGAGTCGATGATCTGGTCGTGATCGTGCTCGACCGCCCACGCCACGAAAAATTGATTTCCGACATTCGCAAAGCTGGAGCGCGTATCAAGCTGATCGGTGATGGCGATCTCTCGGCCGGCATCGCCGCGGCCGTCATCGGCACGGGCGTGCACTGCGTCATGGGATCGGGCGGCGCGCCCGAGGGCGTCATTACCGCCGCGGCCATCCGCTGCCTCAACGGATACATGCTCGGCCGCCTGGTCATCAACAAGCCGGAACTGGAAGAGCGCATCGCCAGGATGGGCATCAAGGACGGCAAACGCATTTACGAAGCGCAGGATCTCGCGCCCGGCGAGCAAATGATTTTCGCCGCCACTGGCGTAACCGACGGATCGCTGATGCGCGGAGTCCGCTTCTTTGGAGAAGGCATTCGTACCTCGTCCGTCATCATGACTCTAAAGACGGGCCGCGTACGTTTCATCGACAGCATCCACCTGGAAAAGGGCGCCGACGTGAAAGTGAGGTTCGCGTAATTAATGGAGGGTCGGGCGTCCCCGCCCGACGCCTTTTTTACGCATTTATTTCAAGTACTCCGAATCTTTTTTCAGCTCCTCAGGAATTTTCGGAAACGGCGGAAACTCCTGGGAATGTCCTTTGAACAGGTGCGCCGCCTCTTCCGATCGCTTGGTGCCGTCGTGCACAGCAATCTTGTGCGGATGCTCCGGCGAGTAGCCTTCCCACAGTGACACGCCCGCATACGCGCCATCCTTGCGCAGGATGTAATACGTCATATCCATGAAGCGGAGCTTGTTCATGTCGTTGTTGTAATTGCGGGCGATGCGCTTAAGGGCATCCATGCCGGCCTCGTGCGGAGACATGCCATGCCGCATGTTCTCGACAATAGTGTGCGCTCCGGCGACCTTGATGTTCTCTTCCCCGCTGCCGGTCGCGCCCGCCGAGCCCACGTCCTGATCGGTGTAGCAGCCCGCGCCGATCACGGGGGAATCGCCGCAGCGCCCCGGAAGTTTGAACGCGAGCCCGCTGGTAGTGGTAATGCCCGACATCTCGCCTTTCTCATTCAGCGCCGAGCAATGGATTGTCCCTGTAGGTGGGAAGAGCACCCGGTGAACGGCCTCTATGCGGAATTCCGGCTCGATGCCCAGCTCGCCAGCGCGTTCGGCCAGCCATTCGATGCGCTCGCGCCAGAGTTCCGCTTTCGGCTTGCGGTCCTCGGACTGCGACTCCGGGGGTTGCCACGTCGGATCGGCGATTCCCGGTCCCCACCAGTCGCCATTGGAGTGATATTCCTTCCACAGCTGCCAGATCTTGCGCGAATGCTCGGTCAGAAGATTTTCGCGCGGAAAGCCCATGGCCACGGCAAAGCGTTCCGCGCCCTCCCCCACCAGCATCACGTGCCCGGTATGCTCCATTACGGCCTTCGACACTTTGGAAACATTCTTGATATTGCGCACGCCCCCCACAGAACCCGCGCGCCGGGTTGGACCATGCATGCAGCAAGCATCGAGTTCAACCATGCCCTCTTCGTTCGGCAAGCCGCCGAAACCGACGCTGTCATCATTGGGATCGTCTTCCGGGCCGGTCACGACCAAGATCGCCGAATCGAGCGTGTCACCGCCCTTGCTCAAATGCTCGTAAGCACGGTCGAGATATGCGAAACCGTTATTCGCACACACGATGATCGGACGCTTTCCAGAACCGGCTTGGGGAGCATCGGCTCCTGATTCGGACAAAAGTTCAGTCTCAGATCCTTTGGCCTGAAGTCCAAGTGCAAGCGAGCCCAAAGCAGTGGTGGTGAGAAAATCACGGCGGGAAAAACTCATGCGCTTCCTCCCGGGATATTGATCGTGAATAAAAGGCGGCGCCAGCATAGCAGTTTCGGCAGTAAGCCAACGTCATGGCGCGTCTGCACCCACTCGCGAATCCAGCGGCAAGGCTTCTGAACTAGTATGTTTGTATTAGCTATTAGCTATCAGATTGGCGTTTAGATCGTTTATAAGCCCACGCCCCGGTCCGGATGACCTCTGGGCTGCCAAGCGGCTCAATCGTGCACCTGAGGGCTTCTGTACGCCCGGGATGGGCATTCTAGGCGATGGTCACACCCTGGTTTTGGACGGTCAGACGATCGCCGAGGCACAATAAACTGTATAACTTATTGATACTATGCAATCTTCTCGAGGATTCGGAGCCTACAGAATTGCTTCGGTACGAAAGTGATGCGGCTGTCGGTCCCACGAAAGGCCCGGCCAAGAGGAGCTTGGACGGGGCACCCCATTCATTCTTACTGGACTCCCTGACTCTCGTCTCAAAGAACTTTTCGTGAATGGGAAACTTTGCCGGCTTGGCGTTTGACGATCCAATAGCAGCTGCAGGCCACCGCCTCAAGCTGTTCCCGATCGAGAATCACCAATTCTGCGCCGTTGTAGGTAATCATTCCGGCGCGCTGCAGGGTGGAAGCCGCCACGCTCACGCCGGCCAGGTTTCTGCCTAGCATTTTTGCCAGCAACTCCCGGGGAAGGGGCAGCTGCTGCGTTTGAATGCGGTCGTTGCTGAGAAGCAGCCAGCGCGCCAGGCGTTCCTCGTCGGAATGAATGCGGTTGCAAAGCGCGGTTTGAGAAATCTGCAGAAGGAGCGAGTTCGTGTAGTTCAGCAGAACGTCATGAAAAGCGCCACACTGGGAGAACTCGCGTTTCGCCTCTTCTATGGGAAGGCGCGAGCCTGTCCCCGGCACCTGCACCAGATTCTGATAGGGGCTGTTCATCGAACCCAGAATGCCGCTGAGGCCGACCGCTCCTTCGTTGCCGCAAATAGCGACTTCTACGTCCACGTCCTCTTCCGTGTGGCTCAGAGTGGAGATCACTGTATTGCGATTGGCGAAGTACAGGTGAGTGATGGGGTCGTCGAAATCGTAGAGAACTTCCAGCGGCGGCAGAACAGTGGGCTCGAGATGAGGCATGAGCCGCTCGAAGATATCTGAAGGTAATGCGGCCAGCAATTCGTTCTCTCGAATCTCGTTGGACATCTGCGATTTCGGGAATAGCATGCCGGGACTCCGCCCCAAAAAATAGAGCAAGCAGAACGGTGAAAGGTTGTATCGGAAGGGGACGATCAGGCTCTAGTCGTTAGGCTCTGCGCTCTAACGAGCAGCCTCTAGTCGCTGGGCTCCAGGCTTTAGTCGTGGGGCTTGCGCTTTTGCTAGCCTAAAGCCTGGAGCCGAGAGCCTGGCTTCTGCTGATTTCTCGCTGCCTGTCACCACTGAAATCGGTGCGCTAACGCATCGACACTTGTACAATGAGAGTGCGACGATCAGTCAGGGGTTTTGCTTACATTATTTGGGGGATTCACCGCAGTGACAGGCCGCACCTTTCCCTCGCCGGACCATTCTGATCAGGGGAGGACTGTGCGCGAACAGCTCCCGTCAAATCCCATAGAACTTCTGAATTTAGCCAACGATGCGATTATTATCTGCGCCGTCGACCGCAGGATTACGTTCTGGAACTCAGGCGCGGTGGCGATGTACGGGTGGACGGTCGAAGAAGCAGTCGGCCAGAACATCCATGAGCTTCTGAAAACGACCTTCCCGGAATCGCGCGAGGCACTGCGCGCTGCCTTGATGAAAAATGGCATCTGGGAAGGCGAACTGATCCACGTGTCGAAAACCGGAAAGCCGATCGTAGTTACCAGCAAGCATGTCCTGCAACGAGATGAGGTGGGCGAGCCCATTCGCATTCTCGAAATCAACCGCGACATCACCAGCCGGAAGTTAATGGAGCAGGAACTGAAACTCAGCCAGGCCGAACTGGAGAAGATCGTCGGGCAACGCACTGCGGCATTGCGCGCTTTGTCTTCCCGCCTTCTGCGCGTGCAGGATGAGGAGCGGCGGAGAATTGCACGGGAGCTGCATGACAGCCTGGGTCAGTATTTAACGGACGCACAAATCAGACTGGATATGTTGAGCGCGCACGTGCCGGTAGCACAGGCGGAGACCCTGGCGTTGGCACGCCGCTCGGTTGAGCAATCTATCGTTGAGACCCGAACGCTTTCCTACCTCTTACATCCTCCCCTGTTGGATGAGGCCGGGCTCGCGTCGGCGGTTCGTTGGTACGTGGAAGGCTTCGGGCAACGCAGCGGGATCGAGACGGAACTGGAGTTGCCATCGGATCTCGGCCGTTTGCCCGAGACGGTGGAGACGGCAGTGTTCCGGATTCTGCAAGAGAGTCTTACGAATGTGCACCGGCACTCCGGCAGCAAGCGGGTGCAAGTAGAGCTGGCCAAGAACAAACACCAGATGATTTTGACCGTTCGTGATTTTGGTCGCGGCATACCGGCCGAGTCTCTCGATGCCTCCCAGCCAAACGGAAGGAGCATCGGGGTGGGCTTGGCGGGGATGCGAGAACGGGTGAACGACCTGGGCGGCCGGCTGGATATTCAATCGAGTGGAAAAGGAACTCTGGGACTGGTGTCGATCCCCTTGCCTGCGGAACAAGAGGGGGCGGCGGCATAGATTTTGAAAAGCATTTAAGCGCGGCTTCGATTCACCACAGAGGGACCGAGCCACAGAAAAGACCAAAACTTTGATTTCTCTGTGACTCTGTGTCTCTGTGGTGATCAGCAGAATCGTTCTTACGGGTGCTGATTGATCATCAGATGCGCCCATGGCGTTCCCGCCCACATGATCCAGGTCCCGGTCTGTTTTGGTTCGGTGGGCAGGCCGCTGGTTTTGGGATCGAACGGCCACAGAATCATCCAGTGGGGCGGCTCTTTGATGGGGGTGCCCGAGGTTGCATTCGGGTCGGTGGCGCTCCAGTCGGTTCCTCCCAATAGCATGTATTCGATCCCGGGTTCTTTATTTCCGGGCTTGGGCCTGAGGGCCATGAAATCACTCTCCCACTGCAGCGCGGCCGCATTCGCGCAATAGGTGGCATCGCCCACCACGCCGGGATGCCCGGGAAAACAAGTGAATCCGTTTGAGCCGTCGCGCAGAACCGTCTCGGCGCCGTTGTTATCGCGATCAATCACCTTGGCTCCTTCAGAAACATTCGCGGGCGCAGCCGAAAGGGCGCGGGCAATTTTCGCTTCCTTCGTCTCGGTCTTCGTTTCTGCATTCTTCTCTTGAGCGCTCGCCAGCATTGAGGCGAGATGTATGACGAGAATTCCTGCAATCAAGCTTCGGGTCATGAGGGCTCCTCGAAGGATGGCCGATATTTTAACGTAGGCCCAGGTCGCGGAGAGAGGGACGGCTGAAGTTCAACATCGTCAGCGGAAGATTGACGAATTTGGCAATCTGGTAGTCCGTAAGCCAACGATGGTGTTTAACATTACCGAGCTACAAAATTACAAATTCTTCAATTTCCCGATCATTCAATTGATGCGCTCTCTCGGGTATACAGTGTATGGGCGAAAAGGTCTGCTGAATTCCACAATGAAAGGTTAGAAAGGCGGTGCCTAAGTGAAGGCTGTGACTGGAGTTTTCATCTCTGAAGCCGATGCGCAGCGGGCTGTGAAGAACTTGCGAGCAGCGGGCGCTCCCGAGGACAAGGTCACCCTGCTCACTTCCAACCGTGCACTGAAACAACCGGAACCGGTCGCGATGGACACGTCCGAACGGCCAGGAATTGGAAAAGCCATGGGGGCGGTGGTCGGTGCTGCCGGGGGTCTGACCGGTGGAAGCCTGCTTGCGGCTGCGATTTTGCCTGGGGTGGGGCCAGTTACAGCGCTCGGCCTTTTGGGCTCCGCGATTCTTGGAGCGGCGGGCGCGACGGTGGGAGCCAAG
>Ga0209577_10002860_pt1 | contig 16352 bp, 13 predicted proteins | sample GraSoiAngelo_109_FD_185874 | JGI IMG/M metagenome (GOLD analysis project Ga0209577, IMG submission 185874) | Grasslands soil microbial communities from the Angelo Coastal Reserve, California, USA - 14_0903_12_20cm (SPAdes) (version 2) | ecosystem: Environmental > Terrestrial > Soil > Grasslands...
TTTCGGCGGCGACCTGCCGCCGCAACGCGGGCTCGAGGATCGAGGTGAACATGGTGGATTGCAGCACGATATCGAACGTGGCGGCCGGAAACGGCAGCTCGGCGGCGTTGCGGCACAGCAGCGTGACGGCGGCGGGGAGCAGGGCGCGCGCGCGGGCGATCTCGCCGGGCAGCAGCTCCACGCCGGTCAGGTTCTCCGGCATGGCTCCCCATTTGATGAAGTCCCGCAGTCGACCCCCGGAGCCCGAACCGACTTCGAGAATGCCCTTGTCGGCAAGCGGCAGCATGCCATGGCGCCGCAGCGCGAGCAGCACGAAGCGCTCGCGCTCTTGCGCTTGGAACACGTGCCCCATACGGGCCCAGGAGTACTGCCCGGCGTCATTGGTGCGGCGCGCGTAGGCCGCGCGGATGCGGCCCTCCTCTTCCTCCCAGCGACTGGGGGTGGATTCGGGCGGTGCTGCGTCGGCGCGGCAGGCGTCGGTCGGAGCCTGCGGGATGACGAGGTGCTTGGGTGCGCGACTCACGGGCGGCGCTCCGTCTTCATGGGGGTGGCAGAGGATTTGCGGGGTTCGACCATGACCCATACCTGCGTCTGACGGTTCCGATCGTGACACGCATGAGCGCACGCCACCGCGTTTGGTTGCTCGCCGTGCTCGGCGGCTGCAGTGCAGAAAACGTGGTGCAGCCGCCGCCCCCGAATGGCGTGGCCGTCGTCAGCGTGCGCCCCACGGCCGTGAGTACGCCGGTCGGCCAGGCGGTGCAGGTGACGGCGATACCCCAGGACATCGCGGGCAACGTGCTCCCGGGCTGGGCCGTCACCTGGACGAGCAGCGATACGACCGTGGCGACCGTCAGCACGGCGGGCTTCACCACGAACACCAGCGGCTTCGTCAGCGCGGTCGCGCCGGGGACGGCCATGATCACGGCGACGAGCGGCGGGAAGTGGGGCACGACGGTGGCTTCCGTTGTCGTGCCCACTGCCGGTCAGAGCTACTATGTCGACGTGGTCGCGGGGAACGACACCAACTCGGGCACGAGCGCCGCTCCCTGGCAAACGATCCAACACGCGGCCGACCTGCTCCCGCCGGGGGACACGGCGGTCGTCAACGATGGCGTGTACACCGGCCCCTACAACGTGGTCACGATCGGGCGCAGCGGGACACCCACGGCCTGGCTCGTGTTCAAGAGCGCGCACCGCTGGGGGGCGGTGATCGACGGGCAAAGCAACACCTCCACCACGGGCGTCGAGATCGACGGCGCGTACATCCGGGTCGACGGCTTCGAGGTGCGCAACACGGCGCGCTACGGCATCGATGCCCAGCGAGGCCACGACGTCTTCGTGTCGCAGAACCATGTCCACGACATCGGGCGCGTCTGCACCGACGGCAGTGAAGGCATCGTCGCCGTGGATGCCTACGACGACAACCTCGTCATCGAGCGCAACGTCATCCACGACATCGGGCGGCTGGGTCCGGGGGAGCAGGGCTGTTCGCCGACCAACACCTACTGGCAGAATCACGACCACGGTGTGTACCACGGGGTCGGCGACAACGTGGTGATCCGCAACAACATCTTCTACAATCTGCCGCACGGCTGGGCGATCCAGCGGTACGACAAAGATGGCGGTCACACCACGGGGCTGACGATCGTGAACAACACCTTCGCGGGAGAAAACCCGTGGCGTCCCGCCCAGGTCATCATCGCTTCCGCCACCACCGACCTGCTGATCGCGAACAACATCTTCTACTTGCCGAACACGGCGGGGGTGTGGTTCGACGCCACGGGGCTCATGAACGTCACCGTGAGCACCAATCTGACGATGGGTGGACCGGTGAGCACCGGTAACGCGGGGAGCGCCACGTTCGCGGGCAACCTGGACGACACCGATCCGAAGTTTGCGAACCCCGTCGGATTTGACTTCCACGTGCAGTCGGGGAGTGCCGCCATCGGCGCCGGACTGCGCCTCGCCATCGTGCCGGACGACGCCGACGGATTGCGGCGCGCGACCGCCGGCGGGTACACGGTCGGGGCGTATCAGTATCCCTGACCCGATCTCCCGCGTTCGGAGGCTTGCATGCGTCGGTGGATGCCGGCGCGTCACGTGTGCCGCATCGTGTCTCCCAGGGGGTTGCCCCGCTGCAAGATCCAGGCTCACCCCTGATCGCGGGCGCGGTTCAGGCGCGTGCATGCGTAACGCCTTGTGCAGAATGTGCAGCACCGGCCCGCGTGCCCGGGGCGACTGATGGCGGGAGCGGAGGTGTTGCGGTGGCACCACGACGAGGGGTGCAGTGCGTTCGAAGTGAAACGTGCTGTCGCGGTCATGCGGCGGCCCGGCGGTGCTAGCGTGACATGGGCAGCGCGGAGAGCTCGGGCGTGCGCGGGCGCGACCGGAGCACGTGGTCTCGGAGTCCCAAGAGGAATCCGAGGCCGTACGCGAAGTGGAGCACGGGGAACACGAGCGTCAGCGCGGCAGCGACGCGCAGGCCGTGGCGCGGCGCCGCGACCCCGCTGGCGGCGAGCACTGCCGCCGCATATGTCGCCGCGATACCCGCCCCTACGACGACCGCGGGTCGCCACCAGAGGGCGGCCAGGCCACTCGCCCCCAAGGCCGTGAGGAACAGGCTCGGGACCAGCTGCCGCAGCGTCATCACGCGCCCCACCTTGCGCGCGACGAGCGGCTTGAAATAGCCGTATTGGAAATACATGCGCCACAGCTGCCGCAGCGACGTACGGGCCAGGTAGTAGGCTCGCGCGGTCGGCATCAGCAGCACGCGTCCGCCGCGGCGGATGAGGCGGTAGTTGAACTCGTCGTCCTGATTGCGGACCAACTCTTCGTCGAACAGCCCCGCGCGCTCGAATGCTTCGCGCCGGAAGCACCCGAACGCGACCGTGTCGACCCAACGGGGCTCGCGGACCCCCACGCGGAAATACGAGTTGCCCACCCCGAGGCGGTGCGACAGGCCGAGCGCGATGGCGCGCGCCATCGCCGTGTCGGCGCCGGGGAGCGTTTCCAGCACGCCGCCCACGTTGTCCGCCCCGCGCTCGAGCAGGGCGCGCACCAGGATCGGGAGGTAGCTTGGCGGATAGATGACGTGCGCATCCATGCGCACGATCACTTCGCCGCGCGCCGCCTCGATTCCGATGTTCAACCCGCAAGGCGCGATGCGACGCGGGTTGTCGAGCAGCCGGATGACCGGGTGGCGCGCGGCATAGGAGGCGACGATGTCGCGTGTGCGGTCGCTGCTCATGCCGTCCACGACGAACAGCTCCATCCGGTCGCGGGGATAGTCGCTCGCGAGGATGGACTCGAGGCAACGGCCGAGGTGCTGCTCCTCGTTGCGGCAGGGCACGATCACCGAGACGAACGGCAGGGTCGGGCGGGGGCGGGTCATGAGGTGTCTGCCGCGGCCGTCTGAGGCCAGGCGGGGAACGCGGCGCTGTGCCGGCGAAGCCGGGCGCCCAGCGCCGCGAGCGGCCAGAGCGCGAGGCGGCGGGCAGCCGCCCAGTCCCGAGAGACCAGCGCTCCGACCAGTAGCCGGGCGTGAACCCGGCCGGTGACCCAAAGCGCCGCGCAGTGAAACCCCGCGCGATCGAAGCGTGCACGGCGAGAGAGACGCGGGCCCAACGCCCGGCGCGTGTCTCGCGCGAGCAGCTCGCCGCCCAGGAGGCGGGCGTGGATGTCGTGGACGAGCTGGAGGTAGCAGGAGAGTCCGCCCCGTACGCCGAGCGTGCGCGCCGTCGCGATGATGTAGTCCCAGTCCAGGTCGCCCCGGCGGATCGTGGCGATCGTGTGCACCACATCACTGAGATGGAACGCGCGCCGGGCGACCACCTTTTCCACGCCCTGCAGCACGAGCTGGTCCTCCGGCGCGGGACAGGCGTACTCCAGCCCGCCCAGCGTCGCCGCCCGACAGGTGCGGAACAGCCGCGCGACATAGGCGGCGTGCTGGCCAGCGTGGCCGAGGCGGCCGTGCCGGATATCGAGCACCAGGTCCGCGCCCACGACCCCGTACACCGTGCTGCCTGCCAGGCGGTGCGCCAGGGTCTGCCGGTGTGGCGTGACCGCGAGGCCCTCGAGCAGGGAGCGATCGACGGCAACGCTGTCGGCCAGCGTCAGGAGATCGAGGTCGTCCCCGAGGTCCGGAAAGCGGTCGCAGGCCTTGGGGAGGAGCCACGGGACGCCATGGCGTGCGCCGGCCGCGTGGATCTGGCCGAGCACCGCGAACGCTCCATGGGCGCGCGTCCGCTCCCGCTCCGCTGGTGCGGCGAAGCGGCGCGGCGGATGCATGCCGCCGGCAGCGAGCCGGTCGGCGAGGCGCACCAGCACCGCGTTCTGTTCTGCCAGCGCGGCGAGGAGACTCCAATCCACGTCGACGAGCCGGTCCGCGGACGCGCGCTCCCCGAGCAGCAACTGGAGCACGAGCCCGGCGAGTCGCTCCTCGTGTGCCGGGGCGCTCATGCAGCCAACCGCTCGTCCACCAGTCGGGCGACGGCCTGCTGGGCGGCGTGGAGGTCGTCGTTCTTGATGACCAGGGCGCCCCGCACCCAGGGGAACACGGTGCGATAGGCGAGCCAACGGGTCCGCAGGTACTCGACGGGATAGTCGCGTTTGCGCGCGTACGATTCCTCGGGGCCCACGTCGAGCAGTACGGCCAGGTCAGGGGTGGGGGTGAGCCAGTGGAGCAGCCGCAGCATGCCCCAGTGCCGGCCGTCGGCGACGTCCACGAGCGTGTCGTAGAAATAGCGGTCCATGATCACCACGCGCCGCCGGATGGACTCGTGATACAGGCGATAAGCGAGGAAGAGCAGCAGGTCGAGCGGGTAGATCACACGTCGCAGGACCTTGCCCCAGAGCAGGGCGTCGCGCACGCGGCGCAGCGGAGTCGCCCCACGCGCCCCGCCGTTCTGGGGCGGAGCGCCGCCCAGCTGGTTGCGCAGGCGCCGCAGGTAGGCGTACACGCCGACGTGATCGTTCATGTGGAAAACGACCACGCGCCGATTCTGGCGCTCGAGCATCTGCTGCAGCCAGCGCACCAGGGTGGACTTGCCGGCGCCGTCCAGGCCCGAAAACGTGATCAGCATCGCCTCACCACGACAGGCCGTGGTCCGCGAGCCAGAGCTCGAGGGCCAGCAGCGTGAAGACGCGTTGATACAGGCCGCCGCGACTGATACTGCCGCCGCCGCTGCCGTTCTCGGGGCGAGGGCGTCGGAACGCGTCGAGCCAGCCGCGCACCAGCGCGTCGTCCACCGCACGGCGCGTGCGCGCCCGCGGCGAGAGCAGCACGTCGTCGAGCGCCGCGTGCACCTGGGGCCCCACCATCACGTCGAGCGGGATCGTGAATCCGTGCTTGGGGTGTCGCGCCACCTGCGGCGGTAGCCAGCGGCGCGCCAGGGTGCGGAGCACCAGCTTGCCGGAGCGGCCGTCGGTCTTGAGCCGGTGGGGCAGGCTGAGCCCGAGGGCCACGACGTCCTCATCGAGCAGCGGCACGCGCACCTCGATGCTGGCGCGCATGCTCATCATGTCCACCTTTCTGAGCATGTCCGACGGCAGGCTGACGCGGAACCACGTCTCCGTCATGCGGCGGGACAGCTCCTCCAGGTCGCGCGCTGCCGCGGGGTCGTAGCCGTCGTACAGGCGATACACGGGAGCGAGTCCGCCGCGCGCCTCGGCGCGCACCAGCGCGGCCTTCTGGTCTTCGCTCAAGTAGTTCGCCAGCCCGGCGAGCAGCACGCTCGAGTCGTTGAGGCCGGCTTCGGCGAGCGTGAGCGCCTTCGTCACCTGCCGGCCCCAGTTCTGGGTCCAGTGGGTCAGGGCACCGGTGGTGCGTCGGGTGGCGCGTCGCAGCCACGCCGGCAGCGCCGACGCCCGCATCAGGTGGTTGGCCCGCCAGAAGCACGGGTAGCCTCCGAACACCTCGTCGCCGCCGTCCCCCGAGAGGGTGCAGATGATGCCGCGCTCACGGACGGCGCGCGAGATCCAGTACATCGGCACCAGGCTGGTGTCGGCGAACGGCTGATCGAAGTGGCGCAGCAGGCCGAACAGCCCGTCGGGCGAGAGCGCCGAATCGGCGAGATCGATCGTGTGGTGCCGGGTGCGGCAATGGGTCGCCGCGGCGAGCGCGGCGTCGGTCTCGTCGTGCCCCTTGTCCGGAAAGCGCACGTTGAAGGTGGACGTGGGGCCCAGCCCGGCCCGCTCGTGAGTCGCGACGACGAGCGAAGAGTCGATGCCGCCGGAGAGGAGCGCGGCGACCGGCACGTCCGCCACCGACTGCCGTCGGACCGCGGCGAGCAGGCGGTCGGCGAGCGCCTCGACGGTGTCCTCGAGTCGGCGCTCGGCCAGGGGCGTGGCGACGACACGGTCGTAGCCGGCGAGGCGCGTCCCCTCGGGCGTGATGGTGAGGACGCTCCCGGGCGGGAGGGCGCGCACGTTCGCGAACCCGGTGGCCGGCTCCGGCACGTAGCCCAGGCCGAGGAAATCGTAGCACGCTTGGCGATCGAGCTGCGGGACGAAGCCGCGCCGGGCGACGATGGCTTTGATCTCGCTCGCGAACAGCCACTCACCGTCCAGCTCGGCGTAGAACAACGGCTTCACACCGTAACGGTCGCGGGCCAACAGCAGCCGGCGCCGGGGTCGGTCGTAAATGGCGAACGCGAAAATGCCCCGCAGCGTCTGCACGAGATTGGCGCCCTCCTCTTCGTACAAGTGCACGAGGATCTCGGTGTCGGAGGTGCTCTTGAAGACGTGCCCCCGGCGGGCCAGGGCGGCGCGCAGCTCGGCGTAATTATAGATCTCGCCGTTGTAGACGACCTGGATGCCGCCGTCCTCGTTGGTCATCGGCTGCGCCCCGCGGGGCGAGAGGTCGATGAGTGCGAGACGCCGGTGGACCAGCTCGCAATGCTGGTCCGCGTAGCGGCCGGCCCCATCGGGGCCCCGATGGCGCAGCAGCGCGTCGGCCCGTCCCGCCCACGCGGGGTCGGGGGCCAGCGCGGCGGCGTGGAACCGTCCTGCCAGGCCGCACATGGATTATGCGCCTCCCGCCACGAGGGCCGGCCCGCGGCCTGCCGCGGCGGCGTGCGCGAGTACCAGCCACAGGATCTTGGACGCGATCCACGTGCCGCTCATGGTGCCGGTCAAGATCGCCAGCAGCATGGCGAACGGCAGCACGCCGCGGGTGGTGCGCCGCGCCCGCCAGCCCGACCGGAGGCACATGAGCAGTCCGATGAGGAACGGGATCGTGCCCGCCATGCCGGTGCTGGTCATCAACTCGAACACGAGATTGTGGGCGTCGCGCTTGATGAACCCCGGCTCCTTGAGGCGATGCTCGAGCTCGTACTGGTTTTCGACGGGCCCCCAGCCGATGGCGGGTCGCTCGCGCATCATCACGAGCAGTGCCGGATAGATCCGCTCCCGTCCCGCGAGATTCCCGGTCTCCGCCGCGGCGAACAGCCGGTTGCGCATCGCCTCGGATCGGAACGAGGCGAGTCCGAGCAGCCCCAGCACGCAGACCGCGCCCGCGGCGTTCCGCAGGCGGATCCAGGGCGTGGGCCCGCGCCCGAGGAATGTCATCAGGCCGGCGGCGACGGCCAGGAGCCCGCCGCGTGAGCTCGTTTGGATGATGGCGGCCGCGATGAGGGCGACGAGCGGTCCGCGCACCACGAGCGGCGAGCGACGCGTCGGGTCGCGAACCGTCGGCAACGCGAGCGCCGCAAGCAGGCCCGTTGCCAGGATCAAGGCGCTCAGGTTGGCGTTCTGTCCCAGAGCGGTGATTCGCTCGCCGCCCGTCCAGAGAGCGCGCTCCGTGCTGGCGAGTCCGGAGACCTGAAGCGCCGCCCGCACCCCGCAGGCCAGGGCGAGGGCGCGGAGCGCGCCGAGGCGCACCGGCTCGTCGGTCAGCAGGTTGGCGATGGTCCAGAAGAGCAGGAGCAGCTGGACCATTTCCACGAAGAAGTGCAGCACCTCGAGCTGGTGGCTCGCCAGATTCAGGAGCGCCGCCGTCGCGAACATCCAGAGGTACACGACGAAGGCCACGAGCGCCTGCGGGAGCCGGCCGTAGGCGGCGCGGCGGTCGAGCAGGGTAGCGAGCAGAAACACGCTTCCCACCAGCGTGGGGATCTCGACGGGAATGGACCGCCCCGGCATCTCGAAGGGGATCGAGCAGATGTACGCATAGAGCGCCCACCGCACCACGGGTTGCACACGGGACCGCGGGGCCAGGAGCGGTTGCGGCTCCCGGACGGGCGCGCTGCGCGACGCAGACGGAAGCGATAGCGCGGGCTGCACGCTCACCACCCGGGCGCGGGCCGGAGGGTCCGCAGCCGTGTCAGGACCACACGACGCTCCGTGCCCGACGGCCCGGCGAAGAGCGCGATGACGAACGCGAGGCCGGCCGTGAGCGCCACGCCCGCGCCCCACACCACCCAGTGCGACGTCTCCAACCGCTGGCCGATCCACAGCGCGGCGGCGAACATCAGCACGGTGACGACGGCGAGGCGGGTCGCCTCGCTCCAGTGCGGCCGGCCACGGCCGCCGAGCGAGCCGCGCACGAGCAGCGGGTAGGCCGCCGACTGCACGGCGCGGCCGGCCAGCAGCCCGAAGCACAGGCCGACGGCGCCGAACAGGCGGGTGAGCGGCACCGCCAGCGCGATCGTCACCAGCGCCGCGCCCGCGCCGGCGAGGACGCGCGGGCGGGGCCGGAGCGCGGCGTCGATGACATACGCATCGGTGCGGATGAAGACGGTCTGCACCGCCGTGAGGATGATGAGCAGGTTGAGCCAGGGCCCGCCGTAGTTCTGCGGCCCCACCCACAGCGCGAGAAAGGACCGGTTCCAGCACAGGACCGTGACGCCGACGGTGGTAGCGAACAGCCAGGTGAGCGTCAGCAGCTCGCGCCGCACGGCCCGGGCGCGATCCTGCTCGCCACGGCCGATCAGGCCGCCCAGGCCCGGCATCGCCGCCCCTGCCGCGAACACATGGATCCCGATGGCCGTACGCGCGGCGTAGCCGGTGAGCACGTAGGTCGTGACGACGGCGGGCGACACGACCCAGCCGAGAATGATCACGTCGCAGGCGAGCAGCAGCTTGGCGACCGCCTCCCCCACGGTGAGCCACGCGCTCATCGACAGGAGGGGCATGACGTCGGCACGACGCGGGCGCGCCACCCCGAACCAGTGCACGTAGCGACGGGCGAGCAGCCAGAACAGGAGGCCGGTGACCATGGCGACGACTACCTGCGCTCCCCCAAGGCCCGCGAGTCCGAGGCCCGCGCGTACCGCCAGGACCGTGAGGAGCCCGGCCAGCACGTTCAGGCTCGCCTGCAGCCCCATGCGCCGATAACCGAGGTTCATGCCGCGCAGCACGGACTCGGGGACGCCGGCGACCAGGGTAAGGAAGAAGCTCACGAGCAGCAGCGCGGTCACGGCGCGGACGCCGGCACGCAGCTCGGGCGCGACCTGGGTGATGGTCGGGGCGATCCAGATCAGGATGGCGCCGGCGGCGGCGATGAGCGGCAGGAACAGTACCCAGATGAGCAGCGCGGCGCCGACGGCGCGACGCTGCAGCGCATCGTCCTCGACCGCCTGGCGGCTCGAGACGACGAGCCGCAGCGCTTCGGTGGGCCGCCCGTCGGCCGCGCTCATGTAGGTGACGAGGCGGTTGAGCATCTCCCACACCCCGAACAAGGAGCGTCCCAGCCCGGCCACGACGATGGGGGTGACGACGAGCCCCACGCCGAGCTTCGCGCCGTAGTCGAGGAGCGACTGGACGGCGTTGAGCGACGCCCGCCCGGTCAGCGTGGGCGCGCGCGGTGCGCGGAGCGCGGCGGCTTCAGTCGCCATCGATGCTGCGCTCCACGGTGGCGACCAGCCGCTCCACCGTGCGTCCGCTCGGCTCGTCGCCGGTGGAGAGCGTGACGAGCCGGGGGCCGGAGGCCGCGCGCAGCTCGGCGCCCACGTGGTGGAACGCGGTGCGGAAACGCGCGGTGAACGCGTGGATCACGCCATCCGGGCTGTGCTTCAGGGGATGCGCCTTGGTGCGGGTGCGGAGCCGGTAGGTCAGCACCGGATCGGGCGCGTCGACCAGGACGATGAGATCCAGCAGCCGGGCCCAGCGTGCCAGAACCCGCCGGCGCCAGGCGGCGCGGCGTGGGCCCTCCCGCCGCGGATAAAACACCTCGATCCAGCTGAGCGCGAACACGGGGCCTTCGTCGAGCACCACGGGCCGCCCGGCGGCCCGCCGGCCCTCCACGAGCTCGCTCAAGGTCTCGAGACGGACGAGCTGGGTCTGCTCCGCCCACAGCGGCCGTTGTCCGTCGCGCACGAATCCCCAGAACGTCGGGACGAGGCGGGCGGCGTGGGCCGCGAGGCGAGGCAGCGGCAGGCCCCAGAGGCCGAGCGGAAGGCCGGACGCGCCGAGGCGATCGCCCAGCTGACGCGCCAAGGTGCTCTTGCCCGCGCCCGCCGGCCCGACCAGCTCGATCACGAGCGGGCGTACGCGCCGCTCGGGCGCGGTCAGGGCGGGGGCGTCAGATGAGCGACCAGACCAGGGACTTGAGATCACTCAGCACCTCCGGCAGCGCCCGCCCGGCGTCCACGATGTAGACACCGTCCATCCCCGCCCAGTCGGTATCCGACACGATCTGGACGCGCTCGCGGACGTAGTCCTCCGGCTCGTCGGTCTTGCGGCGCACGGCGACCTCCGGGTCGAGCTGCAGCACGATCGTCGCGTCGGGAGGTCGCATCCATTCGTAATAGGTCCACTCGACCCGGCGCAGCAGCCGGGCGACCCGGGTGTCGAGCCTGGTCTGGACGCCCTGCTCCTCGCTCGGCCCGCAGAGCGCGTAGTTCGCGGGGATGGGGTAGCGCTCGGCGATCACCACGCCGCCCCGCGCGGCGAAGCGCCAGGCCCGGTGGTACAGGCGATAGCGGTCGCGGGCGGTACACACGCAGCGCAGCAGCTCGAGGTGTGCCGCGAGGCTCTGATTCAGCCAGCGCGCGACCTTGAGCGCGCCCCCGACCGCGAGGGTCGCGAGCGAGCGCGGCGGGCGGCCCAGGTGCACGCGCAGCGTGGCGAGCTCGCGTCCCAGCCAGGCCGTGAGCTCCGTGGCGCAGGTCGTCTTGCCGGCGCCGTCGCCGCCCACGAGGGCGAGCACCCGTCCGCCCGTGACGAGTCCCTTGCCTTCGACTGGTGCGGGCAATCCGACGGCGCCCGCGAGGCGCGCCGCGATCGCCCTGGGCGTGGCGTCGAGGGCGGGCGGGCGTGCGAACGGCCGCAGCCCCAACGTGAGCGCACGGGTCAGCACGCAAAGGCGCCAGCGCGACGCGCCGGACAGGAAGGCGTCGAGACAACGCTCGAACAGGCGCACCGAAACGGACGGCAGGTCCCGCTCGATCGTCGCCACCAGCTCGGACCACTCGGCGCGCGGCTCGAGGCGCTGCAACTCCCGTCGCATCGCCGCGATCCAGTCCGAGCGGCCGCGCCGCACGATATCCCGCACGGTGCAGCGTTGCGCCGCCTGGAGCACCGTCAGCAGCAGCTCGTGCTCGGGCGCGGGCGCGCGCACCACGAAGCTCGGGCTCGCTGCGGCGAGCACCGTTTCCGCGAGCGGCACGGTGTACGTCGTGCGCCACGGGGGGCCGATCACGATCCGATGATAGGCGTGCACGTGGACCAGTGGCCCCGCTTCGTCCGCCTGCTGGTAGCCCAGATAGCTGTCCACGGCGGGCAGCTGCAGCCAGGGTGGGGCGACGGCGCGCTTGAAGCCGAGCTGCACGAGCACCTGCACCAGGGCGGGCCACGCGGCGGGGTCGACCAGGAGGTCCAGGTCGCCGGCACCCGTCAACCAGCGGTTCCGTTTCGAGTGACCCTTCCACTGGCAGTATGCGATGCCGGCGCTTTCCAGTGCGGCGGCGAGTCGCTCGATGAGCGTCGCCGGGGTTTGCCGGACCGTCGCGCGCAGTCGCTCAGCGGTCGTCATGGCGATGCTAGCTCCCGAGCTCGGCGAGGCCATGGGTCGCGGTCCCCACGAATCGCGCGACGTGACCGCGAATGGCCTGTTGCACGCGATAGCCGCGCTCGGCCCAGAACCGCAGGGAGGTGAGCCAGGTCGGGTTACTCAGCACCCAGCGATGCTTCGTCACGTCGGGCACGGCGCCGAACTTCTCCTTGAATGGGCCCTCGCCGTTCAGGTCGAACGTCACGCATCCCGCCTGGAGCGCGCGCTGCATCACCGTCCAGGTCATCAACTCCGTGGGGCGATACCAGCGGTAGCGCGTACGGTGGGCCCACATCCACAGGTGCAGCTCCCGGTCGTCGATGAAAAACGTACCGGTCGCGATGCACGTGCCGTCGGGCATGAGGACCGACACGGCGATCAGGCGACCCGCCTGCTTCATGTGGACGAAGCACTGGTGGACGCGCCTGCGGCTGAACGGCACCGCGTTGCCGCCCCGCAGATAGACCTCGCGCAGCTGGTCGTAGTGCTCGTCCACGAACGATTCGTCTTCCTCGGTCCGCACCACGAGCCCGAGCCGCTCGGCGCGCCGCACGTTGCGACGGGCGCTGTCCTTGAGGCCGCGGAAGGTACGCTTCTCGTCGTCGGGATAGAGCGGCGCGCGAAACGTGGGCGCGGGCTCCCCGCGGAACCCGAGCGCGCGCATCAAGGCCGGCGCCAGGTCGGACGTCATGAGCTCGATGTAGCTCACCCGGTGCACCAGGTGGAGATAGGGCACCAGCAGCCCGACCAGCTCGCGCGCCGAGACGCGGCGCCGGTCCCACACGGGCCCCAGGCTCACGGTCTGCCAGCCCGGGAGGGGCGAGCCGAAGCCGCGCCACAGCCCGACGCGCGCGAGCAGGCCGGGCATGCAGCCCACCACCTCGCCGCTCTTCTCCCACACGAGATAGAGCGGCTCCCCACACCCGGAGCCCGCCAGCGACTCGATCCAGCTGCGCCGATGGGTCACGCGATGGTTCCAGAACCGCGCGATCAGGTCGTCCCAGTTCTCGAGCTCGCCTGCCGTCGCCTCGCGCACGCGCGCCAGCCCGCTCTCGGTGCGCGCCGGCGTGGACCAGACGCTCGTGGTCGGGGCGGCGTCGACCGGCGGCGGCGCGGTGGCCGAGTACGTCGCACCTATCAGTGACATAACGCGGTGCCCGAGTCGGTGAAGGTGAAGGTGCTCGGGTTCAGCTCGCCCTCCGGTCCGGAGGTCGGGATGAACTGCCAGTGGTACGCCCCGGGCGTGAGCGTGAGCTTGAGCACGCCGTGCTCGGTGGTGGACGCCTCGCTGTTCGCCGTCAGTGTCGTGGCGAGCGTATCGTAGCCGCCGCCGCCCGTGCCGGCGACGAACTGGCGGATGCCGTTCGCGGGGTCGGCGGCGCCGTCGGGCGTCTGCGGGGCGAAGCGTTCGTAGTTGTGCTCGTGCCCCGACAGGATGACGTCGGCCCCGTGCGCGTACAAGGTGTCCCAGAACGGCTTGGTCGGCACCGTCTCTTCGGGATGGAGCCCGTCTGCGTGCGTCGGTCCCGAGCTGAAATGCGGGTGATGCCACATGGCGAGGGTGCAGGTCGCCGGGTGAGCGGCGAGATCGGCGCTCAACCAGGCCAGCTGACTGTCGACGCTGAGCGCCCGGCCGAGCGCCTGTGACTCGAGGAAGCTCGAGTTCATGACGATGATGTGCCAGCCGCCGAGGTCGTAGCTGTAGTTGCCGATGGGTCCGCGACCGGCGGCGATGCCGAAGTAACCGAAGTAGCCCGCGCCCGTGGAATCCTTCAGGGCGTACTCGTGGTTTCCCGGCGTGGGGTAGATGCGCTTCTTGAACCTGCCCCAGGTCGGACCCCAGCAGCCGGGGCCGTCCGTCCGCGTGAAATCGCTCAGCTGGCCGTTGGGATACGCGTTGTCGCCCAGCGTGAACACCGTGCCCGCCGTCGTGTCGATCACGGCGGCGGTGTTCCCTGAATGGACCTTGTCACACTCCCCAATGTCTCCGGCGCCGATCAGCACCTGGGGCGTGCCCGGGGCGTCCACGAAGGCAGTCGCGGTGTCGTTGGCCGTGGTCCCGGTGGACGCGCGACCCGTGAGGCTCAACGCGTACTGCCCGGCAGCGGCATAGGTGTGACTCACCGTGATCAGCCCGCCGGAGCCGACATCGCCGCTGTCCACCGACGCATCACCCCACGCCAGGGTCCAGCGATACGAGCTGGAGTTCGCGCCCGGCGGGGCGACGCGTGCGGAGAGCGAGACCGCTTGGCCGGTGGTCGCGCGCCGGTCGGCGCCCACGTCGACCGTCGGTGCGGGAGGAGGTGGAGGAGGGCCGTCGTTGGACTTGCAAGTGGCGGCCCAGACCGCAAGCGTCGCCACGGCCGCTAACATTGTTACGCGTTCGTAATGCATGTCGTCCTTTCCCGGTCCAACAAGGCTCGGGCTGCGGGAGCCTCGGGGGGGTCGCCAAACCGGCTCCGGCCACCGAGGCATGCCACGATGGTCGAGAGGGTGCGACCGATGATCCGCACGTCTGTCCGCAGCGAAGCGTGGCGCACGTACACGACGTCGAGCGCGACCTTGAGCGGCAGCAGGCGCTCGACGTACGCGGTCTCGGGGTCGCCGCTCGCGAGCAGCGCGTCGCCGTGCGTGTAGTGGTACAGGCTGCCCGGACTCGCGAGCCCAGGCTGCACCGCCAGGGTCTCGCGCAAGAGCGGCGTGTAGTGCCGCTCGACGATGTCGGGATCCTCGGGGCGCGGGCCCACGATCGACATGTCGCCGCGCAGCACGTTGAAGAGCTGCGGCAGCTCGTCGATCTTGGTGCGACGCAACAGGGCTCCCAGCGGGAACACCCGGGGGTCGTCCTGTCCCGTGATGCGGCTGGCCCGCCCGGGCCGGCCCTGGTGCATGGTCCGGAGCTTGTACATGGTGAAGGGGGCTCCCGCGCGCCCCACGCGCCGCGCCCGGTACAGCACCGGCCCCGGGCTCGCGAGGCGGATGGCGAGCGCCGCGAGCGCAAGCACGGGCGCGACGAGCGCGAGGCCGAGGGCCGCGAGCACGATGTCAAGCAGGCGTTTCGCCATGGCGGCGCGTCCGGCGGACGGTGAGGAACACCTCCGCCGCTTCCAGGCACGTCTGGTTGCCCCAGGCCCGGGCGCGGTTGCGGAGCGCCTCGAGCGAGCGGGGGTGCGGATAGGGCCGCACCTCGCTCTCGTAGCACGCCATGGCGGCGATCTTGGTCTCGAGCGTCTCGGAGATATCCACCCACGTGTCGGGCACGAAGCTGCGCGGGTAGGCCCACTCCGTGCTGCTCGCGGTGTCGAACGCGTACACGGCTCCGATGCAATACTCCGTCGGTCGCGTCGCGACGAGGGCGGCTTTGAAGAGCAGCTCGTGGTCGCGATTGACGTCGCCACCGTACTGACAATAGACCACGTCGGGTCGCAGCTCGCGGACGACCTGCTCGAGCGGCGCAATGATATCCGTGAGCGTGATGGTATCGAGCCGCTGATCAGGAAAGCCGAGCAAACGGACCGCGCGCACCCCGAGCGTGTCGGCGGCCCGTTGCATGTGCTCCGCTTGGCCGGCCCCGCCCGGGCCGTAGCGGAGCGACTCTCCCTCGCAGGCGATGGCGGCGTACACCTCGCTCCCCGCCCGCGCGTGCAGCGCGATGGTGCCTCCGCACCCCAGCACTTCGTCGTCGGGATGGGCGGCGATGACCAGGACGCGGCTAGGCGAGCGCGTGCTCATCGACACTGGTCCACATGCGACCGGTCCACAGCTGGTCACTCAAATCCCGACCCCGCAGGATGGTGCCGTCTTCCTGCTCGAGCTCGAGCAGCACGACCACGCCCTTGCCGCCCTCTTCCTCGTCGCCGCAGGCGACCATCTGCCCGCATGCCTCCGGGACGGGGCTTACGAGCGGACCCAGCACGGTCCCGGGCTCGACGGGCGCCGTGGTGCCGTTGCCGCTCAAGAGCAGCGCGGCCTGCCACACGGTCCAGCGGGTCCCGTCGAGCCAGCTGAACGCCCCGGGGTAGGGCCGCGTGAGCGCGCGAATGAAGTCGTAGACCTCGCGGCTGGGGCGGGACCAGTCGATCACGCCGTCGGCGGGGCGGCGGCGCGGGAGCTCCGGGTGCTCGCTCGCGGGCTGGGGCCGGCCGGGCCGCTCGCCCGCGAGCAGCCGCGGCACGAGGCGCCGCAGCATGTCGCGATTGGACGTGGCGACCTGGTCATAGAGCGACGCGACGGTGTCGTACGGTGTGATGCTGAAGGCGACCTGGTCGATCACGGCGCCCCGGTCCACGCCCTCGGCGAGCCAGATGAGCGAGTTCCCCGTCTCGGTCTCGCCCTTGATCAGCGCCCAATTCACCGGCGCGCC
>Ga0209577_10002861_pt1 | contig 16347 bp, 11 predicted proteins | sample GraSoiAngelo_109_FD_185874 | JGI IMG/M metagenome (GOLD analysis project Ga0209577, IMG submission 185874) | Grasslands soil microbial communities from the Angelo Coastal Reserve, California, USA - 14_0903_12_20cm (SPAdes) (version 2) | ecosystem: Environmental > Terrestrial > Soil > Grasslands...
CGACTTCTTCCGGGTGAAATCCGTGCTCAATAGCCCATCGCCTCCAGACCCTTGCCACGGCTGGAGTGGAATTAATTAATACTCCATCCATATCGAACAATAACGCGTCAGTTGCGATCTGGATTGATGTCAAGACGTAATTACCTCCGCTCCATAATAACCAGTTCTAATCGGTCTCGTATTCGTGGAGCTTCAGGATGCGCATGGTGAAAGTGGCGCTCTGCTGCCTCGTTTCTCTTTGATCAAAATCGAGCCTCCCCTGGTGCGAAATCGTAGGTACCTGGTTCTTAAACGCTTAGAGATGATCTGCAACTCCCCATGCCCTTCTAGGTAGCGGCTCAGGCCCCCAGCGTGCAACCGATGCTCCAGCAGTCGCTTCGAAGTAGCTGTTCAGCATGGGCAGAGTCTAGGGAAATATTCTCCGATCACTGGCGTCGCCAGTTTTGGCCGGGCTGGACGCAAATCATGACAACCTTAGATTTTATTTGCGCTGTTGGCCAGGTTTCCATGCCGCCGATTCGAGTGCATCGTCCCACGCCAACACTAATTTGTTCTGCTGGTTACTCAATCTGGTGGCCGGAGGGCAAAGAATTTCAGAACGACAGATATGCAGAGTGCGTTAAGGATGAGCCCGCCGTTGGAGTGTCGAAGTCGACGCCTGTCGACATGAAGAAGAGGAATAACGCGCACAGCAATCGCGCCGAACTGAAGAAATCATTCGCGCAGGTGGCGAAAAAATGTGCCCCTCCGAGTCATTGCCAAAGAGGCAGAAATTTGCCTTCAGGCTTCTGCCGAAATTTCCGAACAGCCCTCTCCGAGGGCCTAGCCTTGCAAGAATGGCATTCTAATTTCATTTGGCATTGTGAAAGATGACTCCAAGTGTGTAGCGGACTCCGGAAGTGACTCGGCTTACGCCGTGGCGGATATTTGCCCGGTAGAAGCCTTTTGTGCCACGAGCCGGACGGTAGCGCGTGGTAAAGATAACGATTTCACCTTGCTGAGTTGCAATTACTTCTGCTTTCGACTGTGCCCTGGGCCGCTGCTCGAGCAACAGAAACTCGCCGCCCAGGTAATCGCGTCCTGGCTCGCTTAGAAAGCAGGTCATTTGCAGAGGGAATGCCAGCTCGCCGTAAAGATCCTGGTGCAGACAGTTGTATCCGTCCTTCTCGTAGTGCAGGAGCAGTGGAGTGGGCTTGGATTGGCGGTGCTTTCGGCAGCGCTCCAGAAACTCAGGAAGGGTTGGGGGATAGTCTTCCTTGCTGCCTAGAGCTTTCATCCAACCATTGGCGACGGCGGCGAGATGAGGATAGAAATTGCTGCGCAACTCCTGCACAATTTCGGGAAGCGGTTCAGCGAAGTACTTATAGTCACCCACCCCGAAGCGGAACCGGGCCATGTCGATTCGGCTGCGAAATTTCGAATCATCACAATACAGCCCGGTCAATTCCTCGCATTCCTGTCGGCTCAGCAGCGCCGGAGTCTTTGCATAGCCATATTCCCAAAGCGACCGCTCGAGTGTTTGCCAGTCCAGATCGGCAATCCGCTTCTTCATCTGCGGTTTGGAATCGAATACATACATCGGAGATCTTGCTTCTCTGACGGGTTTCTTCGGCAGACTCATAATTGACTCACACCCTAATGCTACCTGTCGGTGCCGAATTCAAATATCCGAAGCTTGCCCTGGAATTATTCGGATGGCAGCCTCCTGTCAGACAAAACTTGTCATCAACCAGCTTTAGCTGCTAAGGTCTATGCATTGCCCGTAGTGAAAAACGCACACATGGCTTGCCTCAGGCAGAACGACGAGCTTTAGCGGAACGTATTAGCCGCGGTTACAGAATCGGCATTGCCGAAGCCAACACAAGCAAAAATAAAGGCCGGGAGCAAAGCTCCCAGCCCAAAGGTTTCGCAAATCGATCAGAAGTTGAGTTTAACTCCAAACTCCATCTGGCGCGGCGTATTGGCCTGCTGCGTCAGCACGCCCCAAGTTGCTGGAGTGGAGATGTCGAGTTGTGTCTCGAGGAGTTGGTTGTGGTTGGTGACATTCAGGAAGAGGAACTGAAACATAAGGTTCCCGCGCTCGCTAATTTTGATGCTTTTCCTCACGCTCATGTCTATGTTCCAGTATGCCAGACCGTGGATGGGGCCCGTCCCTGAATTCCTGGTATCGATGCCAAGTAGCGGGGCGCGCACTTGGTTATACACAGCATTGGGATCCGCGAACAGGTTGAGTTCTGTCCCGGGAGTGGAGCCCGCGGTGCTCGTGCCAACGCTAGCTGTGGTGTCGCCCGCGACCCCCCTGTGGACCGACACGTGACCGTTGAACTTCGAGGTGAACACGCACTGTTCGTTGCTGAAGAAGGTGTTCCCATCGCCTGATCCGAACGCCTGGCCATCCGTAAACGTGTTGCAATATAGTGGCTGACCGCTTCCCGTGGTAAAGATCGGCGAGAAGCTCCAGCCGCCCAGCAAGCGCCCGATGGCCCCCTGTTGCCCTTTATAGAACGGCGGCTGATAGACGAAGAACGCGTTGTACACGAACTTACGGTCAAATGCCTGCGGCCCGTACATCTTCTTCAGGTCCCAGACGTCGTTGGCAGTGTACTCGCTGGTCGCCTGAACAAAAGCTCCGGTGCCCAGCGCCTTGCTGTAGGTGAAGTTCGACTGGGCAGTTAGTCCATGCCAATCCCCCAACTTTACAGAGACAAAGCCTGCATTGTAGTTCCCATAACCAACACTAGCATTCACACCGATACCGCCAGAAAGTTGGCCGTTGGCGCCGAAAGGCACGCCATTGGGGGCGATAGGAGTGTTGGGAACAAAGGTGTTCAACATCGTCCGGCCGAAGTTAAAGCCCGGCGTGGTTGAGCCATTGGGCCCACCACCGACACCTCCCTGGTCGAGATCACTCCACAAGCTCCAAACGGATTGGCTTGTCAAGTTGCCGAGTTCCCCATCCACAACTGCAGCCGTGCAGTTCGGGTATGCAGTACCACCAGCACCTGAGTAGTTACCCATGCAGTAGGCTGAATTCAGAGCGGCCTGGAAGAAAGGTTGCGAGGCAATGGAATTGATATAAGCAGCGTATGCGGGATTCGCTGTCGTCACCCCATTCACCTTGATAGTGGCTGCTGGAACCGCTGCACCGCAAGCACTTGCAGATGTTGCACATCCCAATGCCCTCTCGATGTTCGCATAGGCTTGAGCAAAATTCTGCCCGCCGAGCGTCATCATGTAAGGTACGGAGTTGAGGTTGAGCGGTTGGTACTCGTGTGTGACGCGGCGGCCGATGTAGCCAAACTCGATCGTGGCGTTGCGCGACAACTGTCGTTGAATAGTGAGGTCAAACGAGTCAACGACGTTCGGCCGGAAATGCGGATCCAACGACTCACCTGACGATGTGGCAACGTTGTTGAAACCGGGCAAGTAAGGTTGCGGCAACGTCGGTGTCGCCAACCCCAACGGGGCCGAATTACCGTCAACGCCGATACGGAAGACATTGGCAAACTTCCCGGGCGAACCAGCGCAGGTTCCGTCCATTAAGGCTGTCTGGCAGTTCACCGGCTGGATGAGTCCCGGAGCAAGCAGGGGAACCAGTACCAGGTTAACGCCGTTAAGGCGGCCGTAGATTCGGCCATAGCCGCCGCGAATGACGGTACTGTCATGCCCGAACACCTTGCCAAACATCGAGTCGCTCTCGAAACGCGGGTTCCAGGCCACGGCAATTCGCGGGCTGAACTCACCGTAATATGGGTTGTAGGGGTACTTTAACCCGTTGGCCGTATTGCCCACGAGGGAGAAACCAATAATTGGATTATACACCTGGCCTGCCAAGGCCGCCTTCTTCCGTTGAGCCAGATAGGCGATGGCGTCAATCTGCTGACCGGTTGTATCCACCAACGTTACCTGGTTTCCATCCTTCTCGACCGGCGGCATCTCCAACGTCCATCCCAGACCATAGGTCAGCGTGAACGTCGGCTTCATGTGCCAGGTATCGCTGAAGTAGGCGTTGTAGTAGGGAATTGTGCTACGGTTGACTGCTAGCGTTCCCCGGGGGTTCAACGCCAGGTTGGCGCCCGAGCGAGTGTAGGCAATCTGGGAGTCTGTGACGATGCCCAATATCGAGGATACATAGCGTCCCCACCCAGTCTTGCTCGACCCAAAACCTGAAGGATAAGTACTGCTTAGGTCGCCCTGCAGGAGGCCCGCGCCCAACGAGTCCCCAAGTTGGTACACGGCATTGAAGTTAATCGTACCGCCATTATCACTGCGCTCGTGCCAGTTGAAATTATGTTGATAGCTGCCACCGAACTGCAACAGGTGGTTGCCTTTCAGCATTGAAATGTCGTCGCGGAGGAAATGATCCTGCCCGTCCCAGAAACGGACACGAGTGTCTTGATTGTCCACGTTGTACGGCGAAAGGACGTTGTAATGCTGCTCCCCGAGCGGTTCAAGAGCTCCGCCCAAGCTAGCAAGCTGCGGCGGATCACTCAAACTTTGGTAAGCCCACCAATTCCGCAAGAAGCTGTAGTGGAAATCGTTCGTAGTGTTGGAACTGATATTCGTGGTCAAGCCGGCCACGTAGTACCACGGTACCTGCGGGCGATGGGCCACCGACGCCGCCACGCCTACTTTGTCACCTGGGAAGAAGCCGCCAATGTCAACCTGGTTATTGGTAGTTCGCAACAGATGGTAGTAGCGGTAGCTCGACATGAAATGCCACTTCGAGCCGAAGTCGTGGTCCAAGCGAAGCGCTCCGTTGTTATCGGTCTGCGGGATGGAAAGGTTGGCTTTAAATCCCTGTACATTAAACGTATCGCAGCGGCTCCCCACCTGGAGAGTGCAAGCAGGGTCGTTAATGATGGACGCCGGCAAGTACTTATTCCACATCGCCTGAACCACCGGGTTTATCCCCCCGCTGCCCGCGACTCCGAGCGTGGCGCGCGGATCGCAAAGTCCGTTCGCATTCTGTGGGCAGGCCGTTGGCGCATAAGTCGTACCCGGCACAAGCGCGCCAATCACCGGCGCACTGGCAGGGTAAAGGGTTGGAGTCGGGTTGAAGTTGATCACGGTACGGACGCCGTTGATCTTGGCCTGCAGCAATCCCAGCTGCATGCCGACTGTGGGAACGTCCCTCTCGATGGTTTGGACATTATTCCAGCGGAAACCTTGGTAGTTGGCGAAAAGGTACGTTTTCCCCCCGAGGATCTCCTTTGGAAGAATCGGGCCGCCAATTGATCCGCCAAAGCGGCTGTAGTGATAGCTCGGAAGCTTTGTTCCGCTCAGGTTGTTATCCCATGTGTTGGCGCTGAAATTGTTGTCCAAATAGTATTCGTATGCGTTGCCATGCCAGGTATTCGTACCCCGTTTCGTGACTACCTGGACTTGAGCGCCGGCTGAGCTGTTGAAGTCGGCCGTCTGGTTGGCCGTGTTGACCTTGAATTCTTCAACGCTATCAGCTGGGGTTGGCATCACACCGGTCGGCGCAGTAACAAGCACTTGGTTGCCAGAGGCTACGCCCGTAGGGTCACCGGCAAAGCTGGGCGTGTAGACGCTCATGCTGCCGTCCATATCGTTGGTGTTGTTGCCGCCATCGAGCTGGAAACTGCTCTGATCTACAACAGCGCCGGCAACGCTACCATCAGGGCTGACTCCGGGCTGCAGTTCGACAAAGGTGCTAACGTCGTTGCGGCCCAGTTGAGGAAGATTTTCCAGGGCGATGCCAGTTACCGTGTTGCCTATGGTAGCGTTCATGGTCTGAAGCTCGGTACCCGCCGCCTTCACTTCGACTTCCACGGTGGCGGCGCCAACCTGAAGCGTCCCATTCACCGTGGTCGCGGTCCCAACTTTTACCGACACTTGGGGAGCCTTCATTGTGGCGAATCCGGTCTTGCTTATTGAAACGTTGTAATCGCCCGGCGGAACATTCACGAAGATGTACCGCCCGGTTTCATTCGTCGTGGTTGTGCGCGAGGTGTTGGTCGCAACGTCGGTTAGCGTCACCGTGGCGCCCGACACCACGGCGCCTGACTGGTCGGTTACTGTACCAGCCACGGTTCCGGTTGCAGTCGATTGCGCCCACATAGGTAGGGTGCCCACGCAAAGCACAACAAGGAGAAACAGAGCCAGCTCCATGCTACGCATGTGTAATGGTTCCTCCGTTGAATTTCGGAAACCCAAAATCAGCAGAATGCAGCTGCACAATAAAGGCTGGACTGCTGTCAACGGGGGAAGTTCCTTACCTACTGGTTGGTGCTTGGGCCAGCACCTTATCGCAATCGGAATAATCCGGTCAGATCAAGCAATATTAACAAGCTGCACGCGGCACAGTATTGTCTGCTCGCCATGTCTAGCTGTCAAGTTAAATCCTAGACTTTGGTTGCTGCTGCACAAAGAAACTTCCTGCAGGTATCAAACCGCACATGCTGCAACTGAATGATTCTTAAGTACGCTGCCGCTGCCGACAAAAACATTATGGCCGTAAACTTAACAATTTACGCCATTGTTTGGCATGTTGTTACTGTTGTTGTCTATTAATAACAATAGATTGGTTTGATAGTACGGATCTTACACAACCTGGAGATTTCACATGCTGTCTTTGCATAGCGCATGGACTGTTGTGGACATGAGTTTTGTCTAAGCGATCGGCAGACGGGCCGAGAAGCTGAGACCTGTCCCTCGCCGACAAACTCACAGGCGCGGTCGAGGTAGACGTCCCAGATGCAAGGTTGGGCGGGCAGGCTTTCGGGGCCGATCTCCCCTTCATGGTGGGTGCCGGGTCGTCCGGCCCACACCACGACAAACTCTGCTTTCATGCCGTTGTACTGGACGTCCACGACCTCCCCTGGCCCACTCTTTCCAGCAGAGCGCCGTATTCGCTGATGTTCATGGCCCGTGACCAACTGCATGAAAGGAGTGCAGTTGGCGTCAACGCCCCAGATCCTGACCGGCCGAAGAGCGTTGACTCGAGGCTGGCGTGTCAGGTCTGTTCTGCCGACATGCTACGACAGTCTAAACAAGCCGCAAAGTCACACCCGTCATCCAGATAGGTGATGAAAGTAAGTCACGCCGCTCACGCGGCGGTACACGCCGCACTGGTGCTGAAGCCCCCGCCCGCAACTCGGCCTTCTCGGTGACATCTTCGAACCTACAATTGCCCAGATTGTGATAGTGATGTCCGTGAATTTCAGTCCGGCATCCTGATAATAGAGGGTGAGCATCAGGTTGCCGCCGCTTTCCCGATAGCGGTCTACCCTTGAGCCATTGACTGCGAGGATATCGAGGTGGCCATCGTCATCACAATCAATCAAACCGACCCCACCAGTCATGGACTCGACAATGTAACGCTATCGGGAGAGGGAATGTGGAGAAGTGTAAGGCCGGATTGGCGGCTGATGTCTTCGAAACGAGAGTCCTGAATTTGAGAATGAAAGGCTTGTGCGAAGGCGACAACGGCGGACAAACCGAGTACTGGCAGAAGACGCTTCCACATGGGTGAGGGCTTCCTGATTGTACCGTCCAATGCCGGCCCGACTGGAGGTAGCGTGACAGAACTCTGTGATAGCCTGAGCCCTGTGAAACGCGCATGTATTGTGGCTTTCGTGCTTTTCACCGTTGCAGGTTCACGGAGCCAAGTCAATCAGCCGAAAAAGATACAGCCAGACATGTTCCTGGTGACGATCGACACGCTGCGTGCGGATCATGTACATTGTTACGGCTATTCGCAAATTTCAACACCGGCACTCGACAGCCTCGCTAACGACGGCATTCGCTTTGATCGGGCATTCACGCCCAGCCCCTTAACGAACACTTCTCATACGACGATCCTGACCGGTCTGCTGCCAAGCGCACATGGCGTAACCGATTTCGCGGTACCCCTGGCTACGGCGCATGCGACCTGGGCGGAGCTATTGAGGAAACAAGGCTATCAAACCGCGGCATTCATTGGCGCCATCATCCTGGACAGCAAGACGCTGGCTCCGGGACTCGATCGCGGATTCGATTTCTACGATAACTTCCCGCAACATATCCAGAGCATGTCGCGGTGGGGACGAGTGGAACGAAGAGGAATGGAAGTCGTGCGGCACGCGGAAGGCTGGCTCGATACGCATCGTGCGGGCGCGCATTTTGTATGGGTGCACCTTTACGATCCGCATGATCCTTATGAGCCTCCGCCGCCATACTCACATATATATAAGGATCGGCTGTACGATGGCGAGATTGCTTACGCTGATTTCGCTTTAGGACATTTCGTTGCTTATCTGAAACAGCAACATTGGTACGACGAGGCTCTGATCATCGCGGTCGGGGACCATGGTGAGGGACTCGGACAGCACCAAGAAGAGACGCATGGGATCTTTCTTTATGACTCTACCCTACACGTGCCCTTGATCGTGAAGCTGCCAGGCCAGGGCAAAGCAGGGAAGAACGTTGCTGCTCAGGTCCGCACGACCGACCTCCTGCCAACCGTATTGGATTGGTTGGGAATTGCTGCACCTGCGGAGTTAAATGGTCAGTCTCTTCGAGCGTACCTGGTGGTGAACGAAGTGGCCGACCGCACTTCGTTCGGAGAAACCGATTACCCGCTGCGTTTTGGTTGGGCGCCGCTGCGATCTGTCCGGGAAGGAGGATTCAAGTTCATAGAGGCTCCGAGACCGGAGCTCTATGATCTACGCGCCGACCCGCTGGAAGCCCATAACAAATACGCACCTTGGGATCCAACAGTACAGAGGTTGAGAGCAAGCATGGCCGAACTCAGAGCTAAGTTCCGTCCTTATCAACTGTCCTCACCTGCAGCTGTGGGCAAAGGCACGACCGATGAGCTGCGGGCTTTGGGCTACCTCGGGCCGCCCGACGCTTTGAGTTCGACTAATGTTCCGGAACCCTCGCTTCTTCCCGATCCCAAAGATAAGATTCAAGAACAGAACCTGCTGCATGCGGCAATGCTCGCTTCCGAAAACAACCTTGTGAACGACGCACGTTCGGCTCTCAACAAAGTCCTTGAAATGGACCCGGAGTCTCCCACAGCACTACTGCAGTTGGGACAGTTGGAACTCGACTCAGGAAATGGTCAAAAGGCCGCTTACTATCTGCGTAAGGCGTGCGAGGTTCGCCCTGACGATGCGGCCGCGGATTTCTACTACGCAGCTGCGTTAAACCTGACTGGGGATCTCGCCTCAGCGCGGGATGCTCTGGAGGGAAGCCTGCAATTGCAACCCAGCCAGTTTCCTGCGCGGCTATTACTTGGGCAAATATTCCTTAAGTTGGGAAATCCTAAAGCCGCCGAGGATCAATTCCAGGCCGCGCTGTTGCTCGAACCAAGGAATGCGGAGGCCCAACTGGAATTGGCAAAGGCCCTGATCGCGAGCCGCGAGTTTTCCGATGCTGAGATGCAGTTGCGGTCCCTAAGCAAGATTCAGCCTAAGAATCCCGACGTGTATGAATGGTTATCGAAAGCCTATAGCGGCCTAGGCAAGAAGCAGGATGAGGAACGGGCGCAGCAAAGGGCAAGGGAATTGAAAGCAAAAGCGGGTAAGCGGGCGACCAGGACTCGTAAGCCCGGCAAGTGAATTGTGTGACTTTTTACCCATGAATTGGCCACCCTTGGAACCCTAAAATAAACTCGCCGCCCGGCGGGTAGTGGCGAGCTGTCTGTTTCCAACGTGGCATCTGTAATGGCACAGCTGCCAGGTGGAAGCATTACTCGGTCGAGAATGCGGATTGGAAGCATTAACTGGCCGTGAGTCCGCATTGGCGCTCATCCTTGCGTGCGAGCCCTTAGAGAAGGAGACTTCTGAAAGCATCCGTGGTATCCCGCGCCCTGAAAGCTCCTTGTTGTCGGGAAGAGCAGCCCGGGTTCGTGTGGGGAACACATGGGATAGGAAAGTCCGCAGTGATTCACCACATTGTCGCCGAGTTGGCGATTCCATTGCGTGACATACGGGCGCTGTGACTCGATCCGGTGGATCCGTGCGGTCTGCCGTTTCTTGGGAACGATGGCAGATCGAAGTGGGCAACGCCGGATTTCCCCCCAGAACGGAGAGGGCATTTTGTTTCTCGACGGGCTGAAAGCGGCGATACCGAGTATCGGAACTAGGAAGGATCAAAAAACCGGGCCGCCTGCGTCGAACGAGTTTCGTCACAGTGCACTGATCTCCTAAAAACCGGCAAATATCCGCGGCGCCGGCCGGGTGCTGGTGGCGATGGGCGCTTCGGAGCTGAGGGGGGTCTTTGATTTTTCGCGCGGTTAGCAAGCTGTCCTTTCATTTCAATTTCGATAGAAACGCTGATGGGTTGTGAGAGCTGTCGTCAACAAGGCGCTACAATCTTTGCTGACGCGAGAAGTGTCCGAATCCGTTCAACAAACATCGCAGCGGACAGTTATTGACTTTCATGCCCAAAGTGAAGCCCGTTCAAGGTGTGTCGAAATTATTCTTGCCAACAGGTAGTGATCGGATCGTGCTATGTCCGTCTCGCTGCGCTCGGCTGGCCGCCGCGTCGTTGCTTCTCTTGTGGTCGGCGCTATGTACTTGCCAACCGCAGGCTGGCAGTGTTCTTTGCAGTGGCGGGAACGGAAATTTTGACGCCGAATTCCGCACCGGGGTCAAGGTGCACGTTGGGCCGGCAAGGAACGGTGGATTGGCGACGCGGGCCTGCGCTGCAAAGCTTAGCTGGGGAAAGCAAGAGCTGATCGTGGCAGAGGACGCTTCGCAGCTTGATCTCGACGCATTCGGCGTGGACTTGGGGCATGGTATCCCAGTGGCTGCTTTCCAGATAAAGAAATCCGACGCCGATTGCTGCATGGATTATGAGATTTATTCTCTCGAAAAACCGCCGCGCTTATTGCGGACTATCACTGGCGGAGAATTCTTCAGCGCGTCCGATATAGATTTGGATGGCAGCGTCGAAATCTGGACCGATGATGCCGCCGCCGTGAATGGCTTTGAGAAGCTGACGCTGGGCGAACTGGCCTCCGCTCCGACCGTTGTCTTCCGCTTTGCACACGGTCAATTACGGGATGTAAGTGCCGAGTTCCAATCTTACTTCAACAACGAAATTGCTAGGATACGCGGCGGGATTCACCCGCAGGATCTGGAGGATTTTAAGGATAGCGATGGCAAATTGGTAGCAATACAGACCCCGGCTTCGACAGAGCGATTGCACCATTTGCGAATGGTGAAGATTAAGGTGTTGGAGATGGTTTGGGCGTACCTTTATAGCGGACGTGAGCAGGATGCATGGCGTTCGCTTGCCGAAATGTGGCCCTCAGCAGATGTTGATCGGATTCGTGTCGCACTAGTGAACGCACGGGCGCACGGAATTCACGGCCAAGCCGACGGTACGTCCCCAGGTCCTCCTCGGGGCAGGAAAAAGCACACGCAGGTTTTCGATTCGGTAAGCAAGTCAGGGCCGGCAAGCAAGTTGGAGGTTGTCCCGCCAGAGGCGATCCTGCTTCAGCGCCCACCCGTGCCGGAGATTCAGCAGCAGGGGCCGACGGAGCCGGAGTTGCTTCTGGATCTGGTCGTCGATGGGTCCGGGAAAGTGAGGTCGGCCGAGCCGGCAGGAAAGATGAAATGGGCTGACCCGGAACTGATCAAGGCTGCGTTGACTTGGAAATTCATCCCCGCGTTCAAGGATGGTCGGGCCGTTGCCAGTCGTCTGCGCATAGCTGTATCTCCAAGACAATAACTTTGGCCCAATCGCGTATGCTCTGCGTTTGCTCACCACCCGTTAATCTGTCGCTGTCAATAATGTTTGGAAGCATAAAACTTCTCAGGACTGGTCATCATGGCCGCGGGCCGGGAGAGTCGGGAGGGGCCGCGGGATCTGTTTGTAGCAGCCGGGTGCTCTCCAGTTGTATAATTCCGACACTTCACGCTACGAGGTCTTCCATGGTTCCGCAGCGTCCGACTGCGATTTTCGGAATCCTCTGCCTCTTTGCCATGCCGCTGGCTGCTCAGAACCAAAGCACCAAACCCAAGCCACGGGTGGTGGTGGTAGGTGTAAACGGCATGGAGTTGGACATCCTGCGTCCGCTCCTTCTTAAAGGTCAGCTGCCCAATCTGGCTGAAGTGATCAAAGATGGTGCCTACGGCAAGCTGCGCACGGTTCCCGCACCGAACTGTCCCCGCGTGTATACCACAATGTTCACCAGCACCAAGCCGGAAGAGCATGGGGTCACTGGCTTTGTCGTGGGAGGGATTACGGCCAATACCAACATGCTGAAAGAAGAGCCGATCTGGTCAATCCTGTCCAAAAATGGAGTGACCGTGGGCATGGCCAATGTGCCGGCTACGTTCCCGGTTATGCCGGTCAGCGGATACATGATCAGCGGCATGCTGACCCGGGGTAAGAATTGCGAGGATGGCGTGCTCTGTGCTCCCAAGCTGAGTGAAGTCGAGGGTGGCGATCCCGTCTATCCCAAAGAAATGAAGGCCGAGTTGCTGGAGAACGTCGGAGATTTCTATATCGACTGTGAACGCATGCCCGCCGCAGGCGACCTGAAGGGACACGAGTCGGAAGTCATCGACAAGTGGTTGGATAAGGTCCAGCTGATCCGCGAGCAGCAGACCAAGCTATTCGATTACCTGCTTACGAACCATCCTACCGACTTCACCTGGATGGTGCAGTCCTGCGAAGACCGCACCGGCCATTGGCTATATCCCATTGCTCCCTTCAACGTGGGTTACAACTCGAAGATCGACGCCGTCCGGCCGGATGCGTTTCCGAACCAATACGTCCAGTTCGACAAAGTACTGGGCACGATTTTGAAGCACATCGACGAGAACACGTATCTCATCGTCGTTTCTGATCACGGCATCAAGCCTCTGCGTGAATTCGAAGAGACCGACCCGCACGCCCACGTGGACCACGAGAAGACGACGCCGGTCATCGCCAAGCACGATTTTGCCGACGGTGATGACGTGCCGGGCTCCTTCTTTGCCATGGGGCCGGGGATCAAGCACGCCCTGCGCCTGATGGGTTTTGAGGCCAGCGTGTACGACATCGCGCCTACGATTCTGCACATTTATGGCATCGAGCAGCCCAAGCAGATGAGGGGGCACGTGCTAATCGAGATCTTCGAGAACCCAAGTAATAAGCTGGCGCACAAGTAGCGCCCCGTTCCGAGACAATAAAGGGCCTGACGGAGGGCGAGCCGACCGTCTTTCCTTTTGCTTATTGTGTAACTAGCGGACCGACGGTCGTTCCTATGTAGCCCGTCCTCCCATCGCGCACAGCGAGCCGCAATTGGGTATTCGCGGGCGGCGCCATGTCAAAGTCCATGGCCACCATCATCCCATGTTGTAGGATCTGTCGGTAGACATCGGTCTTGAACTCCTGATCCACCTTCAGGCTGCGGTTCGCAATCATCTTTCCCTCGGGCGAAACCACAGTAGCGTAGAAGCTGACGTTGAGTTTCTTTCCCCCGCCCGACGCGTCAGCGACGCTCAGAGTCGCCGGATCCACGAGAAAGTCCACATGCAGTTTGCCCGTCTCGTTAGTCTTGGCACGCGCGCTGAATGTAACCAAAGTTGCGGGGATCGTACCGCGCAGCGCCTCGGCAACTTCCTGCTCAGGTTTACGATCTTTGGCCTGGCTTGGATCCAGGGCGTAATACCCACGGCGATGATGGATCTGAGCGTCCTCGCGGCCGACCTTGACTTTGATGCTGCGATACTTGCCGTCCCACTTTTTGTTTTCTGGATAGTACCCCAATGTATACGCCGACGAGTTGTCGGCGAGAGCAGCCGCAACTCCATCCTTGGTCTCGTTTTGATTTATGTACGCCCGGCCTCCGGTCTCCGCCGCAACTTCGCGCATCGTTTCCTGACTGGCCGCGACATCCTGCACGCCGGCGATTGGGTCGAAGCTGCCTCCAGTTGCCGCCCCTTCCATTCCGCTTATCAGACCGCGGACGTCCACCGGGTAAATAGCTACCTGGCTGGCGGATAGTTCAGCAGCCGCCTCGCGGATTTCTGGAGCATAGGCTTCCCGCTGCTGTTCGGCGATGGCGCCCGCCGACAGCGTACCCACACTCTTTTGGCGAATGTTCGGCAAGGACGCGAGAAGCTCGGCATCGCTGACGTTACGATTCTCCGGAATGAGTTCAAACGGGAAGGCCGCCGTCAGCCAGACGACTTCTTTCCGCCCCGGAAATCCCCCCAACGAGCGTCCCAGGGTGCGCAGTGCCGCCAAGGTTATCTGCACTCGACGGTCGAGGGCATAACCCACCTGTTCGCTCTGAAAACCTTTGATCTCGTTCGCCGCTATGTTAGTCAGAGTCGCAGATGCCGCAGATCTCGGCTCAGTCGACCCCACCGCAGCGCTTGGCCGCGGCGCTGCGGCGTTCATCAGGATCGGCTCCTGCGGCTCATATTGCTGCAGTGCCGCAAGCAGAATTTGCGGGTCACTGGTAAAGTCCTGCAGCATATGCAAATCATTCGTGAGCGTGAAAATCGCCATATGCTGATCGCTCTTGACCTGCGCGCGCACGTAGTTGAGCATTTGGGAGCGAGCGTATACCTGGTCCTTGAAAGGCGTGTTAGCCGCGTCCAGCAGGAGCACCGTCAGGGGCCCACCCGGAGACCTGAAATCCGGCCGGTTGGAATAAAGACCCGGGCCCAAAGTCGGTCCCGCCGCGGCGGCCTTAGCTCTATCTTCCGCGGTGACGAAAGTCGAAATCTTCTGTTTTTTACCATTTTCTTCGACCACAAAGTCATCGGCTTTCAGGCCAGCCACAGGGTGGCCTTGCTTGTCAGTAACCACCACATCCATCAGTACCAGCCTCGTGTTGACGCGAATCGTAGGCGCCGGAATCTCGGGGGTGGATTGCCGAGCGCAAACGTCTATGCCCGGAACTCCAGCCGCTAGCAGAACAAGAGATAGTTCAAGCGCGAGTTGAGATGCGGTAAACTTCGACATGCGATCCTCCACGAGCCGGCATGGGACGGGGAAAATCAGGAAAATGAGGCACGAGCGCCGAAAGCACGACGGGACTCTATCCCTTTCCAGCCAGCGACGCAATGACTTTTGCCCATCTGACCGACCTTCAGGGCTCAATCTCTTAAACAATCCTGATAAGCTTCGGCGCACAGGCGGGTGTGCTGTATTGAAGTATATAATTCCCTCTATCCATGAGGGTGCGCCCGCTTTTACCAGCTCTGCTGATCACGGCCCTGCTAACGGTTTCCAACCCCGCCGTCGCCCCCTCCGATACCGCGCCCAACGTTGTGGTGATCACGATAGACACGCTCCGTGCCGATCACCTCGGTTGTTACGGTTACAAGCAGATTCACACCCCCAACATTGACGCGCTTGCGGCCGGGGGCGTGCGATTTGAGCGGGCCTATACTCCTGTCCCCATTACGCTACCGTCCCACAGTGTGATCTTTACAGGGACGTTGCCGACGCTAAACGGAATGCACGATTTCAGTGGCAACCGCCTCGGCCCGCAGCAGCAGACCCTGGCTTCCGTACTGAAAGAGCGGGGATACACGACAGGTGCGGTCGTCGCCTCTGCGGTGCTGGATTCGCGCTTCGGCTTGAACCGTGGTTTTGACTTCTATTACGACCATTTCGACTTCAACCGCCTGGAAGAGGCGAACCTCGATGAAATGGAGCGTCCCGGCAATGTAGTAGCCGATGAGGTGCTGAATTGGCTGGGCAAGAACTATCAAAAGCGGTTCTTTCTCTGGATGCACTTGTACGATCCGCACTACCCCTACCGTCCCCCTGCTCCTTATAGCGAAGACTACAAATCGCATCCTTACGACGGAGAGATCGCATTCGCGGACGCCCAAGTCGGCCGTCTGCTGCGCTTCTTGAAAGACAAGGGGTTGTACCAACACACGCTGATTGTCCTGAGCGGGGATCATGGGGAAGGCCTCGGCGAACATGGCGAGCAGACGCACGGTTTCTTCATCTACAACTCGACGCTTCAAGTGCCACTCGTCGTCCGCTTACCTGCGGGCCCAAGAGATAAGCACGTGAACGCGCTGGTAAGCCTTGCTGACATCATGCCCACGGTTCTGGAGGCTCTGAAATTGGATATTCCCGCGCAGGTGCAAGGGAAGAGCTTGCTGCCATTGTTTGCCGGCAAGGAAGAAGATGCCTCGCGCTATCTCTATGCAGAAACGTTCCTTCCACGGCTCCACTTCAACTGGAGCGAGCTACGTGGCGTGGAGATGGAGAAGTATCACTTCATTGCTGCCCCCAAGCCGGAACTGTACGATCTCAGCAAAGATTCCAAGGAGCTCGATAACCTTTTTGCGCAGAAAAAGGCGGTAGCAGAGGAACTGAAAGCGAAGCTGGCTTCCCTCATCCGAGAGTACAGCGCGGGACAGGAGA
>Ga0209577_10002862_pt1 | contig 16347 bp, 27 predicted proteins | sample GraSoiAngelo_109_FD_185874 | JGI IMG/M metagenome (GOLD analysis project Ga0209577, IMG submission 185874) | Grasslands soil microbial communities from the Angelo Coastal Reserve, California, USA - 14_0903_12_20cm (SPAdes) (version 2) | ecosystem: Environmental > Terrestrial > Soil > Grasslands...
GCCAGCTGAAAGTGAGCCTCAGCCCAATTCGGTTTCAAGTTAAGCGCTTTGCGATATTCACTGACCGCTTTGCCACAGTCAATCAGGGGCATAGTCATGGCCGTCTCGAAGGAGACGGGGTCATTGCTGTGGGCCGAATCTAAAAGTCCAAACCTCTCTTGCATGCATTCACTGTGTAGCAGCTTTCCTAGGGCCAACCGAGCATCCGCAGAGTTGGGATCGAGGCGCAGTGCTTCTCGAAGCGCTTCCTCAGCCGCCGGAAACTTTTGCCGGCCTTTTTCGTAAAGCGCGCTGCCCACATGGAAATGTGCTAGAGGGTTCTCGGGCTGTAAGCGAGCCGCCTCAGAAAATTCGGAGATTGCACCGTCTAAGTCGCCGTCAACCTGCAATAGCATGCCGTAGACGTCGTGAAGCCACGGAAGCAGGTTCGCATCCGGGTTCAATTTCAGTGCGCGGCGACATTCGGCGAGTGAGCCGTTAGTGTCGCCCTTCTCACGGAGAGCTTTGCAAAGACTGGCGTGTGCATAGGCGTCCTCCGGCCGTAGCCGCACCGCTTCTTCCATTTCAAGTATCGCCGCGTCAATGTCTCCCTTGGCAGCGAGCGCGTTCCCCAAGTCAAGATGTGCATCCGCCCAATCAGCCTTGAGTCCAACGACCTCACGATACTCAGCAATAGCTTCATCCAGACTCCCTTGCTTTTGGAGCGCATCGGCCAAGCGAAGATGAGGTCTAAGGGCGCGAGGTGCTGAGCGGGTGGCCTCCGATATTCGGCGATGGCTTCCTGTAATTTGCCCATGCGTTGGAGTAGCTCTCCAAGTTCGGTGTGTGCGATGTCATTCTGAGGGTCAACTTGAATTGCTTTTCGGTATGCCTCAATCGCAAGCTCATGGTTACGCGCGCTTTCGGCCAGGTCCCCCCTCCAACGCCATTTGTCGCTATCGGAAGGTTCCATCTCACAAGAATCCATCGCGAACTCATCCTTCTCAGCCTGTTTCTCTCGTGGTCGGGTTGCCGCCGCATCGGTTTCTCGCTCGACAGCTAGAATCGCTTCGGAGGGTAGCGCAAAGTTGAGGTTTTGCCCCTCTTTGGAAACGAATGATGTGATCCCCACTAATCGGCCCGCTGAATCGAAAAGACCGCCACCACTAGAACCATTGGGACACTGGAGCTGTCGTTTGAATCATGCGGCTCTGGCCGTGGGACGCTCTCAAGCCAGATATAATGCCCTCCGAGAACGTTAATTCCAGTCCTTCCGGTGCTCCAATGGCGTAAACCCGTTCGCCTACCTGGAGAGTTGATGACAACCTTGATGGAACGAGGGGAGCATTCAACGATGGAACATATAACTGGCACAGATCCAGCTCAGCATTGCAACGAGAGATTGTGGCGGGCCAGGTCTTGTCCCCACGCCGAACCCTGGTACTCGCGGCCTCTTCGATCACATGCCAGTTGGTAGTGAGCCAAGTGGGGCCTTGCACGGCCACACCGCTCCCAAAGGCAATGACGGAGCCCTCCGAGTCCAATGCCTCCACGACGAACACAGATGGCGAGACACGCTTGAAAAGGGCTTGCGGTGATAGTTGGAGGCTGTCTGACCGCGTTTGTGCCGACGCCGCTCGGGCCTTTGTCGGATGGATGAAAAGGGCCAACACAGCAACGACCTGAATCATACTTACACACCTAAACCACCTGAAGAGTACGGTCAGCATCGTGGATCAGCCTTGCTGAGAGTATATCCTGATTTGGGATATACAAAGACGGCTCGCAATAATCCGAGTCGCTTTGAAATCAGCCTCTTACCGAGAGCGATACCGTCTGTTTTTAGGAAAGTTGCGAACAGCTCGCCAACAGGCAGGTCTCACTCAAGTGCAAGTAGCAAAGAAGCTTTCCCGTCCTCAGTCATTCGTTTCGAAGTGTGAGTCCGGCGAACGTCGCGTAGATGCAGTGGAGCTTCAAGATTTTGCTCGCCTGTATCGAAAAACGCTTTCCTTCTTCCTGAACTAATCTCCAGAAGAGAACTCTTCCTCAGTCCCGTCCCCGGATGATCTCGTCGCTCCTGCACATGGTTTCCTCAAATGAAGGCAGTCCCTTGGTCGCGGGGACAGCCGAGGCGTCAGCGCGCGCTTCCAATGAGTCAGGCCCTCGTAACTTTCAACGACCGGAGCGAGGCCAGGCTCGATATGCACAGCGAGCCGAGCAAACTGCATGAACCGTGCTTTGCCGCCGGTGAGTTGTGTCGTCAGCAGCGCAATCGGTTGCGTGCTGGCTGCTTTGAGGCCGAGCTCCCGGCGCACCGAACTTCTGTTTTGTCCGCCCACGATTGCCGTGCTCCCTCTTCTCGAGAAAAATCTGCGCCAACCTTGGCGAGATCCCTGGGCGCAATATCTTCGGGCGGACAATCAGGTCCGTCTGTCTCTGCGCGAGCGCGTCAACTCCCTGTCGTTTGATAGGTGATCGACATGCGAAAGAGGATGGAGAGTTACCGGAGAGCGAGGGAGAGAGCTTAGAGAGTTTTACTAGGAGTGTTGAAGGGGACGGGGACGCGGTTCGGGGCTGCGTGGGTTCTGGATTCTGACAGATTGCAGCGAGAGTCCTGCCTTCCATGTGCGGTGCCTTCCAGTGAGGGTCATTTTCGATATGACAGGGATTTGGCGCGCTGGAAGACGTTGGTAGTAAAGGAGATTAAGTTTCTCGCGCACGTTCCGTTAAGGCATGCGCTTCACGCCCGAGAGGATACGCCAGGTAGCAGGCGGTTCATTGCTCGCTTTCCCTACGGTCGTCGATTCGACGCCATCGGGCTTTCGGGCTGATTCGACCGCACGGCTGGCAATTCGAGGTGTTCGGCTAGACAAAGAATTGCCGCGTTGTTTCCGTACCTCATTGCCGCTTCTCCCACGGCATTGAGGAAGTGAATCGGATCAATCCCGTACTTCACGCAGAGTTCGTCGATGCTGACCGCCGCACGCAACCACGGTCTCAGCGACTCGTAAGTTTCAACGACGTAAGCAAGGCCCGGTTCGATGAGGACGGCGAGCCGCGCATACTCCATGAAGGTTGCCTTGCCGTCCCTGAGTCCTTTGGTCAGCAAGGCGATCGGTTGCGAGCTTGTCGGTTTGAGTCCGAGCTGGCGGCGGACACGACATCTGTGCGCTCCGCCGGGATTGGTTATCTTCCGCCTTCGTCCTCGCACTTTTCTTCTCGACGCCATGCTGCGTCCCCATGAGCTGTCGGGCGGGCGAGTTGCCAGCCTTCGAGCCTGCCCCACTAAAATCGGTTTCCGCCAGCGTTCCTTGCGCCAGTTAGGACGCCTTGAGTCCCAACTCTCGCAGAACTCTGCGAAGATCAGGCGGGCCTCGGTGCGGACCGGCTCTGGCATGTCCTCGAACAGATCCTCGCCTGTCGGCTTTCGCGGCCGGCGTCGCTCCATGGCGAGCCGGGAAACTCTTTTCTCGTGCCGAGTGCGCGGATTTTGCCCGTTGATGTGCAATACGTTCCCGTTCGCTCGAACACTCACCACTTGGTTGTGAAGAAAAGAAACCGAAACCCGACCGGGCTGTTCGCTTGCCGCCGTAGGATTCTTTGGAATTGGCAGACTCGCTGACTTTTGAGCATGAGAGGCCCGACGAAGATCGTCCTGCAGCCTGTTCCATCCGGTCGAGAAATTTTCGAGAAGCTGGTTGCCGCTCACTAATTCAGGCGGAAGCGGCGGAACCTTCCAGCGTCCAGCCTCAGCAGCAAATCCCAGAGACCGAATGTGAGCAGCTTCTTCCGTGGTGAGCGTCGTCTCTCCGAGAGCATCCGGGAAGGTTCGGAGAAGAGGCAGAAGTTTGACCAGGCCCGGATAGTCGGAAGCTGTCGTCGCCTCCGTTTCCTCAGTTAACATACTGAAACTCTAACACCCAAACAAAAAAAGGGGGCCGCGAGAAAAAACCAGAGAAAGGAAAAAAATCTGCGGCTGACTGACTGACGGTCCCGGTCAATGTGCCGAGGCCGGACAATCATCGTGGAGGCCGCAGCAGAATCCGGCAGGGAGTTCTCGGAGAGGGTCAGGTCCGGGCGTTCAGCGGTGCGCCGATCCGCTGCCGATTCTCGTCTGGTCCGATCCCGCGGGCGAGAGACACCTAATCCCACAGCACCGTTTCCTCTCCGCGCACCATTGTCTTGCCGCACTTCGGGCAGGGGCCTGGAGAAGTCCAGAGTCGGCAGGAGTGACGGGAATCGTTGGGGCAGCGGATCGATATTTCGCGCTCAGGTCTCGCCAAGACTGCATCTGCGCGTGTGACGACATCGAACAGCTCAGAACAAATCTCGCAGAAGATCGTCACCGTGGCCGAGGCCATGCCGCAGTCTCGGCCGCCCGAGACTTCTGCCTCATAGCCGCAGGATTCACACCGAAACTGGTACAGCGTTCCCACTCTGGAATACTCCTCTGTTCTCTATGGGCTTTCGAGGAACCTCCGAAACCGGGGGCCAAACCATCCCAGAACTAGTTCTCGCTTGTTTGGGGTTCCAAGGTCGCTTGAACCGTGATTTTGCCACTGGCAGTTGCTTCGATAGTGCGTGTCCACGGTTTGAATTTCGCGGTCTCAATGCGCAGCAAGTGCGTACCAGCAGCGAGTGGCAACATCGATGGGGTTGTGCCTACAAATTTTTCGTCAACGTAAATATCACTTCCCTTCGGCTCTGAAAGAAACATCACACAAGCGTCTGCGCTAGAACCACATGCGACTGACGGTTTGGCCAGTTCGAGGTTAGCTTCCCTACTCTCAGGATTCGATTCCAGCGTTGGACGAACACCAGAATCCGGCCCAGATACTGTCTGTGTCCTGCTCTCCGCAAGAGGTGCAGGCGATTTGGATTTTGGAATGATGTCGCTGATCTCGTAGTCCGTGTGGGAGAGTTTCCCGTTCGATTTGGAGAACCAGATACGGGCTTCGGTGCGGTCGGCTCGGGCGATGAAGAGATAGGTTTCTCCCCGGGCAAGTTCGCGGCATTTCGACCAGCGCCACTGTCCACTACAATGCAGAAACACAAGCGTGTGAGGTGCCTCGACCAGCACATAAATGTCCTTACCCGGTACCGTGATTGGGTCCACGTGCCGCGTCGTGCAGTCCACGCCCAAGGCATTGTCCCTGCACTTGGTTTCGTCTCTGCCTGAGCCGAGCGGGGTTTCAAACGCTTCGCTCTTGGCTTCCACCGCGGTGACGGGAACGGCTTCCGCCGGCGGTTGGTCTGGAAACTTGCTGCCACTCCATATACCAGTGCGTTTTTCTTGCGCTGCCATTGGCAGGACCACAAGAACACACGGCACGACGAGAAACCGGATTGCTCTTTTCATGGTTCCCTCCGCACAGGTGGGGACAATGCTTTCAGTCACTCTATCATCCTTGCACCCACCGTTCATCCACAACCAAGAATAGAGTGACCAAAAAAACAGCCACTTGAAAAAAATGTTCGCGCGAAGTTTGGTGACGGTCCCGGCATGTAGCTCTCTGCCGGACAATGAAGGCGGCAGAGCGGGATATTCTTCGTCGTGAGTCTCGCTGTGTCCCTGGACGGAGTGGCCGCGCTGTTAGCGTCATGCGCCCGGAGGACGCGTGAAAGACCGGGTAAAATCAGGCGAAAATGCGTGTCCAATCCTCTGCCGTTCCCTCGTGCGGGCAGTCGGCCTGCAACTATTTTCCGTTCGCGTGCCGATTTTCCTTGACAGCGTTTCCTCAATCTGTCATATGTTGCGCCAGAACGAAGAACGGCTCTGCCGGATGTTCGACGCACCTGGCAGAGCCTAACCCCCAAAGTGAGGTAAGTCACGATGGAAGCTACCGAGAATCTAGCACACCGCAAGACACCTACCTTTGCCTTTCCTGTCCGCTTGAGCGAGAAGTACCGCCCGCGCAAGGTTGCGGAATTTGTCGGACTCCCGAAGGCCAAGCGCATCCTGTCAAAGTTTGTGGCGAATCCCTACTTCTGCTCCTTCCTGTTCTACGGGCCGCCCGGGGTCGGCAAGACTTCGATGGCGCAAGCGATGGCCGAGGAGATGGGTGCCGAGTTCCATCATCTCGGCTCGCAGCAGTGCAACCTGGAAAACTTGGAGCAAGTTTGCCGCTGGTGTCAGTACATTCCCCTCGCCGGGGGATTCCATTTCGTTCTGATTGACGAAGTGGATTCCGCGTCGAGGCCCGCGCAGCTCGCTCTACTGTCGAAACTCGATTCCACAGACGCGCCGAAGCAAACCGTGTTCGTCTTTACTTGCAACTGCACAGACAACCTGGAGCCGCGATTCCTCTCACGCTGTCTGCCCATTGATTTTTCGACCTATGGGATGGCCGGGGAGATTGCCGAATATCTGGACAGGGTGTGGCACGACGAAGGTGGCAACGGAAACGGCCCGGATTTTTCTAGGCTCTCGAAAGATTGCCGGAACAACGTGCGCGATTGTCTCGGGAGACTGGAAGTCGAACTGATGGCCCTCTAAGGCCGGGGAAGGCAGGACAGGATGAAAAAGACATACAGCACGCGAGAGGCAGCCGCGAAGATCGGCGTCGCTTTGCGAACACTCAACCGGTGGCTGGCCGATGGAAAAATCAGACCGTCCGTAGCGGTTCCGATGGGCGGAGGCCGGACGCTATGGAGGTGGAGTGCAGTTGACCTCATCAGGGCGCGCAAGATAGATCGCACACCCGGCCCGAAGGCAGGTGTGAAATGAACCAGCTTCAGTACACAAGATCAAAGGGATTCGAGCCTGTAGCAGACGCCTCCAGGGTGCGATGCCGGAAATGCGGCAAGAAGTACGCCTGCAATCAACTAAAGAGAATGGCTGACCACCATTGGGACCATCGCCGCTTTCAACGCCAGGCGAAGCGGCTTGAGCGTCAGGTACGTGTCAAATGAGAGCCGCCATTTACGGGCGGGTCTCGACAACCAACCACGGCCAGGATGTGACCATGCAAACGCGCGAACTACGCGACTATTGCGAGCGACGAGGTTGGACCGTGGCCGGCGAGTACGTTGACGCCACGGGCGGCGCGAAGGACCGCAGGCCCGCGCTAGACAAATTGATGGCCGACGCCCACCGCCGCAAGTTCGATGTGGTAGCTGTCTGGAAGTTTGACCGCTTCGCCAGGAGCGTTTCGCACCTGCTCCGTGCGCTCGATACCTTCCGCGTCTTGGGGATCGAGTTTGTCAGCCTGTCGGAATCGCTCGATACCGCGACGCCGGCAGGCCGGATGGTTTTCACCGTCCTGGGTGCCGTGGCCGAGCTTGAACGCAGTCTGATTGCCGAGCGAGTCCGGGCTGGCCTGCGGAATGCGCGGGCGAAGGGCAAGAAGCTAGGACGGCCGCGCGTAGTCGTAGACGGTCCTACGATTGCCCGCCTGCGCGAGAGCGGGCTGTCCCTGAGAGCGATTGCGGCGAGTTTAGGAGTGAGTCTCGGAACCGTAGCCGCATGTTCAAAAAAGCTGCCGCGGAGAGTGGCCGTAACCGCTTGATTCTATTGGAGGCGGTCGGCTCCGTGGAGTGTTCAACAAACACATGTTTTCCGAACGGAACGCTGGCAAGGACTGAACCTGCGAATCCGCTCCACGGCGCAGTCGGTCCAGATGCGGGAACTGACTTTGCCGATCTTCACCTTGATTAACGTGCTAGGCTTCTCCTGTGCGATCCACGAGACGCAGTTCATACAAGAGGCATTTTCCTCCGGCCGGCCACGAAACTTCTAAACAACCCTCGAACTTACTCTCCGACCGCGCCCGGATGCGTTCCGGGGCTTCGCGTGGCTCTGCGTACTTGAAGGTTGCCTCCCGCAACCAAATCCAGAATCCCGCCGAGGAATACCTGGCGAGGATGAGGAAGTCGGGCTGCACATCAAAGACACAGCTTGGGAACTCCATCCCCTCTCCGCCTTCAGTGAACACCACGTGTAATCGTGAGCCTTCATTCTTCCACTTGCTCATGAGCAGACGAGCGTCGTCGGATGAGATCGTATTCATCTTGACCGCCGAGAAGTTCGGTCTTCAGACGGCCAACTTTCTAGCATCCAAATTCGGTTGGCAGTGCGAGCGGCCCTTGCGCGCATTCGGCAGGATGCTAGGGGAACACAACAGCGGAGACAGAAGCCGATCCACCGAGTCCCGCCTCGTTTGAGAACAGCTATCGTCTGCCTCGCGTTCGCCGGGAGTTCTTGCGTTCGTGCCTGTTCACCATCTTCCGAGCGCGGCTGTTCTTGGCCTTCCGTGCCCGCTCCCCTCTTCTCTTGCGTCTCTCCGAATCTCTCTTCATCGCACGCCGTCCCCGCGGCGTCATTCGCCAAGCCTCGACCCGATGTGCGTTTGCATGCTTAGGACAACAGCAGAGCTGGTTAGGCCGCGACTGCTCAAAAACAACCTTTTCGCAGCGCGAGTATTGGCAAACCGCCAAACCCTTCCGCTCGTTGAGACTCAACACAACTTTTGCGTAAAAGGCGTCCCGCTCTCTCTCACAGTAGAGGCCGGGCTGCAAACAGCCCTGGCTAAGCCACAAGGCCGCCCTGACATGGCGTAGATGCTCGGAGATGATCCGGCACAGGAGCAGTTGGGGTTTGGATTTGGCGGACCAGGGTAAGAGGAAGCCGTCCCACAGGTCGGCTGCCCGTTCGGGGGATTCGGTCTCGAGGTCAATGCCGCATGCGGGCGCAACAATCTCGATGAGTTGTCGGCCAAACTCCCGCCTCTTTTTCTTGCCCTCTGGCAGCGGCCTAGTTTCTTTGTAAATGACCAGGGATTGCCCGTATTTCCGTAGCGCCTCTTTCCAGGCTCTCTTCCATTCACCCTTCCGGGACGGGTGCATTCTGAGCTTGTAGGCTTCGATCAGTTTCACAAGGGCGGTGAACTCTTGCTTTTCGGCAACTAACGGTTTCCCTTCCGCGCTTTGGAAGCTCCGTCGGAAACGGTCAACGGCGGCATCGTCGGCCTTCAGCCTGCGCACCAAGAACGGCGGGAGAAATGTGTCAGAGAAAACCACACCCTCTTGGTCGTCTGCCGTCGCGGGTATCAGCACCGGAAGCGCCGAGACTGCTGTAACGCCTTTTGTGCCCATACTTGTAACGGCAGTTTAGAATCGGTGCGTCTGGATTGCAATACGATATTTCAACGAGGCGGGGCATGAAACAGACGGAACTTCTTGAACCGAAACAGGCCGCAATCGACGCTGGAGTTTTCACACAGCAGATCTACCAAGCGATCTCAGAAAAACTATTGGCTGTTGAGAGACGACGCGGGCGTGTTTTTATTCGCCGCGAGTCCTTTGATCGGTGGAAGGCGAATCTACAAGCGAAACGCCGGATGCGGGTTGAGGAGAAGCAGGCGCAGGAGGCCCGCGCCTAAAAAGTTTGGGCCGGCGAAGTCATCACACTTCGCCGACCCGGTAGTTTTCTGGAGAAAACCTATGGAACGCACACGCAGTAAAACACATCTCGACGATCCCCGCAAGAAGCACGCTAAGCCACCTTACCACCGTCATCCCTTCGCGTGTGCTTTCAGCGCGCACCGCATGGCTGCCGCAGACTGCAACCAGATTCGTCAGGCGGAGGGAAGCCGTGTGCGCTGAGCGGACGCTCCGCGGACGGCCCCCATTCGCTGCGAGCCAGCGCGAAAAAATTCTCGAATTATTACGCGCCGCCGGTCCACTCGGCGTCTCCCGTGCCACGCTGATCTTTGAACATCGGATCACACAATGCGGCGCTCGGGTGGATGAGCTCAAGCGACAAGGCCATGTGATCGAGAGTTTCTCGCAGGATGGAGAAGCGTACGTCCGCTACCGCCTGACATCCGAGCCGCTGGAACTAAAACCGATCCCCACAGGCGCGGACTGGTACAACCGTGAGCATCGTACGCGTCCATCGAAAACGAGTGGATTGCCGCTCTTCGATGCGGCGGTGCGATCGTGAGCAAGCGAAGTCTCCCTTGGCTGCAATTCTACCCCGCCGATTGGGAGTCAGATTCCATCGCCGGATGCTCCCTCGCCGCGCAAGGGCTATGGCTCCGCATGATGTTCGTCATGCATACGTCGCGGCGCTACGGCTGTCTGGAAGTCGAAGGGAAACCCATCCCAGATGAAATGATTTCCCGTCGCTGTGGCTGTGTGAGCGTTGAGGACTACCGGAGGTTATTGGCCGAACTGTTCGCGGCTGGCGTCCCGAGCAAAACCGAAGATGGGGTTATCTACTCGCGGCGCATGGTCAGGGACCAGCATGAGCGTGACTCCAATGCTGACAGACAAAGACGCTATCGTGAGCGTAACGCCTCTGTCACGCCAATGTCACAGGGAGAAGGCAGAGATCAGAGGTCAGAAGTCAGAGATCAGAAGTCAGAGGAAAGAAAGAAGGTGGCTACGCAGCCTGCTCAGGCTTCGCCTTCGCTCTCCTTTTCCGGCACCCATCTTTCAGTTACGGAAAAACAAGACCGGCTACTCGCGGAAGCATTCCCTTGGGCAGATAGACAGGCCGAGTACCGGAAAGCCGATTCCTGGTTGGAGGCAAACCCGGAGCGACGGCCTAAGAAAGCCTCGCGGTTTCTGCATAACTGGTTTGGTCGAATCGGCCAACCGAAAAGAGGAAGCAATGGAAGGGACATTAACGAAGCCGTCGCCACAACGATGCGCGGATTCGCCGCGAACGCTGGAATCACTCATTGAGGAATGGGTCGCAAAACTCGCTGTCAATGCCGGAGCCGCGCTCGACGCCAAGACTCAAGCAGTGTATTGCTCTATTTGGCTTGAAGGTTTAGGCGATCTGACTCCCAATGTTCTCCGAGCTGCGTTCCAAAAAACTCTGCAGGAGTGCGCGTACTGGCCGGTGAAAGTGGCCGACATTCGGAAGCACGTTGCCCGAGCAGAGAGCCATGCGACAGAGGAAGCCGCTGAGATAGCCTGGGAGCGCGTCCTTGAGCTACGCCGCGTCTATTGGTCGCCCGATATGTCGGGGGGATTCTCGCGGGGCATGCCGAAACTGCCCGAGCGTGTCGCACAAGCCGCAAGGGCTGCGGGCATCTGGCGTGATTTTCCTACCACAGAAGCGTTACACGTTTGGGCAAAGAAAGTTTTCTTCGAGTCCTTCATTGCTTGGGGCAAAGCGGAGCAAGACCAATTCCTGCTCCCCGACGGCGAGATTAAAAATCTCCTTGCCGAATTTTACGAGACAAAGGCTCTCCCCGCTCCGCAAGTCTGCTTTGAGGATTTACACAAGCGAGGATTGCAGTACGCGGAAGAGTGCACAGTACTTTCTGCTTGGGAGAGCGCCGCCAATGCGCTGCCGGAGCTTGATGCGGAGACAAGAGCCGAGATTGAGACGGAGCTGGCGAGCTACGGCGAACGATTCAACACGGCATTGGAGAAAAGGCAGGCCGGGCCGATGGACCGCAAGGCAGAAAGGCAAGCGTGAGCACGTCGCCAAAACTCGCAACTGTGCCGACTAGCCAAGCCAGGCTAGAGCCGGGGGACATTCTCACCCCGCAAGAGCTGGCGAAGAGGCTCAAGGTGCCGGTGTCATGGATCTACAAACAAACCGCACGCCGCGGCCCTGATTCCATCCCCGTTCTGCGCTGCGGGATTTATCTGCGCTTTTCCTGGCCTGAAGTTTGCGCCTGGATGCGCACCAATAATTCAGTTTGACAATTAGATATAGGTATGTATCATAAAGCTATGGAGGCCCAGCGATGAGAGAACAAAAAGGGCATGTCTTCCACAAGGGCAAGAGTTGGTTTGTGCGGTACTGCGATGACATTATGCAGGCCGATGGAACCATCAAGCGCAAGCTGGTCTGCAAAAAACTTTCCGTGGAATATGGCGGAGCCTATCGGACGGCGAAGAGCGTACAGCCGTTTGTCGATGAGATTCTCGCGCCGCTCAATAGCGGTCTGCTCAATCCGCAGAGTACGATGCTGGTTTCCCAGTTTGTCGAGCGCGTCTACCTGCCGGAGTACGTCCAAAAGAATCTCCGGGCCGCGACGGTGAAGCAATACACGGACGTTTGGGAAAACCATCTCAAGGGACGCATGGGCAAGCTAACCTTGCGCGGATTCCGCACCGTCCACGGTGAACAGATGCTTGCTCAAATCGCGGCGCAAGCGGAGCTAGGGCGTAGCTCGCTCCGGCATTGCAAGGCATTCCTATCCGGCGCGTTCAAGCAGGCGAAACGCCTGGGGATTCTCGACGGTATCAACCCAATACAGGATGTGAGCATTCCCCGCGCGCCAGAGGCGGAAGAGGATACCCACGCTCACAGCCTCTCGGAAATAAACGCCATGCTCGCCATGCTCGCGGAGCCTGCCCGTACTGTAGTGCTTACTGCAGCGTTTACCGGCCTGCGCAAGAGCGAAATTCGCGGCCTCGCTTGGGAAAACTTCGACGGCAGGGAATTAAGTGTCAAGCGCTCCGTTTGGGGAACCAAGAAACTTGCCGAGAAACTTAAGCCTGGCAGTTCAGTTTGGAGCGGCGTTGCGAACGAGCCGAAAACGAAGCGCAGTCGTGCATCAATTCCCGTTGTGAAGCAACTGGCGGACGCGCTCGAAGCGCACAGGCTCCGCATGGGGATCTTGGCACAACCGAACCTGCCGATCTTCCAAGCCGGGAACGGGCGGCCTTTGAATCTGGACAATCTCGCCCGGCGTGTCATCAATCCCGCAATCTCGCCTTGCGTGATCTGCCGGAAACAAGAGGATGAGCACAAACCGGAGGGGCACAATTTCCAGCGCGACAAGTCACTCCCCGAGTGGCACGGCTGGCACGCCTTCCGACGCGGCCTGGCGACAAACCTTCACGCGCTCGGTGTGGACGATAAAACCATTCAGGCGATTCTGCGGCACAGCAACATCGGGATAACTCAAAACATTTACATCAAGAGCGTGAGCGAATCGCAGGTGAGCGCGATGCATTCTCTGTCCGAAAAATTCGCAACTTGCAACGACCTTGCAACGAAACGGATTCAGTGAGGAGCTAAGTGCTTAAGAATCTGGAGCCGAGGGCGAGAGTTGAACTCGCGACCTGCCGATTACGAATCGGCTGCTCTACCACTGAGCTACCTCGGCTCTTGATAATAAACGACTTATTTCCTTACTTGAAAGACTTTCATCAAACTTTCATCGTTCTCTCTCGGTTTCGGCGGCGCGTCGCCCAACTTTCACACGGAAATGCCCGACCTGTTCGGAGCGATGCTGTGCTGTACCGGACAGCGATCGCAACACTCGCCTCCGACACACTCCCTCTTTTCGTCGAGTGCACAACGGAATCGCGCACCAGATGGAAGAAAGATAGCAAAATGATTTTAGCTTTGTCTGATTCCTTTCGCAAGCTCTTGAGTTTACTGGTCTTGGCTTCGAGCATGGGCCTTAACTGCCTGTAGCCTAAACAAAGCCGCCATAGCAAAGGGAGGCGATTCCAACGATTCCTGATTTATCAAAGTAATATTTAAATATTAATGGAAATAGTACACGGAACGCCGGCTTACTCTCATAAGGACGACGCAGCTGTTGTGCCTGAAAACTTCTCCACCTGAGCCCTGCCGACCCAAACTCGGGTTCTCCCGCAGTCGCCCGCACCTTGAAGCAGGTCTGAGAAGAGCCCATCTCAGCTTCGATCACCAAAGCGCAAAATCACGGTTTTAATTCGGGATGGTTTTTCTGTATCCACGCTTCGAAGTCCACCCGAAGCTTTTCGGCCAGCGACCGCATCTCTTCGACGTCGGACGCGGAGATGGTATCGGCTCGTTCGTAGTCCGATATGTTGCGTTTTTTTCGAAAGATCGAACTTCTTAATGCTTCCCGCATCTGTGCCCAGCGTTAGGCTCAATGAGTCGATCACACGGTAGTGGTGGTTTGCGCGCCCTGATAGCCGCTGGCCGCAAGCGCGGCTGTCGCAATCTGCAGCGCCGCGTTGTAGGCAATGTTGAAGCCCCAATCGTTGTGAAGGCCCGGGGTCTTCGACGCTCCCAAATCACGATCGGCGACGGCCAGAAGTTCTGCGATCTCGTTTCGGTTCGTCTTGTGCGCCTTGAGCCATCCGAACTTCTGCCAGTCTTCCAAGCTCATCCTCGTCCCCAATCAGGAAGAGTTTACGTCCTCTGAGTACGTTCGCCAAGAAGTGGTGACCCTCAGCAACTCTGCTACGGAATTCATCCCTCTTATACAACGAGGGGTTCACCTCGCGCCCTAGTTGGTGTTCCGCAGATCGAATTCCAGGAATCAGTTCCGAAAGCGACACGCTGCTGCCGATCACCATCAGATCGACATCGCTTGAAGAATTTTCCGTGCCGTTCGCCACGGAGCCGAAAACGAAAGCAAGATCGATCCGGTCCGCAATGGGCAGCAATGCCTCTTGTAATACGTAAGTCAGCCCGAATGTCTTTCGCACCAATCCTCGGAGTTCTTCAAAGATCGGACTGCGAGGATTTGCCTGAAAATAGGTTTGTCGCCCTTCAACAGTTCGGACGAGTAGCTCGGCTCTCGAAAGCCGCTCTAACTCACGTTGCACGGCCCCGGATCCCAATCCGATGCGCTGAATGACCTCCTTTTGCAGGAATCGGCGATCCGGCTGCCCAAAGAACAAGCGCAGCACCGCCTGTCGGGTGCGTCCATATAGCGCTTCACCGATCGCATTTGGAGCGTGGCTAATACCCATTCTGAGGTCTATGATACCCATAATGGGTATCATAGTCAACGCCGGTCGTCCTTTCGAGACAGTCGAAGAGATGAATCGAACAATCGTCGAACGGTTGAACAACTTGGTCAAAGCAAACGACATCTTGTACTTTCTCGGAGACTTCTGCATCGGTCCAAAAGCGAGGGCAGTGCAGCTACGCCGCGAGATTCGATGCAAGAAGATATTCGCTGTGCCCGGCAACCACGACAAGGACACGCGGAAGCTAGCTCAGGAGTTTTCTTGGCTTGGCAACCTCGCCGAGGTCTCAATCAATGGTCAGCGAACCGTCTTGTGCCGCTACGCAATGCGTGTTTGGAATCATTCATCTCGCGGCGCCTGGCACCTGTATGGACACTCCCACGGAAGATTGGCCAATCTCGACAATTCACTTTCGATGGATGTTGGCGTGGATACTCATGACTTTCGCCCTTGGCACTTTGACGAGATCCGAAACCGAATGAAGGCAAGAGCGATATCAACTGTTGGATAGAATTGAGCGTATAACGCTCTCATTTCGCCGGGCTTTTCGAGAACACCGTTCGAGGTCGCCGGGCGTATCTCAAACACCCGAAGGCGTTCTTCGGCGACGGCCGCCTCGACAAAATCACGACCCGGCTTGTGGAGGGTTGTGCTGCGAGCCATGAGACACATCAGCCCGGAGACCAAGCGTCGCTAACTAACAACTCGGGATGGCGGAGCAGATGCGCCAGGCCGTTGAGAAGGTGAACCAGCATTTGTAGGGAGAATACACCGCGTTGCATTTTCGTAACAGACCTCATGCGCCTTCGGCGCATCACGTGGCATGAAAATGGACTGCGGAGCAGCAGCTCGTAAGCGAGGAGCCCGCGAGTGCGGTTCCTAATCGACTCAAATGAAAAAAATTGGCTCCCCGGGTCAGACTCGAACTGACAACCCTTCGGTTAACAGCCAGCAGAGTTGTTTAACCAAATCTTGCCGGAGTTAGGCATAATCGAGGGGAATCAGCAAGTTGCGATGAAACGGTGTAGGCCGACTTTTCCTTCTCTATTCACCTTTTATTCTAATTAGAGCGATCTCGCCGCCAAAATACGTGGACATGCCATCCCAAGCCCTGTCCAGATGGCGCATCAACGAGTAACCTGTCACTGCCGCAAGAGAGTGAGCGTTACATCGGGTATCGAGATCTGGATGGGCTGTAAGCCTTGTTGACGGGAAAGGTAGAAACTGTTCTCGGCGCGCGACGCCTGACCACCGCAAAACTCAAAACGAAAAAGCAATGCACAAGTCTTTTCTCAAGACGCGACGCTCAGTGAGAAAAAGGATACATCGCCCAGCCGATTCCCACACCCACCAAAAGAAAAAGAAACAGCGTCCACAAAATGTATTTCAGGCGGTCCACGGGCCGGCGCCGCCCCAGGAATCCAAAGGCAATCGAAATCACTACAGCGAAGATCGTGAGGGCCTGCAAGTGCGTGAGCTTCAAAGCCAGCAGCGCGATCGCTGTAATCGTGGTCATCAATGTTTTCGCTATGGTTGCAAGGACCATCATGCTTTGCGCCCCCGTGCCGCTTCATAAGCATGTAGCGCTGCCAATAAATTGAAGACGCCGGCCGTGGCCAGGAATCTTGTTCCGTAGTCGCCGTCGGCGTGCGAAACGTCGGGCCCGTTCGTCTCCAGCGACCTGGCCACCAAATAAAAACC
>Ga0209577_10002863_pt1 | contig 16347 bp, 13 predicted proteins | sample GraSoiAngelo_109_FD_185874 | JGI IMG/M metagenome (GOLD analysis project Ga0209577, IMG submission 185874) | Grasslands soil microbial communities from the Angelo Coastal Reserve, California, USA - 14_0903_12_20cm (SPAdes) (version 2) | ecosystem: Environmental > Terrestrial > Soil > Grasslands...
TGGCTCTGTCGAATCGAGAACTCATCGGGTTGCTGCGCCGCGCGCTCTCCGATAAGGAACGCGGTTACGGCGCCGAAAAGATCGAGGCGCCTGACGGCGTCCTCGAACGCATCGCCACGTTTGCCAATGGCGACGCCCGCGCGGCGCACAACACGCTTGAAGCCCTGGTGCGCGCCGCGGAACCCGGCACCAAGGGCGCGCGCGTGCTTAGCGAGGAGCTTCTTTCCGCCGCGCTGCAGCGCAAATTTCTGCTCTACGATAAATCCGGCGAAGAGCACTACAACCTGATCTCAGTTCTGCACAAATCGGTGCGAAATTCCGATGCCGATGCAGCGCTCTACTGGCTCGCGCGCATGCTCGAATCTGGCGAAGATCCGCTGTACGTCGCACGCCGCCTGGTGCGCATGGCCAGCGAGGATATCGGCCTTGCCGATCCGGCCGCGTTGGGAATTGCCGTTGCTGCGATGCAAGCCGCGGATTTTGTGGGCATGCCCGAAGGGAATCTGGCGCTGGCGCAAGCTGCCGTCTATCTGGCGCTCGCTCCCAAGTCGAATGCGCTTTATACCGGTTACGGCGAGGCGCAAAAGGATTTGCAGACCACCGCATCCGAGCCTGTGCCTCTGCATCTGCGTAACGCTGTCACCGGCCTGATGCGCCACGAAGGTTACGGCCGCGGCTACGAGTACGCCCACGACGTTCCCGACAAAGTAGCCGATATGGAATGCCTGCCGCCCAGCCTTGCTGGCCGCCGGTATTACCAACCCGGTGACGAAGGCCTCGAGCAGCGCTTGCGCGCGCGCATGGAACAAATTCGCGGAATCAAATCTCGCCGCACTTCGGGGGCGGAAAGACCGTAAGCTTTTGGCGCCCCATCCTCAACGATACGTGTCATTCTGAGAACGCCGCCCGCAGGGCGCTTTCCCTTTGGTGATAAAGTCGCGCGAAGAAACCTCTTGGGTTTTCCTTCAACCAACCAGAGCAAGAAGACAGATTCTTGGCAGTCCCTAATTGGGGCACCGCGCACAGTTGTGCTTCCGGACCAGCCCAGTCATTCCGTCAGCATTGCCGAGGTTACAGGCATTCAGAAGTCCCTGGATGAGAATACCTAGGGAGGTCGAAGTTAGCTGGGAAGGCGCTTACGAGCTAGCGGCAAAAGCCCAAGCGGGCTGATCTTCGTTCCGCTTTGCCCGCTCGCTCTGAGTGGGAGCCGGATTCCGCGAAGAAGAAAAGATTCGGGCGCTAGCGCATTAGCCGGCGGTGCTGTTTCAGGATGCAGGTGTCCATTACGACGAAGAGTCCGGCCTCGCGCGCGCGTTGCGCCGCGGCTTCATCGGTGACGCCTTCCTGCATCCAAATCGCGCGGGCGCCGACGCGGATCGCGGAGTCCACAATTTCTGGCACAAATTCCGATCTCCGAAAGACGTCAACGACATCAATTTTTTCCGGGACATCCTCCAGCCGCGCGTACGCTTTTTCGCCCAGCACTTGCTGCTCGTTTGGGTTCACCGGAATGATACGATAACCCGCGGACTGCATGTATTGCGATACGCTGTAGCTCGCCCGGAAACGACTCGAGGACAGGCCTAGCACCGCGATCGTGTGCGCGCTGCGCAGAAGGTCTTTGATCTGCTGATCGAACGGCCGGAGCGCCTCGCTTGCAATGGTCATCGCGTCGAACGCCTCGACTTTTTGGCTTGACGAAGCGCATTACGGTTCGTGCGTTTCTCTCGCCGCGCTGGCATAGCGCCTTTCGGCTGTTCGACGAATCTACGCAATTGCTTAACTTCGCGCGGCTCGAGACGGCGATAGTGGCCCTCTGCCAAATTGCCCAACTTGAGCGGCCCCAGCTTCACGCGCTTCATCTTTTCGACGGGATGGCCCAGCGCGAAAAGAGCGCGCCGCAGCAAGTCTCGCCGCGCGCCGGTCAGTTCCGCTTCATACCAGGGATTTGCAGGCTCGGAACCCGCGGCACCCGGAGAGCGCAGCCGGCGCAAGCGCACACGCGCTTCGCGCCGAACCTCTTGCGTCTGGTCGTCGGTCAACCGGCCCGCCACCTTCAGCCAATAAGTCTGCGGCAGCCGCGCGGAATTTCGGAAGATGCGGTCGGCAAGCTCGCCGTCGCTCGTGAGCAGCATCAATCCCGAAGCCCCATAGTCAAGTCGTCCCACGGGAAAGATTCCGCCAGCGAGGCCGCGCAGGAGGTGCCGCAAGGTCGCTCGTCCCTCGGGATCGGACATGGTGGAAACGACGTGAACCGGCTTGTGCAGCGCCAAATAGCTTGGCTCCGGGGGCCGTTCGGCGATGCGCCCGGCAGCTTCGACGCGATCGCGCTCGGGATCAGCCTTCGCACCCAGTTCGCTGACGACCACGCCGTTGACGCGCACCTGCCCGCTGCGGATCAATTCCTCAGCATGGCGTCGCGAGGCGATACCCGCGCGCGCGATAATTTTTTGCAGCCGTTCGAGCATGCGATTTTGCCGCCTACCTCGTGGTTTCTGTCACTCTGAGGAGTCCCGCGAACTTTGCGGGACGACCAAGAATCTCTCCGGGTGGGCCCGGACGAAGCGGAGGGATTTCCGCTTCGGGGCCGCGCGGACCGAGAGCGGTTCGAAAGCCAGGCTTGCGGCCACTGCGCCCAAAATGACAACGCTTGCAAACGGGGCACTTTTGAGCGCCGCCGAAACGTACTGTGAACCCGGCGCGGCCCGCTTCCCACCCAACGCGCGCAACAACGGTGCGCGTTGGGGACCCGGGCTAGTTGGCCGCCCGGCCGGCAGGCTCGCCGGGATTCTTCCCGGCGACTTCCGCATCCGCATTGGGGGCGCACGATTCGGAATCGCGCGCCGCGGCTGGTGGCGGCGCTTCGCCGGCTTCGGACGTCTCCGCCTCCACGGCGATGCCGTCATCCGTGCCCAGCGCTTCGCGGGCCAGCGCCTCGAACTCTTTGAGGCTCGGCAACTCGTCGATATCGCCGAGCCCGAAGCGCATCAGAAAATCCTTCGACGTGCGATAAAGAATCGGCCGGCCCATCACCGGTTTGCGACCCGCCGTGGTGATCAGGCGCTTCTCCAGCAAAGTTTCGATCACGCCAGCGCAATTTACGCCGCGAATCTCCTGAATTTCCGGCTGCGTCACGGGCTGCTTGTAAGCGATGACCGCGAGCGTCTCGAGCGCCGGCATGGTCAGCCGCAGCGGCGGTCGCAGGCTCTTGATGAACCTGCGCACCAGATCGTGGTGTTGCGGCTTGGTGTAAACGCGATAGCCGCCCGCAACCGCGCGAATCTCCACGCCACGCTCGTCGGTCGCGTAGCTCGCCACCAGCTCATCGAGCACCGCGCGCACGATGTGTTTCTCTTCGCCCAAAACGCTCGCGAGCTGTTCGAGGGTGGCCGGCTCGTCGGCTGCATAGATGATGGCTTCGAGCGCGCTCTTTAATTCGGTTGAGGTCATTGTCATGAGTGTTGCTAACCCCGGCTCCGGCGCGAAAGCCATCGTCGATCAGGAGCTTTGGCGCGTCAAAAGAGTCGTCATGATCATGAATATTGCTCGTCGACACTACGCGACCCATCTGCCGGGGCCTCCGAGGCGCCGCCGGCAAAGACGACATCAAACATCTTATGCTTGCGCACGGAAATCGCACCAAAAATTTCCGTCTGCGCCAGCACGATGGCCTGCAGCCGCACCAATTCCAGCACAGCCAGCAGTGCACAGATCATGGCCGAGCGCGACGTGCAGGACTCGAAAACCGTCACCAGCTCTATACCCTCTTCCGAGGCCAACAATTGCGCGCGCAGCACTTGCATCATCTGCTCCACGGTAAAGGGATCGTGCTGTAGCTCAATTTTCGCGACTTCCTTGCGGCGCTCCAGCACGTGCTGGAAGACGCGCACCAGATCCACCAGCGAGACCAGCAACTCTCCCTGCAGGTCCTCGCCTTCGTACAGCGAACGATCCGGCTTCGACCAGACGTGCGCCTCGAGTTGCTGCTTCTGATAAAGCAATTGCGCCGCGCTCTTGAATTGTTCGTGCTCCACGAGGCGATGAACCAACTCGGAGCGCGGGTCTGCCTGCTCTTCAGGACCCGTCAGCGGATCGGCCGGCAAAAGCATCTTGGACTTGATCAGGATCAGCGTCGCGGCCATGTAGATGAAATCGGCGGAGACATCGATATCGAGCTGTTCGAGCTGGTGCAAATATTCCAGATACTGGCCCGTGATCTTGGCGATGGGAATATTGTGAATGTCCATCTCCTGCTTGCGGATCAAATCCAGCAGCAGGTCGAGCGGGCCATCGTAGGTATCGAGATGAATTTTGTAGGGAGTGGCCACCGTTATCCCCCGCCTAGGTCATCGCCAATGTGCCAAACTGCGCTCTCAAAGCAAAAGCAGATTCCTCGTGGTGCGCCCAAGGCAGACTCCTCGGAATGACAACGTTTTGGTTTTACCCGTTCGGGTAAACGCTAGATCAGCGTCCCGCCGGAGCATTCTTCGCTTCCCGCCTTGCAGCGCGAATCTCGGCGCGCTTCCCATCCCAGTGAAAGACGGCTTCGCGGACGCGGTCCATGGTCTGCTGCGCGACCATGCGTGCGCGCTTCGAGCCCGTGTCCAGATATTCCAGCACTTGCTGCGGCTGCTGCTCATAATCCTGTCGGCGCTGCCGCACGGGCTGAATCCACTTGATTAGATTCTCCGCCATCGCCGCCTTGCACTCGATGCAGCCGATCCCTGCCGTGCGGCAGCCGTGCGCCGACCATGCCTGAACGTCGTTCGGCGAAAACAGTTTGTGCCAATCGAAGACGGGACAAACATCCGGATTGCCGGGATCCTGCCGGCGCTTGCGCGCCGGATCGGTGACCATCACCTTGGTTTTTTTGCGAATGTCCTCGTCGGATTCGCTGAGCATGATGGCGTTGCCATAGCTCTTGGACATTTTGCGCCCATCGAGCCCGGGAATCCGCGGCGTATGCGTAAGCATCGTCTCCGGCTCCCGTAGCTTCTTCTCAAAGGAAAAATAGCTTCCGAGATCCGCCAATTGGCTCATGAAATTCTCAACTCCCATCTCAAGCGCTGCCACACGAAGGTTTTCCTCGTACTCGGACAGAAATTGATTGCGTGGCTCGCCACGACGCTCTGGAATCCTAAAACCCAAGCGATTGACGACCTTCGCAGCATTCTCCCCTTCACACAAAGCTTCGCGGTTCATCTCGAGTCCATAGTACGTGTTAAACCGCCGCACGATTTCGCGGCCGAGCTCGACGTGAGATTTCTGGTCTTCGCCCACAGGTACGACCAGCTCCACGTCGGGTTCACCGTACATGACGATATCCGCCGTCTGCAACACCGGATAGCCGAGGAAACCGTATGTATGCAGATCTTTGTTGGTGATGTTTTCGAGCGCTTCTTTGTATGTGGGCACGCGCTCAAGCCAACCGAGCGGAGTAATCATGGTGAGCAGCAGATTCAGTTCGGCATGCTCGGGAACTGCCGACTGCACGAATAGCGTGCTTTTTTCGGGATCAAGTCCCGCTGCCAGCCAATCGGTGGCAATTTCGATGGTGTTCTGCGCGACGAAAGAAGTATCGGCGTAATCGGTGGTCAGGGCGTGCCAATCGGCGATGAAGTAAAAGCATTCGTAGTGGGGGTCGTCTTGCAGGCTTCTCCAATTCTGGAGCGCGCCGAAATAATGGCCGATGTGCAGCCGCCCGGTGGGACGCATGCCGCTCAGGACGCGTTTGCGTTTCTCCCGAGCGTTCTCTGCCCCTGGCGGCACCCTAATGAGCCCCTCTGGTGTGGGATTGCTCACTGCTACGAGCGCGACCTGCGGCCAGCAAGTCCCGAGCAATGATCATGCGTTGAATTTCGCTGGTGCCTTCGTAGATCGAGAGCACGCGCGCGTCGCGATACATGCGCTCGACGTCGCTCTCGCGCGAGTAACCCACGCTGCCGTGAATTTGCACGGCCTTATAGGCCACGCGATTGGCCATCTCGGCGGCGAAAAGTTTCGCGCGCGAAGCAAAAGCACCGAGGCGGCTCGACCCCGCGTCGCGCGCGGTGTCTCGCATATGGGCCGCCTGCCAGACGAGCAACCGAGCCGCTTCGATCTCCGTGTGCATATCCGCGAGCATAAACTGGATGGCCTGAAATTCGCCGATGGTTTTGCCGAAGGCGCGCCGCTGTTGGGCGTAACTTGCGGCGGCTTCGAGCGCGCCCTGCGCGAGACCCACGGCCTGCGCGGCAATGCCCACGCGGCCGCCGTCGAGCGCTTCGAGGGCGATCTTCAATCCCTGACCTTCCTCACCCAGGCGATTTTCCTCCGGCACTTGGCAATCGGCAAAAAGAATTTCCGCCGAGCGCGAAGAACGCAGGCCCATTTTATCTTCGTAGCGGCCCACCCGAAAGCCGGAGAAGCCCGGTTCGACAAGAAACGCGGTTACTCCTCGCGCCCCAGCCGCCGGCTCGGTCTTCGCAACAATCAGATAGATGCCGCTTTCGCCACCGTTGGTCACCCAGCTCTTGGTGCCGTTGAGCCGGTAGGTCTTGCCGCTGCGGACTGCTCGCGTTTCAATAGCGGCGGCGTCGGAGCCAGCCTGGGACTCGGTCAAGCAAAAGGCGCCGAGAATTTCGCCGCGCGCAAGCTGCGGCAGATATTTCTGCCGCTGCGCATCGTTGCCGTGACGCCAGAGCGGCCAAGCCACCACGGAATTGGTCACGCTCAGGGCCACGGCTATGGACGCATCCACACGCGCTACCTCTTCGAGCATCAGCACGTAGGAAATTGTATCCAGGCCGGCGCCGCCCCACTCCTCCGGGATCAGCATCCCGCAGCAGCCGAGTTCTCCGAGGCGCCGGATTTCAGCGCCGGCGAATTTTTCCTCGCGGTCGTAGCACCGAATCAGCGGGCGCACTTCGGTTTCCATGAAGCGGCGCACATTTTCCCGGATCATGCGCTGATCGTCGGTGAGGGAGAAATCCATGTGCTTGTTTGCTGGAATAGCCGTTTGGGACGGTTACATCTTCAGCAATTCGCGGAGGCGCTTGGTCTGCGCGCGGCTCACCGGAACTTCCGACTGCCGCTTATCCGCCATTTTCAGCATGTAACTCGATTTGAACCAGGGGAGCACTTCCTTAATATGGTTGATATTCACCAGATGCGAACGGTGCGGCCGCCAGAAGCGCTCGGCATCGAGCGTCTCTGCCAACTCTTCGATGGTACGGTAATTCGAGGTGCCTTCGAGATCGCGTGTGCAGATCGTAATTGTACCGTCTTCAATCGAGGCGCACACCATATCCGCCGCGTCCACCAGCAGGAGCCGTCCCTGCGATTTCACCAACAGCTTGACCGGCTGGCCGCTGCGCGTGCCCAGCTGATTCATCAGCGTCTCCAACCTCTCCGTCGGAATATGCTCCGCGCCCAGAACGCGGCGGGCCCGTTGCAAGGCCCGCGCTAGCCGCTGCTTATCGAACGGCTTTAGAATGTAGTCGACCGCATTCACCTCGAACGCCTGGACCGCGTAAGATTCGTAAGCGGTCGCGAAAACAATGTGCGGCAGGCGCAGTTTGCGATCCATCAATCTCTGAATCACTCCGAATCCATCTAAGCCGGGCATCTGCACATCCAGAAAAACCAGGTCGGGATTGTGCTCCTTGATCAGGGCCACTGCCTCGAGCCCATTCTTTCCCTGCCCGACCACGCTTACTTCCGGAAAGCTCTTCAGCAGAAAAGCGAGCTCGTCTCGCGCGGGCTTCTCGTCATCCACGATCAAAGTGTCCATATAGGTGTTCATGTGCAGTCCCGATTCACTCTGGCGTGCACCGAGCAACAATTCGACGCAACACGAGTATACGGTGCATGCCGAAACTGGCCAACTCCCCTCTTTTCACATTCCCACCGGCCCCGGGAATCGAGTGTGAAGGCGGCAGCGAAGGGGGCATTCGAGGCCCGGGGCGCACATGCACAGGTTGCCACCGCAATGGCGGAAAATAGCCCTCTTGCGACTGATAAAAACGACTTGGCCACATTCTGTTACGTTGGCTAGGTGAGGTAGTCAAAAGTGCGGGTATCACATAGAAAATTCATAGCTACAGTATTTCTAGTACGGAATGTACCTCGGTACCCGGTTTTCCTAACTCCCTCTGGCGTAATGAGATCGCCACTTGCACAATTTTCGTGCAACTTCGGCCTCCAGTTTGCCCTAGATTATTTACCGATCAAGAACGTTACGGCAGGAGGGCAGGGGTGATTCGTCCGGCACGGGCAACCAACCTTCCGCCGCGGGCGGCTAATCAGGCAGCGGATCATGCGGCCGGGGCAGAACCCTTCCGATCCACTCGCCGCGAACCACGATCCTCTACCGAACTTACCTTTGCCGTGTGCGGTCTGGCCTTCAACGGCAGGTTTTTCGTCGAGCTTTGTTCTACCGTCAACATCAGCCGCTCCGGCTGCTGCCTGCGGCTTCGCACCCGTCCGCAGACCGATTCCGCGCTTGTTCTGCGCGCCGTGCCGGGCGGCACTTTGTTTCCCGCGGGAGCGTCTCAACTTCTGTTTCAGCTTGCCTGGATGCGACCCCACGACGGCGGCTGGCTGATCGGAGCATTCGCTCTGGGCGAAGCTGATCTTTACCGTCTGGCATTTCCTTCCTACACTCCTTAAAATCGGCAATCCGATCCGGTTCGGTTTTAGGACTCCGGTGGAATCCACAGGAGTCCTAAGACCGGAGATCGCCGCCCCGAGCGATGAGCCTGAGGCAGGGATTTCCTTGAGCCCGCGTCTCACGGCGTTTTAACTTGGGTGAGCGGCCTCGCTGAGGTTTGGCCATCATGCCCAATCGTCGCGCACGAGTTCTTCACACCAAGACGCTCTATGAAGGCAAAGTGTTCAGCGTACGTCAGGATCGCATCTGCGAGCCCGGCGGCACTGTAGTGACGCGCGACATCGTAGTTCATCGCGGCTCCGTCGTCGTTCTTCCCATATTTCCCGACGGTGGCATCCTGCTCGTGCGGCAATACCGGCACGCACTCGGCGCCTCTTTGTGGGAGCTCGTCGCCGGCCGCCTCGAAGCGGGCGAGTCGCGGCCTGCGGCGGCGCGGCGCGAGCTCATCGAGGAAACGGGCTACACTGCGCGCCAGATGAAACAAATTTTGGAACTCTTCCCCTCTCCGGGATTTGTCACCGAGCGCATGTGGGTCTTCGTCGCTACGGGCTTGCGACGCGGCCGTGCGCGGCCGGAAGACGACGAGCGCATCAGTGCGAGAAAATTTTCGCTGGCCGCTCTGGAAAAAATGATCCGCCGCGGATCGCTGCACGACGCAAAATCTGTCGGGGCGATTCTTTTTTATTCGCGCTTTTGGAAATGAATTTTCCGGGCGCGGAGGTTGAGGCGATGAAAAAACGCGATAGTTGCTTGCAACGCGCTCACGGGTGGTCTAGGATTCAAGAAAATTAGCCTGGGAGGTGACTGACTGAAAACACAAACCGCGAAGATGAGCGTGCACGCGCAGATGAGCGTGACAGAGTTCATCAAGCATCACTTCCGGCACTTCAATGCCGCCGTCGTAGTCGATGCCGCCGAGGCCTATCGCCGCCACTTGGACCAGGGAGGAAAAATGCTGCTGGCCATGGCCGGCGCGATGAGCACCGCGGAACTTGGATTGTCGCTCGCGGAGATGATCCGACAGGATAAAGTGCACGCAATTTGCACCACGGGCGCCAACCTCGAGGAAGATATTTTCAATCTCGTCGCGCACAATCATTACCGCCGCGTTCCCAGTTACCGCAATCTGACCGATGATGAAGAGCTGGCCCTGCGCGAGCGCGGCCTGAATCGCGTGACCGACACATGCATTCCCGAGGAAGAAGCCATGCGCCGCATCGAGCGCCAGGTGCTGAAGTACTGGCAGGAGGCCGACCGTGAAGGCCACCGTCACTTCCCCTACGAATACATGTATCAGCTCATCCGCAATTGCAACATCCGCGAGTTCTACGAAATCGATCCCCAAGACTCCTGGGTGTATGCCGCTTGCCAGAAAAACTTGCCGATCTTCACGCCGGGCTGGGAAGATTCCACGCTGGGCAACATCTTTGTGGCCAGTGTGGTGCGCGGCGACGTCTCCAATATTCACGTTGTGAAGTCGGGCCTCGAACAGATGGCTACGCTGATCGATTGGTACCGGCGGACCAGCAAAGATCAATCCATCGGCTTCTTCCAGATTGGCGGAGGCATCGCCGGCGATTTCCCCATCTGTGTGGTGCCCCTGATCCTGCAGGATCTGCGCGAGAAGTGCCGCCTGTGGGGCTATTTCTGCCAGATCTCGGACAGCACCACATCCTACGGGTCCTACAGTGGCGCCGTGCCCAACGAAAAAATCACCTGGGGGAAGCTCGACCGCAATACGCCGCGATTCGTCATCGAATCCGACGCCTCGATCGTGGCGCCCCTGGTCTTCGCCTACGTGCTCGGCGAATAGAGCTGTGGCGCCCCTACGGGGGCTTGAAGGATTGTTCGCTACGCTTCCCAGCGCTTCCGCGCCGGGCTGGTGTCTTGCGTCCCTGAGAGGACTCCAATCGAATAATCAGAACAGACCACGCTTCATGGCGAAGTTGCAGGTGGCCCGTAAGACTAGCGTAGCCATGCAAGCGGTGAAAAGAAGACCCAGGTCAGAACTACAATTGTCACTGGCCTGCTCGGACTGCCGTCTCGGCGTTTGAGCAATTTCCTTCTACTTGCCGCATAATTCTCTCTAGAAGGTGGAGGACTGCATGGAGAATCGGGAGGTCGCGCGCGTTCTGCGCGAGACCGCGCAACTGCTGGAGATCGACGGCGCCATCATCGGCCGTTATCGCAGCTATGAGAAAGCCGCCGAACTGATCGCCAGCCTTACCGAATCCATCGAAGTCATCGCCCGCGATCCCGAAAAACTCGAGGCGCTCCCCGGCGTCGGCGAACGCATGGCCGAGCACATCCGTGAAATTCTGTCCACCGGCGATTACGGGCTGCGCAAAAAGCTGCTCAAGAAATATCCGCTGACCATGCTCGAAATGCTCACGCTGCAATCGCTCGGCCCCAAGAAGGCTCTGCTTCTTTGGCGCGAATTCAAATGTTGCACCGTCGAGCAACTCGAGCAGCTTGCCCGCGAAGGCAAGCTCCGGGCCCTTGCCGGCTTCGGCGAAAAGACCGAACAGAACATCCTCAAAGCCATCGAGGTTTTCAAAAAGATTTCCGGCCGCTTCCTCATCCCCACCGCCGAGCACGAAGCCACCAAGCTCATCGCTTACATTCAGCGTTATGGCCAACCAATCGGCTCGATCACGCCGGCAGGTTCGCTGCGCCGCTCGAAAGAGACTATCGGCGACCTCGACCTCCTGCTGACCTTTGCGCCGGAAACCACGCCTAAGGAGCTTGAAGCCATCAAGGAACACATCCTCAGCTATGGAGAGCTCGAACAAGTGCTCGCTCGGGGAGAAAACAAAGTCAGTTTTCGGGTGGCCAAAGGATTGCAAGTCGATGTGCGCCTGCTGCATCCCGAAAGCTACGGCGCGGCACTGATCTATTTCACCGGTTCGAAGGAACATAACGTGTCGCTGCGGGGCCGCGCGATCAAGATGGGCTACACGCTGAATGAATACGCGCTAGCTACGCTGAAAGAAGAACGCCGCGTGTGCGGCGCAACTGAGGAAGAAGTCTACGCGAAGCTGAAGCTCGACTTCATTCCGCCGGAACTGCGCGAAAACGGCGGGGAAATCGAAGCGGCCGAGCAGCATCGCCTACCCCAGCTCATCGAGCAATCCGACCTCCGCGGCGATCTGCAAATGCACACCACCGAGAGCGACGGCCGTCACTCCATCGAAGAAATGGCGCGGGCCGCGCGCAAAATGGGGTATGAGTACGTCGCCATCACCGATCACAGCAAAGCCGTCACCGTCGCCAACGGCATGGACGAAGTGCGCACGCGCAAGCACGCGCGCGAAATTCGCGCCGCCAAAGTCGATGGCATTCGTATTCTCGCGGGCGTCGAGGTCGATATTCTCAAGGATGGCCGCCTCGATCTGGCCGATGAGGTCCTAGCCGAACTCGATGTCGTCGTCGCTTCCATCCACTCCTTCATGAATCTCGAACGCGCCGAGATCACCGAGCGCATGCTTACCGCCATCGAGAATCCCTACGTGCAAATCATCGGGCATCCCACCGGACGCATCCTGCTGCGGCGCGACGCCATGGCCTACGACATGGAGCGCATCCTCGACTCCGCCCGCCGCCGCGGAGTCGTCATGGAGTGCAATGCCGCGCCTGACCGCCTCGATTTGAAAGACGTTTATCTGCGCATGGCCAAGGAGCGCGGCGTGTCCGTCGTCATCTCCACCGACGCGCATTCCATCAAGAATCTCGAACTGATGCGTTACGGCGTGCAGATCGCCCGGCGAGGCTGGATCGAGAAAAAAGACGTACTGAACGCGCTGCCGCTCGAGCAAATGCTCACCGCGCTGCGCCCCAAACCCGGCGCCGCGTCTTCGAAAAAAGCCGCCGCCGCTCCCCGCCCGTGAGCCTGGCCCCTGGATGGCGCCGTTCCTACCCGCTGCTATTTCGCCAAAGGGTTCGGGCGCACCTGGACGTGATCCACGGAGCCGAGCTTCGTCTCCGTGAATTTCGGCAAGTAAGAACTGTACGTCATCCAGAGGCCGCGGCCCTTCCAGCCTGCCTTGGCGTCGTCAATTCGGCCATCCACTCCGCGGGTATAGAAGGGCATGGGATAGGGCATGCGGAACGTTATGAAGGTCTCCTTTTTCGGATCGAAGATCAGCATGGAATCGGAAGTCGTTCCGGTCACAACCACCGTGTTCTTGCCGAGCCCGAGAGTATCGAATTGATCGACCCAGAGGAAATAAGGATATTCGGTGCTGCCGGTTTCCTTGCCGGTGCCGGTAAATTTCGCTCCCGGCAACTCCCATGAAGTGAACTTATCGGTCTTAGGATCGAGCTGTCCGAGATATCCGCTTCCGGCCGAGAACCACAGCATGCCGTCGGTGCTGAAGTCGATGCCGTGCGGAACACGTAGCGGCGGAGGCAGCAGGTAGTCTTCGTATTGATGCGTTTTTGGATCGAGCATAAAGATCTTGTTTTGCGGCCCGTCGACCTGCGGAACAGGCACCCACACTTTGCCGTCAATCGGGCTGATCGCCACCGCGTAGCCTGTGGTGGGAACGACTTTGTTGTTTTGCATATCCACCCGCATCCAGGCCTTCTGAGCCGCCGCCTCGGTTCCTTCCACGTTGTTCATGTCGAGCTTGGTCGTGTCCAGCATCCCCAGTACATCGCCATCGCTCCAGACCCGCCCTTGCCAGTCGAATTGCAAGTGATGGGTGTTATAGGAAGTAGTATCCGAGCTGCATCCCGTGATTCCGTGAAACCAAGGCCTTGGCCGCCAGTTCAAGCGCCGCCGGGTCATTCGTATCCATGGCCACCGTGCTCGCCGACCATTTGGGATTATTTTCCACGCCGGGCGGCCGAATGGGCTCGGTCATCCACAGCCTGCCGTGCTCATCGAGCATGGGATTATGCGGGCTGGCCATCCACTGCCGCGCCGTCTGATCGACGCCCTCATCGCCGCCAGCATTGCCATGGTAATAATCCAACTTCGCGCTCAAACCGGTTGCGATTCGCGGCTGTACCTGGACCCCCTGCACGGTGTTCTTTAGCGGATCGAGAATCCACACGATTCCACCGCCGGTGCGGTCCGCCCCGTAAACCTTTCCATTCGCGTAGAGCGTTGGATTGCGCTTATCGGTGGAAATCACATCGTGAATGAAGGAATCCTTGTTTGCCCAATCCCATTGCGACACCACAAAATTGCGCTCCATGCCCGTTGGCCTCGGGGGCGCCGGAGGCACTTCCCCGGCCTCGATGCGCGTCGCCCAATCGGCCAGAGCCTTTTCGAGCAAATCTCTGCCCAGCCTTTCAGCCGCTTGATTCATGCCGCTGTTGAGATGGATAAAGGTGTCCCAGACCGTCGGGTCCGTATAACGGCGCATGGCCACCATCCCGATCTGATGGCACTGATTGCAGCCGGCCCGAAACGCCGCAAGCCACTGCTCCTGGCTGTGATATACCGGCGGAAGTTCTTCCTTGGCGGGCGGATGAATCAACGAAGTCCAGTAAGCGGCTGGATAAATCTTGGCCGCCTCTTGCGCGCTTCGGGCGCTCGAGACCTGAAGCTTAACGTCATCGCCGCAGGAAGCTTTGACGCGCTCGGAGTCCTTCAGCCCGTAGCCCCGCACCCATAGTTCATAGGCGCCGATTGGCAAATCGGGGAACAGGAACCGCCCCTGATCATCGGTGACGACGATCTTCCGGAATGGCACTGGCAGAGATTTCGTTTCGGCGATCACCCAAACGCCGGCTTCCGGCTTCTGGCCATTGCCGTTCACCACGGTCCCGCCAATGCTGCTCTGGTCCACTTGGACACCGGAGCCGGTGCCCCGCGCCGCGCCGTTCTGCCGGCCGGCGGCGGACCACGTCACCAGGCAAAGCATCGTCATCAGAGCCCACCGCATGCCGCGCGCTACGTTTCGCATCTCTGTTCCTCCTGGTGATCCCGGCGAGGATTCTCATCCTCGAGACACCTTATGACTATACAGACGTGCACCGCGGGATTTCCGTTTTTGCTCCCGGATGGTCGTCTTTACACACCTGCGGCCCTTGCCAGTGAAGCAAACACGTCTTCGCTGCGCGCCAAACAAAAATCGCCCGAATCATTGCAATTCCGTCGCGCTTTCCGCATCATATTCAGCTTTGCCCGCACGCTGCCGCTTCCAGGGGGAAGCGCCGGCCCGGCGACACTTTGCGTGGCCCGCCGATCTCTCGCGGCAATTACGATCGTAAGACTAAGGGGAAACGAATTCATGCGCCGGCCCACGACCATTGCACCGCCACAAGGAAGACTCGGCGTACTCACTTGTGGCATGGGCGCGGTGGCCACCACGTTCATGGCCGGCGTGGATCTAGTCCGCACGAACAACGCGCAGCCGATCGGATCTGTTACGCAGCTCGGTACCATCCGCCTAGGCAAGCGCACCGAGCACCGTTCGCCGTTGATCAAGGAATTCGTCCCGCTCGCTTCGCTCGACGACCTCACCTTCGGCGGCTGGGATCTCTTCCCGGATTCCGCTTATGATGCCGCCGCCAACGCCGCCGTGCTCTCGCCCGAAGACCTCGTGCAGGCCAAGAAATTTCTCACCGCCATCCGACCCATGAAGGCCGCCTTCGACCGCAATTACGTCAAGCGCCTGGACGGGCCGCACGTCAAGAAAGCCAAAAATAAATACGACCTGGCGCTGGAGATCAAAAACGACATCGCGCGTTTCCGCAAACAGTCCAAGGCTGCGCGTCTGGTGTTGATCTGGTGCGGCTCGACGGAAATTTTCCTTACGCCGCACGATGTCCATTCCACGCCCGCCAAGTTCGAAGCGGCTATGAAGAAAAATCACCCCGCCATCGCTCCTTCCATGCTGTACGCGTGGGCGGCTATCACTTCCGGCGTGCCCTTCGGCAATGGCGCCCCCAATCTCACGGTAGACATCCCCGCGATGCAGCAGCTAGCGCGCGAGCACAACGTCCCCATCTGCGGCAAAGACTTCAAGACCGGTCAGACCTTGCTCAAAACCATCCTCGCGCCCGGATTCAAAGCGCGCATGATTGGGTTGAATGGCTGGTTTTCCACCAATATCCTGGGCAATCGCGACGGTGAAGTCCTCGAGGATCCCGACTCCTTCAAGACCAAGGAGGAATCCAAGCTTGGCGTTCTCGAATATATTCTCCAGCCCAAACTCTACCCAAAGCTCTACGGCAATATGTGCCACAAGGTCCGCATCAACTATTACCCTCCGCGTGGCGACAATAAGGAAGGCTGGGACAATATCGATATCTTCGGATGGCTGAACTACCCCATGCAGATCAAGGTCGACTTCCTTTGTCGCGATTCCATCCTCGCCGCGCCCATTGTGCTCGATCTGGTGCTCTTCCTCGATCTGGCGAAGCGCGCCGGCATGCACGGCATTCAGGAATGGCTGAGTTTCTATTTCAAATCGCCCATGTGCGCGCCTCAGCTCTATCCCGAGCACGACTTATTCATCCAGCTCATGAAACTGAAAAATACTTTGCGCTGGATGATGGGCGAAGACCTGATCACCCACCTCGGCTCGGAATACTACGACTGACCTCCACACGATCTAACGGCAGGCTGTCCCTGGCCAGGTCCTGTGCGCCCGATTCTTCTCTGCCGCGTGAGCGACGAGCAATCTGCCTTTGCGGCTGACGCCCGGCGCGACGCCGCGCATCGAAAAGGTTGATTCGTCTGA
>Ga0209577_10002865_pt1 | contig 16343 bp, 12 predicted proteins | sample GraSoiAngelo_109_FD_185874 | JGI IMG/M metagenome (GOLD analysis project Ga0209577, IMG submission 185874) | Grasslands soil microbial communities from the Angelo Coastal Reserve, California, USA - 14_0903_12_20cm (SPAdes) (version 2) | ecosystem: Environmental > Terrestrial > Soil > Grasslands...
CAGGCGCTCAACGTCGTGCTCCGCAACGCCCTCGGCGGCGGCGCCTCGCGCACCCTGCGCTTCGACCAGACCGGCAAGGCGTACGCGACCATCCTCATGGGGATCCGGCTGCCATGAGCTTGCTCATCAGAATGGGCGGGGTGAGCAAAGGCGGCTGTGCCGCCGCAGCGAGGGGGGGGACGCCCCCCCTGAGAAAATGAGCGACTCCGAGCCCGCCTCCCTCGCGGAGCTCCGCCGCCGCGTCGCGCGCGCGAGGCAGGGCGGATCGGCCGCCGCCCACGAGACGTTCGCCGCCGCGGGCAAGCGCTTCGCCCGCGACCGCGTCGCCGCGCTGCTCGACCCCGGCTCCTTCGTCGAGAACGGGCTGCTCGCCCGGACGATGGACGAGGGCCTCGCCGCCGACGGCGTGGTCTGCGGCATGGGCACGATCGGCGGGCGGCCGGTGTGTGTCGTCGCCAACGACTTCACCGTGAAGGCGGGCACCTGGGGACGCCAGACCATCCGCAAGATCTACCGCCAGCAGGAGGAGGCGGAGCGCTCGCGCTGCCCCATCGTCTACCTCGTCGACTCCGCGGGCGCGCGGCTCGACGAGCAGTTCGACCTCTTCGTCGACCGGCAGCACGCGGGGCGCATCTTCCTCACCCAGTGCCGGATGAGCGGGCGCATCCCCCAGATCTGCGTGCTCCTCGGCTCCTCCCCCGCCGGCGCCGCCTACATGCCCGCGTTCTGCGACGCGGTGATCATGGTCGACGGCCACGCCTCCGCCTACCTGGGCTCACCGCGGATGGTGCAGATGGCGACCCGCGAGGAGGTCACCTCGGAGGACATGGGCGGGGCGCGGATGCACTGCGAGGTGAGCGGGCTCGGCGATCACCTCGCCGCCGACGAGGATGCGGCGCTGGTGGCGGTGCGCCGCTATCTCGAGTACCTGCCCCAGCACTGGGAGACCCCGGTGCCGCCGGCGGAGCCGCGTGCCCCGTGGCCGGGGCCGCCGCTGTCGACCGTCGTCCCCGAGGCGCAGAACACCGCCTTCGACATGCGCAAGGTGCTCGACGGCCTGTTCGACGAGGGAAGCGTCTTCCAGCACCGGCAGCTCTTCGCCCCCGAGCTCATCACCGCCTTCGCGCGACTGGAGGGACGCGCGGTCGGAGTGCTCGCCAACCAGCCGATGCGCAAGGGCGGGGTGCTCACCGGCGACTCCTCGGACAAGGGCGCGCAGTTCGTCTCGCTCTGCAACGCGTACGGGCTGCCGCTGCTCTTCCTCTGCGACGTCCCCGGGTTCATGGTCGGCAGCGCGGTCGAGCGCGCGGGGATCATCCGCCACGGCGCCAAGTTCCTCCAGGCGCTCGCCGACTGCTCGGTGCCGCGGATCTGCGTGGTGCTGCGCAAGGCGTACGGCGCCGGGTACCTGGCGATGTCGGGGGCGAGCTTCGGCGCCGACGCGACGATCGCGCTGCCCCAGGCGAAGCTCGCGATCATGGGGCCGGAGGCGGCGGTGAACGCGATCCACTACCGGCGCATCGCGGCGATCGCCGACGAGGAGGAGCGGGCCGCGTACGTCGCCGCCCGCCGCGAGGAGTACATGGCCGACCTCGACGTCTTCCGCGCCGCCTCCGAGGCGTACCTCGACGCCGTCGTCTCCGCCGACGACCTGCGCGCCGAGCTGGCACTGCGGCTGCGCCACTACACCGGACGCGAGCTCGGCGCACCCCGGCGCCGCACCTCGGTGGTGCGCGGATGAGCGTCCCCGCCCTGCCCCCGATGGAGACGTTGATCCTCGAGCGCACCCCGCCGGTGGCGCACCTGGTGCTCGACCGCCCGGAGCGGCGCAACGCGATGAGCTCGCAGATGTGGGAGGAGCTCGCCGCGCTGGGACGCGCGATCGGCGCCGACGAGGAGATCCGCGTGCTCATCGTGCGCGGCGCCGGCCCGTCGTTCTCCGCCGGGGCCGACCTCGACGTGCTCCGCGGCCGCGCCGGCGCGCTCGGGGCGCTGATCGCCGACCCCGAGACGACCGACGGGGCGTATCTCGAGTGCCTGGCGGGGACGTACGACGCCTACCGCTGGCTGCGGGGCGCGCCCTTCACGACCATCGCCGCGATCCACGGGCACGCGCTCGGCGGCGGGCTCGAGCTCGCCCTCGCCTGCGACCTCCGCATCGCCGCGGAGTCGGCGCAGCTGGGGCTCCCCGAGCTGCGTCTCGGGGTGATCCCCGACATGGGGGCGACCGCGCTGCTGCCGCGCCTGGTCGGCGAGGCGCGGGCCAAGGAGCTGCACCTGCTCTGCGACAACATCGGCGCCGTCGAGGCCGAGAGGATCGGGATGGTGAACCGGGTGGTGCCCGACGCCGAGCTCCTCGACGCCTGCGAGGCGGTGGCCGAGCGCATCGCCGCCCTGCCGCCGCTGGCGATGCGCGCCGCGCGAGCTGCGATCGACGGCGCCGCCACCCTTCCGCTCGACGACGCGGTGCGGCTCGCCGCGCGGCTCCAGCTCGCCTGCTTCCGCTCCGCCGACCGCGACGAGGCGCTCGCCGCGTTCACCGAGCGGCGCGCCGGCGTCTACCGGGGACGCTGAGCGGGCCGCTTCGCCGCGGCGCCGACACCGCGGAGCACGAGGTCGATGAAGCCGCGGCCGATCTCCTCGGGGGTGAGCCGCCCGTCGGGCCGGTACCACTGGTGGCCGTAGTTGAACATCCCCAGCACCGCCAGCGCGGTGAGACGGACGTCGTGCTCGCGCAGCGCGCCCTCGTCGACCCCCCGGCGCAGCAGCCCCTCGAGCAGCCGCTCGAAGTCCCGGCGGCGCGCCGCCACCGCGGCGAAGCGCTCGCCCTGGATCCGTCGCTGCTCGCTGAAGAACGCGACCATGTGGTCGCGGTAGGTGTGGAGGTGGCGCATCATCAGCTCGCCCGCCGCGTACAGCGCGTCGACCGCGGGGAGGTCGCGCGCGCAGATGCGCTCGAGCTCGACGACGATGCTGCCGACGTACTCCTCGTGGATCTGGGCGAGCAGGTCCTCCTTGCTCTCGATGTGGTAGTACATCGCGCCCAGCCCCATGCCCACCGCGGCGGCGATGTCGCGCATGCTCGTCTCCGCGTACCCCTTCTCGGCGAAGAGCCGCGCCGCCGCGGCGGCGATCTGCGCACGGCGGTCACCGCCGGTGCGGACGGGGGCGGGAGCGGGCTGCCGGGCCATGGACCACCATACTGAACGTCCGTTACAAGGAACATGGTGGAGGGCGCCGCGGCCGGGTGTCAACGTGCCCTCCGGCCCCGGTCGCCGTGAGTTGACGGGTCAGAGCCAGCGCGGGAGGTCGGGCAGCGCCGAGGGTCCCTCCACCGCGAGCGTCTCGCCGCGTGAGCGCCCGACCAGCCACTCGGCGAGCGCCTGCGGGGTGCCGTCGACGCGGACGGGTGGCTGCCCCGGAGAGCCGCCGAAGGTCACGCGGTCGACGCCCGCCAGCTCGACGCGCTCCGTCACCCGGCCGTCCATCCAGCCGGCGACGTCGTGGACGAGCGCGGCGGCGACCGCGTCGGGAAGCACCTCGAAGCCGGGCCCGAGGTCCAGGTCGGCGAGGTGGATCCACACCTCACGGACCCTCATCCAGGGGATCTCCGACCCGGGGATGCTCCGGCCCTGCGCGCTCTGCACCGTCCTCTCCCAGTCGGGCGGCGTCATCGCTCGCGCGCTCTCCATGAAGCGCCGCGCCGCGGCCTCGAGGTCCTCGCGCTGCGCGGCGATCGGCCTGGGGGCGCCCGCCTCGATGCCGGCGTTCCTCGACTCGGTGGAGGGATACATCGGCGTCGGCGTCCCCGTCCGCGCCCAGGTGAGCAGGTTCACCAGCGCGTCGGCGTTGCGCGCGACATGGGTGAGGACGTGTCCCCGCGTCCAGCCCGGCAGCCGCGACGGCTCGCCGACCGCGGTGTCGTCGAGCGGATGCACCATCTGCTCCAGCAGGCGCTGTCCCTCGTCGACCCAGCCGAGAAGCACCTCGACGCCGGGCAGGGCCGCGGCCTGCTTCGAGGTCATCGCCGCCGCTCCGCAACGGCGAGGTCGACGTCTTTCATGGCGTCGCCCTCGGCGACGCAGGTGTTCACGCACTCGCCGACGCGCTCGATCACGGTGCGCAGCACCTGCCCCGGCGCCAGGAACACCTTCGGCGTGCGTGCCGCCCCCACCCCGCCCGGGGTACCGGTGGCGATGAGGTCGCCGGGACGCAGCGTGGTGATCTGGCTGATGTAGGCGACGAGGTCCGCGGGACCGAAGAGCAGGTCGGAGGTGCGGCTCGACTGCATCACCATGCCGTCGACCTCGCAGCGCAGCGCCAGGTCGGCGGCGTCGCCGACCTCGTCGGGGGTGACGAGCCACGGACCCACGGGCGTGCTCGCCTCGAACGCCTTGCCCGAGAGCCACTGAGCGGTGCGCCACTGCCAGTCGCGCATCGAGACGTCGTTGAGCACGGTGTAGCCGGCGATCGCGGCGGCCGCCTCCGCGCTCGACGCGCGCCGCACCGGTGCGCCGATGACGACGCCGAGCTCCGCCTCCCAGTCGACCTCGTCGCTGACGGCGGGGAGGACCAGGTCGTCGCGCGCCCCCATCAGGGTGTCGGCGAACTTCGCGAAGAGGGTGGGATGGGTGGGGAGCTCCCGCCCCATCTCGAGGATGTGCGAGCGGTAGTTGAGACCGACGCAGAGGATCTTCGACGGATTGGGCACCAGCGGCGCGTGGTCGACGGCGGCGGACGGGTGACGCGGCCCGTCGATCGCCGCGGCCCAGCTCCGCCACTCGCCGCGCTCGAGCACCGCGCGGACGTCGGGCACTCCGAGCTCGACGGCGGTGTCGCCCTCGACACGGACCGCCGCGGTGCGGTCGCCGAGCCGGATCGTCGCCAGCCTCACGACCCCGCCTCCGGGACGATCTCGGAGCGGTGGAGGCCGAGCGCCTCGTAGACGGGCGCGTCGCTGAAGGTGAAGAGGTCGAGCTGGGTGTCCGCCCGCAGGCGGAGCGGGCACCACGACGGGAGCGCGACGAGGTCTCCGGCGGCGAGCTCGATCCGCTCGCCGCCGAGCTCGGCGACGCCGGCACCGGCGAAGACCTGCCAGACCGCCGACCCGGTCGCGCGGCGCGTGGCGCTCACGCACCCGGCGCGCAGTCGGTGCATCTCGGTGCGCAGGGTGATCAGCGCGTCGCGCCCCGTCGTCGGGTTGGCGAAGCGGATCGCCGCGTGGCCCGGCTCGACGGCTCCGCCGTGTCCGGCGGCGTCGAGCTCGAGCTGCGCGCTCAGCGCCCGGTCGGTGTGCTCCCAGCGGTACGCCATGAGCGGCGAGCTCGGGGTGTCGACGGCGGCCGCGGGGCGCAGCCCCGGATGGCCCCAGAGCTCCTCGGAGCGGGAGCGATGCGGCGTCGAGCGGTCGACGGTCTCCGGCCCGAACTCGAAGAACCCGGCGTCGAGCTGGCCGACGAGCGGGATGTCGAGGCCGTCGAGCCAGACCATCGGGCGATCGCCGGCGTGGTGGTGGCCGTGCCAGTCCCACGACGCGGTGAGCAGCAGGTCGCCCGGTCGCATCTCCACCGGGTCGTCGTTCACCACCGTCCACACGCCCTCGCCCTCGACGATGAAGCGGAAGGCGGCCTGGGTGTGGCGGTGCGCGGGCGCGACCTCGCCCGGTCCGAGGTACTGGATCACGGCCCACAGCGTCGGGGTCGCGTGCGGCTCGCCCGCGAGCCCGGGATTGGCGAGCGCGATGGCGCGGCGCTCCCCGCCGCGGCCGACGGGGACGAGCTCGCCGGCGCGTGCCGCGAGCTCGCGCAGCCGGTCCCATCGCCACGCGTGAGGGCGGGCGCGCGGCCGCGGCGACAGCGGCATCAGGTCCTCTCGCTGGGTCCACAGCGGGCGCAGGTCCGCCGCCTCGAAGTCGGCGTAGAGCCGCGCGAGCGCGGGATCGAGATCGGTGGCGATCATCGCTGTCCTCCAGAGCTGGCCGAGGAGGTCGTCTCGACGGCGAGGCGCTCCGCGATGTCGAGGCGGAGCGCCTTCTTGTCGATCTTTCCCACCCCCGTGGTCGGCAGCGCGTCGACGACGACCAGACGCGCGGGGAGCTTGTACCGTGCCACCCCCACCTCCTCCATCGACGCGCGGAGGCGGTCGAGAGTCAGCGTCCCACCCGGGCGGAGCGCGGCGTAGACGCACACCCGCTCGCCGAGCTCGGGGTCGGGCATGGCGACGGCGGCGGCGATGCGAACCGACGGCAGCAGGTACACGAGGTTCTCGACCTCCTCGGCGGAGATCTTCTCGCCGCCGCAGTTGATCATGTCCTTGTCGCGCCCCTCGACGACGAGATTGCCGCTGGGGTGCACCCGGACCACGTCGCCGGTGCGGTACCAGCCGTCGGCGGTGAAGGCACGCGCGTTGTGCTCCGGCGCCCGGTAGTAGCCGCGGATGGTGTAGGGACCCCGGGTGAGCAGGATGCCGGGCTCGCCCGCGGGCACCGGCCGGCCGTCGTCGTCGACGACCATGATCTCGTCGTCGGGGCTCATCGGCCGTCCCTGGGTCTCGCGGACGATCTCCTCGCCGTCGTCGAGACGGGTGTAGTTCAGCAGCCCCTCCGCCATCCCGAACACCTGCTGCAGGGTGCAGCCGAGGACGGGCGTGACCCGGCGCGCCACCTCGGGAGCGAGGCGTGCGCCGCCGACCTGGAGGAGCCGCAGGCTGCCGGTGTCGTCACCGGCGTTCTCCTCGCGCCAGGAGATCCACCGCTGGGCGACGGCGGGGACCACCGCGGCGGTGGTCACCCCCTCGGCCGCGATCGTCGCGAACGCCCGCTCCGGCTCGGGCGACGCCAGCAGGACCACCCTCCCGCCGGCGAGGAGGGTCCCGAGGATCCCCGGGCAGGCGAGCGCGAAGTTGTGGCCCGCCGGAAGCACGACGAGGGCGACGGTGCGTGCGTCGACACCGCACAGCTCGCCGCTGCAGGTCGCGTTGTACACGTAGTCGTCGTGCGTCCGCGGGATCAGCTTCGGGAGCCCGGTGGTGCCACCGGAGAGGAGGAACACCGCGACGTCGCGGGCGCCGGGCGCCCGGGCGTCGAGCCGTGCGCGCGCCGCCGCGGCAGCGTCCGCCGGTGCGCACACCGCACCGAGGTCGACCCCGCCGGGCGCGACCCGCCCACCGGCGACGAGGACGTGGTCGAGGGTGGGGCTCGACTCCGCGAGCTCGTGCGCGAGCGTCTGATGGTCGAAGCCGCGCCACTCGTCGGGGACGGCGATGGCCCGCGCCTCCGCGAGCTCCGCGAGCGCCGAGAGCTCGTGGCGGCGATGCGCGGGGAGCGCCATGACCGGGACGACCCCGAGTCGCAGGCACGCGAGGGTCAGGACGACGAACTCCCAGCGGTTCGGCAGCTGCACCAGAATCCGGTCGCCGCGACCGAGCCCGAGGCCCGCGAGCCGCTCCGCCGCGCCGTCGGCCCGGGCGACGAGCTCGCGGTAGGTGCAGCGCACCTCGCCGTCGACGAGGGCGATCGCCTCCGGCGCCGCATCCGCGCTCTCGACGAGCCGCGCGCCCAGGGGTCTGCCCCCCCAGTACCCGCGGGCGACGTAGCCGCCGACGAGCTCGTCGGGCCAGGGGGTGAGGCCCTCAGCGATCGGCCGCGGCATGTCCGTCTCCATCGGCGGTGGTGATGACGGCGTCGAGGGCGACCAGCCCCTGCGGCGTCAGCCGCAGCGGGTTGACCTCCACCTCGGAGACCCAGGGGGCGGCGACGACGAGGTCGCCGAGGAGGACGAGGACGGAGGCGAGCTCGCCGCGGTCGAGCCGGGGGAGGCCGCGCCAGCCGTCGAGGAGGTCTCGGCCGGCGAGCTCGTCGGGCATCCGCGTCGCCTCCTCCGGGTCGAGCGGCGCGAGCCGGACGGCGACGTCGGCGAGCGCCTCGGCCGCGACACCGCCGAGGCCGAGGAGGACGACCGGCCCGAACACCGGGTCGCGGCGCGCGCCGACGATCAGGTCGATGCCGTCCGGAACCATGGTCTCGAGAAGGTAGCAGCGCCCGCCTGCCGCGGCGAGAGCGTCGAGGGCACGGTCGAGCTCGGCGGCGGTGCGCACCCCGAGATGCACCCCGCCCACCTCGGTCTTGTGGAGCAGGCCGGCGCCCAGCATCTTCACCGCGAGCGGCGCGCGCAGCTCGTCGAGGGCGCGATGCGCGCCCTCACGTGAGGAGCAGACGCGGCGTGGGGGGGTGGCCACCCCCAGGCTGCCGAGCAGCGTCTTCGCCTCGTGCTCGTCGGGGGGATGGCCGGGGAAGGACACGTCGACGGCGACCGCGGACGCCGGGTCCACGTGAGGAGCGCGCGCCCGCGCGCGCGAGTCGTCGACCATCGCCGCGGCGGCGACCGCCAGCGCGCTCGGGGTCCCCAGGACGGGGACGCCCGACGCGTGCAGTCGCTCACGGACGGCGTTCACCTCGTCCGCCGGCCCGCCGACGGCGACCAGCGCCGGGCGGACACCGCCCAGCCTCGCCCGCGCCACCACCGCGGCGAGGTCGAGCACCTCGGGCTCGGCGAGCGCGTAGAGGGCGACCAGGTCGACGCCGGGATCCGCGCCGACGGTGGCCAGGACGTCGGCGAAGCCCTCGGCGGGACGACCGGTGTCGACCGGGTTGCGCTGGTAGGTGAGCGGAGGGAGCAGCGACGCCAGCCGCCGCCGCGTGTCGGTCGTGAGCTCCGGGAGGCGGACACGCCGGTCGTGCAGCGCGTCGATGGCGAGCAGGCCCGGCCCCGCCTGCCCGGTCACCACCGCGACCCCGGGATCCGCTCGCGGCTCGAGCCGGGTCATCGACAGCGCCACCGCGGCGTCGACGAGCTCACCCTCGTCGTCGACGACGACCGCGCCCGCCTGGCGCAGCGCCGCCCGTGCGGTGCGCCACGACGTGGCGAGCGCGCCGGTGTGGGAGCGGGCGAAGTCGCCGCCGCCGTTCCGTCCGGCGACGAGCGCGACGACCGGCTTCGAGACCGTCAGCCGCTCCACCGAGTCGACGAGGGCGCGACCGTCGGCCACGGTCTCGAGGTGGAGCGCGATGGCGGCCGTCGCCGGGTCGCCGGCGAGGTGGTCGAGGACGTCCGCGGCGGCGACGTCGACGCCGTTGCCGACGCCCACCGCGAGGCTCACTCCGACGCCGGCCTCTGCGAGCAGGAAGGAGAGTGCGTGGTTGATCCCTCCGCTCGTCGCCACCACGCCGACACTGCCCGCCGGCACCCGGGCCGCTCCGGGGACGAAGCTCACGGTCAGCCGCCGGCGGGGGCAGAGGAACCCCGAGGTGTTCGGTCCGAGCAGCCTCACCCCCGTCGACGCGACCACGGCGGCGATGGCGCGCTGGTGGTCGACGCCCTCTCCGCCGCTCTCCGCGAACCCGCCGGCGCACACGACGGCGGCATGGACGCCCGCCGCGGCGGCGCCCTCGAGCGCGGCGGCGCTCCGGGACGCGGGCACGCAGAGCACGGCGAGGTCGATCGGCCCGGTGGCGCGCACCGCCGCGTCGACGGAGGGGTGCAGACCGTCGCCGGCGCCGGCGCCGCGCGGGTTCACGAGCGCCACCGCGCCGGCGAAGTCGTGCAGCGACCGCGCCATCACCGCGCCGAGCTTGTCGGGACGCGTCGAGGCGCCGACGACGGCGATGCCGCGCGGCGCGAACAGCGCCTCCAGGCCACTGGACGTGGGCGCCTCGCGGATCACGCCATCACCTCCGCGCCGGCGAGCACCGCGGCGGGAACCGCGACGGCGTCGGCCCTGCCGGAGAGCACCAGGCGCAGCGCCTGGTCACGATCGAAGGCGTCCTCCACCACGACGGCGGGTACGCCGTGGAGGAGCCGGCACTCCTCGGCGAGGAGCGTCCGGGTGAGCGGCGTTCCCCCGTGGATGGCGACCAGCTCGGGCGCACCGGCGACGCCCCGCTCGAGGTCGTCCACCGCCTGCGCGAGCCCGGGCTCCGCCGCCGGCGCGGCGAGCCAGAGCGCGCGCGCTCCGCCCAGCTCCTCGACGGTGAGCACGCGCCCCGGGAAGGCGACCGCCCCCAGTCGCAACGGGGTGCCCAGCGGGGGGTGATGGTGCTCCTCGAGCCAGGCGCGCTCGACGCTCGCGACGAACCCCGGGTCGCGTCGCTGCAGCTTCTCGCAGCCGAGAGCACGGGTCAGGAAGTGGAAGGCGAACTGGGTCGGCTCGAGGGCGTCGTGGTAGCGGCCGAAGCGCTCCCACCAGGAGAGGCTCGGCCGGGCGGAGTCCTGGATGCGCCGGACCTGGGGTTGGCGCCGCTCCTCGTACGCGGCCAGGGCGCTGTCGAGGTCGTCGCCGTGCTCGGCGATCGCCGAGGCGAGCGCCACCGCGTCCTCCATCGCCATCTTCGTCCCCGAGCCGACGGAGAAGTGCGCGGTGTGCACGGCGTCGCCGAGCAGCACCACCCGTCCAGATCGCCAGCGCGCGGAGCGGAGGGTGCGGAAGCTCCCCCACCGCGAGTTGTTGACGAGCAGCTCGCCGCCCTCGAGGTGCTCGTCGAACAGCTCCTCGAGGTAGGCCTTGGTCGCAAGATCGCTGGGTCCCGGCGGCTGGCCCACGTCGAAGGCGTCGAGCCCCGCGCGCCGCCAGGACTCCTCGTCGGTCTCGACGATGAACGTGCTCACGTCGTCGCTGATCGGATACCCGTGCACCGCGAAGACGCCGTCCGGGCCGCGCTCGTGCACGAAGGTCAGACCCTCGAACATGTGCGTGGTCCCGAACCAGATGAACCTGGCGGCGGCAACCTGCACCGCCGGCTCGAGCGCGTCCGCGAGCTGCGCGCGCAGCCGGGAGTTGGCCCCGTCGGCGGCGACGACGAGGTCGTAGCCGTCGAGGTCCTCGAGGCGGGCGACCCCGGTCTCGAAGCGGAGGTCGGCGCCGGCCTCCGCCGCCCGTGCCTGGAGCAGCGAGAGCAGGGTGCGGCGCGCGATCGCCGCCATGCCGTTGCCGCCGCAGTGCAGACGCCGTCCCTTGAGGCGGACCTCGATGCGGTCCCAGTGCACCCCGTGCGCCGCGAGCGCCTCGCGGAGCACGGGGTCGGCGTCGTGGAGGTTCGCGAGGGTGGCGTCGGAGAAGACGACCCCGAAGCCGAAGGTGTCGTCGGGGCGGTTGCGCTCGAGGACGGTGACCTCGACCGAGGGGTTCGCCCGCCGCATCTGCGCGGCGAAGGAGAGCCCACCGGGGCCGCCGCCGACGCACGCGATCCGGAGCGCGGGTCGCGGCACCGTGGTCAGCCCGCCGGCTCGTCGTCGACGGCGACCAGCCACGGACCGCGCGTCCGCCGTCCCGACCCGGCACGGGTCCAGCGTCCGGCCTGCCCGGTGACCGAGCGGACGCCGGCGTCCGCGGCGTGCTCGACCGGTTCACCGACGACCTCGGACACGTGCTCCTCCGCCGGCTCGCGGAGCGCCTCGTGGGCGTCGAGGAAGAGCTCGTGCGCCTGGCGCCCGACCCACCCGGCGGGAAGGAGCTCCAGCGGCAGATCGGGATCGCGGAAGGGAAACTTCCGGTAGTCGTGGATGAGCCGGGTGCGCTCGACCACGGCGTCGCGCGGAGCGAGCCGGCCGGCGCGGTACCCCGCGAGTCGCGGCTGGTACTCCCGCAGCAGCTCGCGGTAGTCGCGGTCGAGGGCGTCGAGATCCCAGCACCGCGCCGCCATCTCCCGATCGACGCGCAGACCCGAGGAGCGGCACTGGAGGACGTCGAGCCGGATCGCGGGCTCGCCGGCGAACCACTCCTCGATGTCGGCGCGACGATCGTGCGGTGAGAGCCACGTCGACGCCGCCAGGGGACCGAACCCGAGCCAGGCGAGCTCCTTGCGGATCCGGTCCCGCACCGCGCGGTCGCTCTCCGAGACGGTGTAGATGACCATGTGCCACTCGCCGTCCCAGGGCTCGCGCGAGCGGTCGAAGATGCGGCTGCGACCCTCGTCGAGCAGCTGCCAGCTGCGGTCGTTGAGGGCGTAGACGGTCTCGCGTCCGTCCCGGCGGGTGTCGAACCAGCCCTCCTTGCGCAGCCGTGCCATGACCACGCGGACGGTCGCCTCGCCGATCCCGAAGCAGTCGAGCAGCTCGGTGAGCGCGCGCAGCCTCACCTCGCCGCCGGCATAGCGGAGGTAGTCGCCGAAGAGGTCGAAGACGATCGAGCGTGGCTTCACCGCGGTCGCATGCTCATCGCACCGCGGGCGCCGAGTGCAGCCGTGCGGCGGGAGGGACGAGGCCGGCAAGGCCGGGGACGCCCGGTCCCGCCGACCCCTGGGCGCCGGCGAACTCGCGGTCACCGCCGCAGCCGAGGAGGTGGACGCTCAGCGGGCCGTCACTGGTCACGCTGATCGTCGCGTCGCAGTCGACGTGCGCGCGCGCCGGGTCGATGGTCACGTGGCGGATGTTCGTCGCGGTGATGGTGAGGCTGTCCGATGGCGTCGCCGCGGGGACGGCGCCGGGATGACGGTACTCGCGCGTGTACGGGTTCGACGGCAGCGAGCTGCGCAGGTCGGGATGGTCGTAGCCGGTGCCGAGGGTGATCCCGTCGCTGGGCACCGAGCCGTTGTCGGTGGCCGCCTCCGCGACCGGCCGCGGACCGACGCCCGTGCCGCCCGAGCTGACGTCGACGGTGCCCAGGTTCCGGGTCCTGGTCTCGATCGACGAGACCCAGTAGGCGTGGTCACCGACAAGCCCCGATGCGGGGTCGTCCATCAGCGGGTTGCGCACGTAGGTCACCCGAGCCGGATCGTCGACGCGCCGGGTGTGGCCCAGCCAGGGGGTGAGGACCTGCCAGATGCCATCGTTGCACATGGTCAGGTGCTCCGCGGCGACGCCGTGCCAGGTGATGAACTCATAGTCGAAGTCGCCCTGCCGGTAGACGTCGGCCCGCCTGCGGGTGATGTCGTAGGGGATGAAGTCGTCGCTCGACCCCGCCCACTCCATCACCGGCTGGTCGCGGCGGGAAGGAAGGAGGTCCGAGAGTGTCGAGCCGGGCTCGTGGACGATGGCCGTGTCGACCGGGAGCTTGTCGGCGACGCCGTTGATGGTCGGGAACGACGGAGCGACGTCGAGACCGTCGCAGATGAAGGCCTGGCTGAAGAGGTCGGGGAAGGTGAGTGCGAGCTTGTTGGCGCTGTAGGCCCCGCTCGAGAACCCGCTGATCGCGATCCGCGACTGGTCGACAGGGAAGCGGCTCGCCAGGTCGGCGAGGGTTTCGAAGTTGCTCGCGCCGCTCTGGCCGTAGCCCCACTCGTCGGCGCCGCGGGCGTCGGTGCCCACCACCAGGGTCGGGACGTCGGACCTCTCGCCGACGGTGTGCCACAGGTCGCGGTTCCCGGTCACCTGATCTCCGGCGTTGATGGCGAAGCCGTTGAGCCAGAGCAGGGTCGCATACCCGCCGGGCGGTGGCGCCACCCTGGGCACGTAGACGAGATAGCGCTGCAGGCGGCCGGCCAGGTCGGGGGTGCAGTCGTCACGGCAGGGCCAGCCGAAGGCCAGCCCGGGCCTCGAGTCGGTGCCAGGCTCGCCGCCCTGCGAGAACCCGTTCTGCTGGCTGAAGCTCCCGAGGCGGGGACCGTTCGGGTCGCCCGGAAGGCGCCGGCCCTGGTTGGTCTCCTGGTGGCTGGCGAAGAGCATGGTCATGAACCCGCTGCTGGGCACGCCGCCGCGCTCGCCGGCGAGGTTGTCGTTCCGTCCGGTGGCGAGCTTGGTGAAGTCGACGTTGGCGAAGAACGGGCTGAGGTCGCCGGCGGTGATCGCGGCAAGCTGCCGGTGGTCGCGCCAGGCGGCGTCGAACGGCTCGTCGTAGCGGAAGGCGGCGTTGAAGAAGGCGCTCGGGTGGTCGCTCAGCGCCCCGCCCGGCTGGGTCTCGGTCGGCTGCCCGCGCCTGGGGTGGAGGTAGGCGTCGGCGGCGGAGTCCCAGAGGCCGGAGGCGGCGCCGACCCGCACCGCCCGCTGACCCCGGGGATCGAACGCCGAGTAGGGGATGCGGACGTCGACCTGGCGGCGCTCGAGATCGGTGGTGACCGTCGGAATCTCGGAGCGGGCCTGGCCGGTCGCCGCGTCGACGATGTCACCGCCGGTTCCGTGGACGGTCACGAAGACCTGCCCGGGCATCACCGTGTCGGCGCCGTGGGGGACCGGCTTCGCCTGGCCGGCCTCACCGCCGAGGGCGATCGTGGTCGCGACCAGGTCGGGCTCGGTCATGGTGTTGAAGGTGAGGCGGACGGCGGTGGCGTCGGCAAGCGGCTTGAGCCGCACCTCGACGAGGTCGGCGGCGTTGTTCCGGTACTTCGGCGCGGTCGGGTACGTGTAGTCCTTGTCGAAGGTGTAGAAGTACCAGCGGTAGGCGGGGCCGCCTCCGTTGTCGTCCCATACGCAGTCCTGGTACAGGAACTCGCCGGCCCGGTAGGCGCTCGTCATGCACACCCGGGTCGGCTGCGCGCGCCAGACGCCGGTGTTCTCGAACTGCGGCGCTCGGGCCGGGGGCGCGTGCAGGATGCTCGGGCCCGGCAGGGGACCGCGCTCCGCCGCGGGAGCGACCGCCGGGGGGAGCGCCGCCCCGTGAAGAACCGAGGCCTCGGTGGGCGCCGCGGTAGCCATGGCTCCGGCTGCCAGGGCACCCAGCGCGAGGACGCCCAGAGGTCCGCGCGACCCGCCCATGAGACTCCCTCCTCGGACGGCCGGCCCCGAGGGGTGGGCCGATGTGTGTCACTAAATCCACGCTCGGAATTAATACGACACAGGTTGGCCGATGTCAAGCGCCCGGTTGAGCAGCGGCAGCTTCGTCACGGCCCGGCCCTGTTCCTCGGGCACTTCCACGCGCCACCGGTGGCGGTGCCGAACACCTCTCCGTCGGTGTTCACGAACCGCAGGTCGCCCTCGAGGGTGCGGTGGATCTCGAACGCGCCGTCGTGGTGGCGGTCGTGGTGGTGCGAACAGAGCGAGAGGATGTTCCAGTCCTTCGTGGGGCCACCGTCGAACCAGTGGTGGATGTGGTGCGCCTCGCACCGGGTGGCGGGGATGGCGCATCCCGGGTACCGGCAGATGCCGTCGCGGTTCCGAACCCTGAACCTCATGTCGGGCGGGACGGTCGGCTTCTCGCGGCCGGAGGCGAGCGGCACCCCGTCGCGCTCGAGGAGCGTCTTGACGGTGGCGTCGCACCCCAGCTGCCGCAGCCTCGCGGTCGAGAGCGCCGGGCCGTCCTCGAGGTGACCGCGACCGTTGGAGTTCGCGCCGGTGAGGAGGTCGTAGTCGGCGTGGACGACGATCCGAGCCGGCGGCGGGCAGGGCGTGTCCGTCGAGCCGGACTCCCCGAGCACCGCCTCGCAGATCCACACCAGCGCATCGGCCCTGCGGGCGGCGGTGGGCTGATCGGGAGGGTCGAGGTCGATGCGCCTGGACGCGCGCAGCCTCTCCTCGAACCGGTGGAGGGCGATCTGGACGATCGCGCCCTCACAGGAGGGGAGGGCTCCGGAGATCCGGAACATGTTCTCCTCGTCGTACCAGGCGTGGAGATGCCGCTGGACCCGCTGCGCACGGTCGCGCTCGGGCCCGGTGCGTTCGCCGTTGCGCGCCTCGCGACACCGACGGGCCAGCTCGGCGGGCGATGACGTCCGGGCCGTCTCGACCCAGGTGCCCTCATCCTCGGGGGTGACGACACCGAAAGCCAGTAGGCGCATCTTGTCGACGGAGAGCTCGCCGGCGGAGAAGGCGTCTCCCAGCTCGGGGAGCTCACGAGCGGCCTGCCCGGCCGCCACGAGCGCCCTCGCGTTGGGAAGGCTCCAGCCGAGTTCGCAGCTCACCCAGTCGACGCAGTCGCGCCGCCTGTCGCCGCGCCACCCATCGAGCTCGTCGAGGAGCGCGAGGTCGCGGGCCTGCTCGGCGGTCAACGCCTGGATGCGCACATTCCGCTCGTGGATTCGCTCCTTGAGCGCTTGCACATCGACGTCGGGCGAGAGCGCGATCACACACAGAAGTATAAGCGAACATCTGTGTGTATGTCAACCCGAAATCCCAACCCCCACAAGGCAGATCACCCAAAAACCACCGCACGCCGCGCCCCGCCCCACAAGCGCCGCAGACCGCCCTTCCCTTGTCGAAAAAGATGACCACACACAACCGCGGTGGACGTCGCGCCCGTGCGACAGCCCCGCAGATCAGCGCGGAGGAACCACCTCCGTCGCGTACCGGGCCATGACCTCCCCCACCGCCTTGGGATCGGGACCGGTCGGCCCCCAGGCCAGCCCACGGAGCTCCCGGAAGTAGTTGACGTAGAGGTCCGGGGTCAGGGTGCCGACGAGCACGGCGGGAACGTCGCCCGGG
>Ga0209577_10002866_pt1 | contig 16343 bp, 15 predicted proteins | sample GraSoiAngelo_109_FD_185874 | JGI IMG/M metagenome (GOLD analysis project Ga0209577, IMG submission 185874) | Grasslands soil microbial communities from the Angelo Coastal Reserve, California, USA - 14_0903_12_20cm (SPAdes) (version 2) | ecosystem: Environmental > Terrestrial > Soil > Grasslands...
GCGAAGGCGTCCTCGTGTACTACAACGAGGCCGCCGAAGTGCTGCTCGGCCTTCGCTTCGTCGACGCGGGATCGCTCACGGCCGACCAGTGGAGCGCGCGCTGGGCCGCCGAAGACGTCGAGGGCAAGCCGCTGCCGAACGATCAACGACCGATCGCCGTCGCGATGCGCGAGCGGCGTCCGACGCACCGACCCATGAACCTGTTCAACGGAGACGGATCAAAGCGCACGATCGAAGTGACGGCCTTCCCACTGCTCGCGCGCGCCGACGAAGTCGTCGGAGCCGTCGCGATCTTCTGGGAACGCGCAGGAGCGGGCTGAGTGCGCGCGCACATCTGGGGGTGCCGCGGTTCGCTCGCGGCGCCGGGACCAGACACCGTTCGCACCGGCGGAAACACGTCCTGCGTCGAGCTCCGCACCGAGACCGGCGATCTGATCATCCTCGACGCCGGCACAGGGTTGCGCGCGCTCGGGCTTCACCTCGCGACCGAAGAGCCTCGCACGATCCACCTGTTGCTCTCGCACCTCCACCTCGATCACCTCGAAGGGCTCGGCTTCTTCGGTCCGTTGTGGGATCCGAAGGTCGAGTTCCATTTCTGGGGACCGCCGTCGCCGGTCACGAGCTTGAAAGGACGCATCGCACGCTACCTGTCGCCGCCGCTGTTCCCGGTGCACATCTCCGACGTGCCGTCGAAACCGACCTTCCACGACGTTCCAAGCGAGGAGTTCCAGATCGGCAGCGCGAGCATCCTTGCCGCGCCGGTGTCGCACTCGGGACCGACCGTCGGTTACCGGATCACTGAGAACGGCAAGACGCTCGCGTACCTGCCGGATCACGAGCCGGTACGAGGCGGCGACCTGCGCGAGATGTCGCCCGGGTGGATCTCGGGGTACAGCATCGCTCGCGAGGCGGATGTGCTGTTGCACGACTCGCAGTACACCGAGGACGAGTATCCATCACGGGTTGGATGGGGCCACTCGAGCATCGCGCACGTCGTGACGTACGCACAGATCGCGGCGGTGAAGAGCCTGCTGCTCTTCCACCACGATCCGCTGCACGACGACGACACGCTCGACGCGAAGCTCGAGCGCGCTCGCGAGCTGTGGGGTGACGGGGACGGCACGACGGAGCTTGCGCGCGAGGGGATGGCGCTCGAGCTGGGCTAGATCAGGCGGCGATCGGTCGCCCAGCGCGTCAGCTCGTGTCTGCTCGACAGCTGCAGCTTCCGTAGCACGGCCGAGACGTGCGTCTCCACCGTTTTCACCGAGATACTGAGCTGCTTCGCCACTTGCTTGTACGCGTAGCCGCGCGCGATGAAGCGCAGCACCTCTCGCTCTCGCGGCGTCAGCTGGTCGAGCTCCGGGTCTGCGACCGCCGGCATTGCGCCGGAGAACGCATCGAGGACGAAGCCCGCGAGCTGCGGCGAGAACACGGCGTCGCCTCCGTGCACGCGGACGATGGCGTCGGCGAGGTCCTTGGGTGAGATCGACTTCGTGACGTAGCCGCGCGCGCCGGCGCGGATGACGGCGATGACATCTTCGGCCGCGTCGGACACCGAGAGCGCGAGGAAACGGACGCGCGCGTTTACCTTGGCGACCGAGGCGATCACCGACTGGCCACCACCGTCCGGCATATGAACGTCGACCAGCACGACGTCGGGATCCGCCTTCGTGATCCCGGCGATCGCCGCTTCGACGTCTTCGGCTTCGCCGAGGAGGTCGAACGCGTCTCGCAGCTCCACGCGCACGCCGGACAGGAACAAGCGGTGATCATCGACGAGGAAGACCTTGATGCGCGGGCTCACGGCCGTCGCGGAAGCTCGAGATGAACCTCCGTGCCCTCCGCCGGCGTGCTCGACACGGTCGCGAGGCCGCCGTTGCGTTCCATGCGGCCGACGATCGATTCGCTGATCCCTCGCCGGTCCGACGCCATCGAAGCTGCGTCGAACCCGGCGCCCTCGTCGCGCACGAACACGTTGACGGTGCCGTCGCCGACTTCCGCGTACACCGAGATCGTCCCCGCACCGGAGTGCTTGGCCGCATTCGTCGTGGCCTCGCCGGCCGCGTCGACGAGCGCGCGCAGCCGCTCGTCCATCGGAGCGTCCCCGACGACGACCGCGTCGACCGCAACGCGATGCATCCGCTCGACACGCGCGGCCATGGCGTCGAGCGCGTCGCGCAGCGTCTCGATCCCCTCCGCAACGGGCGCGCGTCCGTACAACCACGAGCGCAGCTCGCGCTCTTGCCCGCGCGCAAGCGTGGTCATCTCTTCGCGCGTGGGCGCGCGCTGGATCATGGCTAACGTCTGCAGGACGGAGTCGTGCAGATGTGCGGCGACTTCGGCGCGCTCCTCCGAGCGGATGCGCTCGCGGCGTTCACTCCCGAGCTGGCGGACCAGCTCGTACATCCACGGACCGAACGCGAGCCCGAGGCCGATAGCAGTCACCATCACGCCGAAGGCGACGTTCCGCAGCGCCGCCAGGGACGTGTTCGCCGCCAAGAAGATGCCCATCCCCGCGACCACAAGGAGGATGCCGGCTGCGAGCCGTCCTTTCGACCGGCCGGACAACAGGTCCGTGCGCGTGCGCGGCAACTTCGACGCGAGGCGGGCGACCCGCGCGCGGCCCGAGTCGGTGCGTGTCCAAAGGATCGCCGACCCGAAGGCGACGAAGCCGACGGACCACGCCGCGGGGTCGCTGAACCAAAGCCCGGCCTTGCGCGAAAGGACCATCACGCCGGCGACGATGAGTCCGACCGACACGATCTGACGTACGCCGGTCGCGCTTCCGTCGGGCCGGTCGGCAGACGGGTCTGTGTCGGGCACGATCAGCCAGGCGAGCAGGTACACGACGATGCCGAGCCCGCCGGCGAACGCGAGGACGACGAACGCCAGGCGAATGACGACCGGGTCGATCCTGAGCCGCTCGGCGATCCCGGCGGCGACGCCGGCCACGATCCGATCGCTGCGGCTGCGCGCGAACAGCCCGTGCTTGAAGACCGACGGAACCTCCATGCGGACGATGGTCTCACAGCCCTTGAGCAGCGGCAATCGGGGTCATCCCCGAGGCGCGCGCAGCACGTCTCAGGGTTCTTCCAGGGCGATTCCCGATACCACGGCGCGCGCGCAGACGGCATCCTGAGGCCGTAGGTTTCGACGACATCAGGGGGTTCACGATGGCAGCGGACGAAGTCCGCAGACTGGTCCGGCGGACCGACGCGAAGATCGTCGCCGGCGTTGCAGGGGGGCTCGGCGATTACTTCGCCGTCGATCCGATTTGGTTCAGGCTTGGGTTCGTGCTCGCCGCCTTCCTCGGCGGGTCCGGCATCCTCGCCTACGGCGTGCTCTGGCTCTTGATGCCGAAGACCGGGGCGGGTCAGAACTCCCTGCAACGGCAGACCGAGCGGCTCGCGTCGTCGTTACGGGGAACGCCGTCGTGGATCGGTGTTGCGCTGGTCGTCATCGGCGGGCTGCTCGTCGTGACGCAGTGGGCCCATTGGAGCGCGAGCGTCTTCTGGGGCGTGGCGCTGATCGTGCTCGGTGTGGCGGCGTTCAACCGCCACGAAGCGCGCGCGCAGGAAACGGCGGTGGTTGTGGAAGCGCCGGCCGTGGAACCTCCGTCCGAGCAGCCCCTCGACGCCGCCGTCGCGACCGTTCCGATCGAGCAGCCTCTCCCGAGGCCGAAGCGCGCGCGATCGGGCCTCGGCTTGATCACCCTCGGTGCCGTGATGCTCGTGGTGGGGGCGGCAGCGCTCCTCGACATCGAGAACACGGTTCACATCACCCTGGTTCAGTACCTGGCGCTCGCGCTCGCCGTCCTTGGAGCGGGTTTGTTGACCGGCGCGTTCATCGGGCGCGCGCGCTGGCTGGTCGCGCCGGCGATCCTGCTGACGCCGTTCGTTCTCGCTGCGAGCTTGATCCATGTCCCGTTCGCCGGCGGTGAGGGTGACGTTTCCTATCGTCCCACGACGGTGGCGGAGATTCGTCACGAGTACCACATCTCTGCAGGGCGGCTCCTGATCGATCTCCGCGGCGTGAAGCTCGGCACAACGCCGGTCGCGATCCGCGCGACGGACGTAGCAGGACGGATCGTCGTGTACATCCCGGCCGGCTCGACGATCCAGATCCGCGGGAGGGTTGGCGCGGGTGAGGTGAAGCTGTTCGGCCGCACCTACGACGGGTTCAACGTGGATGTGCGCCGGTCGTTCCCGTCGGCCATTAAGGACGCACCGGTTGTGTCGCTCGACCTCGAGACGTCTCTCGGCCAAGTGGAGGTTCTGTCATGAAGCGGCACGACCTGGATCCGTTCTCGCTCGTCTTCGGCGCGACGTTCTTGACGGTTGGTCTCTCGTTCCTGCTGGCGCGCGTGAACATCGCGACGTTGCACTTGCACTGGATCTGGCCGATCCCGCTGATCGTGCTGGGCGCGTTGATCATCTTCCTCGCTGCGCGCGGCGAGCGGGAGCCGTAACGCCGCGACTGAACCAGCGTGCACCACCCGATGCTTTGGTCGCCCTACTCGGTCGTGATCGCTTCGAGCACGTTCAGCTTCGCCGCCCGCCGGGCCGGCCCCAACGCCGCGATCACCCCGGCCACGCCGGCGAAGACGACGTAGCCGATCAGCTGCCCAGCTGGGATCGCGAGCCGGTCGATCCCTTGCGGTCCGAGCGCGCTCACCATCGCCCATCCGAAGAGTCCGCCCACCGCGATCCCGAGGATCGCCCCGAACACAGCGATGAGCATCGCTTCCCATCGCACCATCGCTCGCACCTGGCGGCGCGCCATCCCGACCGCGCGCAGGAGGCCGATCTCGCGCGTCCGTTCGAAGATCGAGAGCGCGAGCGTGTTGACGATGCCGAACAACGCGATGATCAGGGCGAGGCCGAGCAGCGCTGTGATCAATCCCAAGATCATGTTGAGCTGCTTCGCTTGCGTGTCGCGCAGCTCAGCCTGGTTCTGCACCTTCACGTTGGGGAACCGCTTCCCGATCGCGTCGGCGGCGGCGCGCGCCGCGGCTTCCGACGTTCCCGGCTTCGTCTTCACGAGGACGACCGCATCCAGCTGCGACACGAAGTTGCGGTCGTACGTCGCCAACGAGACGAGGAAGTCTGACTGCACGACGTTCGCTTTGACGATCCCGACGATGTGAAGTTGCTGCTTTCCCGTACGGGAGAACACGACGGGGATGTCCTGGCCGATCCTCCACTTCTCGGAGTCGGCGGTCGTCTTCCGAACCAAGACGTCGCCTTCACCGAGCTTCGCGAGCGTCCCGGAGGGCAGCTCGAGATCTTCGACGTTGCTCACATGCTCCGAGTCCGTCGCCATCACCAAACGCGCCGACCCCTTGTATCCGAGCACCCCTTGGCGGAACTCCACGACGGACGAGAACTTCGACGTCGCGCGCAGCTGCTTGGCGACGTCCTGGCTGAAACCGGTCGAGTTGCTGAACGACGACGGGATGACCGCATAGTCGGCGCGCAACGTTCGCTCGATCGCAGCGGACGCAGATGCTTTCACCGACGCCGAGAAGATGCTGACGAACCCGATCAGCGCAAGGCCGATCATCAGCGCGGCCGCCGTCGACGCAGTCCGGCGGGGGTTGCGCATCGCGTTCTCGCGTCCGAGCTTCCCCGAGATGCCGGAGATCTTCGGGAGCGGGGCGCCGAGCGCGCGAGAGACGGGACGCGCGAACACCGGGCTCAGCATCGCGACGCCGAGGAACACGACCACCGCGCCGAGACCGACCACCGCGGCGCCTTTGACCGCGAACAACCCGATCAGCAACGCGGCGACGCCGCCGGCGAATACGATCGAGCCCACGACGACCCGCCGGCGAGACCCCTCGTACTCGGCGGGCCCGGTATCGCGCATGGCCGCCACCGGCGGAACGCGCGACGCGCGCATGGCCGGCACCACGGATGAAACGACGGTCGTGACAACGCCGACCACGATCGCAGCGATGATCGTCCGCGGCAGCAGCTGATTGGTCGTGCTCGGCAACTCGATCCCGAAGCTGCGGAGCAGGCCTTGCAGCCCCAGCGCGATCAGGAACCCGAAGCCGAGCCCCACGCCGGACGCAACGATGCCCACGATGAGCGCCTCCGCAAGGACCGACCGCCTCACTTGCTTGACGCTCGCGCCGAGCGCGCGAAGCAGACCCAGCTCGCGCGTCCGCTGCGCGATAAGGATCGAGAACGTGTTGTAGATCGTGAACGCGCCCACGAACAGGGCGATCCCTGCGAACACGAGCAGCGCGATGCTGAAGAAGGAGAGGTTCTTTTTGATGTCGCTTGACGTGTCGGCCGCCGCTTGCGTGCCGGTCTTCGCCTGGAAGCCGGCCGGAAGCACGGCCTGGATGCGGTCGCGCAGGTCTTTCGCGTTCACGCCAGGTTCCGCCGCGACGTCGATCGTGTCCCACTTGCCTCTGCCGTTCAGGGCGGTCTGGCCCGTCTGCTTGTCGAAGACGGTGAGCGTTGCTCCGCCGAGGTTGTCCGCCGAGCCGAACCCGAAGATGCCGGTGATCGTCGCGCGCATCGGTGCTCCTTGCAGCAGTACGGTGACCACGTCGCCGATGCGGAAGTTGTACTTGCGCGCGGTGTGCGCGTCGATGCCGATCTCACCCGCGCGCTGCGGCGGTCGCCCGGTGCGCGCGCGCACGCCGGACAACTGGGGATCGTTCGTCGCCGTGACACCGAGGGTCGGCGCTCCGCCGGTCGTGACCGCTTTCCCGTCCTTCGCGACGAGTTGCGCGTACCCCGCGAGAGCGCCTTCCGCAACGCGCACGCCCGGCACCTTCGCGACGACGGGGATGAGCGATGCGGGAACGCGCTCCGCGGGTCCGGCGTCCATGCCGCTCGAGCCGCCCTTGAACTTTGGGATCCCGCTGACTTGCACCGCGACGCCACTCGTTACTTGCTTGAAGAGGTTGTCGAACGCGCGGTTCATCGTGTCGGTAAGGATGTAGGTGCCTGCGACAAACCCAACACCCAGAACGATGGACATCGCGGTCAGGGCGAGGCGCACGCGGTGCGCGATCAAGCCCTTGATCGTGGCGCGCCACACGTCAGTCGCTCCCGAGCGACTTCATGCGATCGAGCACCTTGTCGGCCGTTGGGCCCACCATCTCATCAACGACGCAACCGTCGCCTAGGAAAACGGCGTGATCCGCGTAGCCGGCTGCGACCGCGTCGTGCGTGACCATGACGACCGTTCGGCCGAACTCGTGAACGGACCGTCGCATGAATTCGAGCAGCTCCGCGCTCGCGCGCGAGTCGAGGTTCCCCGTTGGCTCGTCGGCGAAGATGATCTCGGGCCGCGACGCCAGGGCGCGCGCGGCTGCGACGCGCTGCTGTTGGCCGCCCGACAGCTCGCTGGGACGGTGCTTCAGGCGGTCACGGAGCCCCGTCGAGTCGAGGATCTTGTCGATCCACTCGGGGTCCGGCTTCTGCCCGGCGATGTCGAGCGGAAGGGTCACATTCTCGGCAGCGGTTAGCGTCGGCACCAGGTTGTACGCCTGGAAGATGAAGCCGACCTTCTCGCGGCGCAGCAACGTCAGCTTCTTCTCGCCGAGCGTCGTCAGATCGACGTCGCCGATGAACACGCGCCCCGACGTGAGGCTGTCCAGTCCGGCCATGCAGTGGAGCAGCGTCGACTTGCCGGAGCCGGACGGTCCCATGACGGCGGTGAACGCCTCGCGCGCGAACTCGACGTCGATGCCGTCGAGCGCGCGCACGGCGGCGTCGCCGGTTCCGAAGATCTTGACTGCCTTCTCCGCGCGCGCGGCTGCCGTGTCCATGTCCGAAATGTCCCCCCCACCAGAACGCCGCCAGGATGATACGGCAGTGCAATTGACCACGGATAGGCGAATCAGCCCTGTTGCTCACCCGCTCGCCGGAGTAGACCCAAGATGCGACCGGGGGAGGTGGAGCCGTCGCGTGGACACGCGCATCGCGCGCACGATCCGTTACGTTCCTGAGAGGTGAGTCTCTATGGCGAAATACTTGTGGGCCGCTTCGTACTCGACCGAGGGCGTCAAGGGCGTTCTCAAAGAAGGTGGGAGCAGCCGGCGCGACGCGATCGAGAAGCTCGTCGCCGACCTGGGCGGAACGCTGGAAGCGTTTTACTTCGGATTCGGCAAGGACGACGTGTACGTCATCGCGGATCTGCCGGACAACACGGCCGCCGCCGCGGTGAGTCTCGCGGTCGGAGGGACGGGTTCGGTGAGGATCAAGACCACCGTGCTGCTGACTCCGGATGAGGTTGACCGGGCAGCACATACGACGGTGGGATACCGCGCGCCGGGCAAGTAGCGACTCGGACGGCAGAGGCCCCGGAGTTCCGGGGCCTCTTCGCTTTCCGAGGAGCCGCGAGATTCCTAACTAGACGCCCCCGGCTTCCCCGCGCTCAACCGTGCGATCCCACCGGCGAGGCGATCCATGTCGGATCTTCTCAACACTCCGACAAGAACACCCTCAGACGTGCTGACCATCAGGTGAGGAAGCTGGAATCGAATGGCGTGGCGGACCATCCGGTCGACTGCCAAGTTCGGCCGCCACGCGCTCGGGCCTGCTTGCATGACTTGTTCGACCGTACGATCTGATGGCGCTGCAAGCTGTTCTTTCTGCAGGAGTCCCAAGATGATGCCTTCCTCGCTCACCGCCACAGCCATATCCCACCCGGCTTCTTCGACCCGCTCCTTGACGCGAGCCAGGCTCTCACTCAACGAGCATGTTGGAACGTCTTTTCGGACCAGATCGCCGATCCGAGCCGAGTTCGCCCGTCTGCCTTCGCTGGGTAGGCCATTCGCGATCCAGTCTTGTTTGCCCGCGACGTAGTCGGAAACCTTGGTGAATCCCAAGGCTTCGAGCCGACACGCGGCTCGTGGGCTCAAGTCTCACTGGTAGTCGTCGCAATAGACGATGATGGGAGCGTCCCTTTGGAATCTGGCGACGGCACGCTCGTCGAGCTTTGTGAGCGGAATGTTGATCGCTCCGGCGAGGTGCTCCAGGCGATACTCCTTCGCAGGAAGCACTTCAACAACAGGAGCGCCTTCGGACGACATTCTCTGCACTTCGGCACGATCGATCTTTCTGGCCATGATCCATCCTTCGTTCCGCGGATCGGTCACAGCGAGCGAGATAGTCTTGTGACACCAACTCGCAGCCTATTGCCTTCCTTCTACCCCGGAGCCCGACGGTCGACTCGGTTGCATCGTGGTTACCGACATCTCGTCGAATCTCTCTCTATCTGTGCGATAGATGGCTGTTGTCGCCCATAACGAAGAAACGGGCCGGATTTCCGGCCCGTTTCTTGCTTCTTCGAGGCGGTCCTCGAGGAGGCGATCCTCTGGGAGCATCTCTGTCGCGACCGACGATCTTCCGTGCGCCGCGATCGATCACCCACGAGCGACCGCTCGAGGGTACGGCGGCGAACGCTTCCCGATCGGCCGCGATCCACACCAAGAACATCCCCGCGGCCATGAAGAGCATCCCCGCGACGGCGAAGTCCTTCGCCGGACTCGCACCGGTCTTCGCGAGCTTGACGCCGAGCACATGCGTGCCCTTGGAGTGCACGATCCTCGTTCCGGCAACGGTCGGCGGAGTACCCGGAGGAGTCCCGGGCGGAGTTCCCGGCGGCGTCGTCGCCGCGCACTTCACCCAGAACACTTTGTGTTTGACGTCGGCGCCTTGCGCGCCCGGCGCGTGGATCGTGAGCTTCAGGTGGTATCCCTGTTGCGGTTGGGGATCCACACCGGAACTCGTCACGAACGACGTCAGGTCGACGACGATGTCGGCATTGGGCTTTGAAGACGGGTCGAGCGCAACGCTTCCACCGGTCGAGTCACCTTTCGTCGGTGGGATCAGTGCGAACGAATACGTCGCGGTGGTGGCGCGGGGGAAGAAGAAGAACTGAAGATGGAACGAGCAGCCCTCATGAGGATCGTTGTCGGGGATCCCGTTGAACGTTTCGTCGTCGATCTTGACTGTTCCCTTGTTGCCGGGCGGAACGTGATCGCTCTTCGGCGCAGCCGAAGCGGTGCCGACGAACGCGGCTGAGACAACGAGCAGGGCGATCAAGAGTGGGATGAAGCGGCGCGGGAGCGCCGGGGCAGGGTCGCTCGGATGAAAAGCGATCCATCCCCGCTGGTAGTGCCGTCGCGCCTTCACGGTCGGCCGTTTCCCCTCAAGAGAAACTATCGTTCACTTTTCCGAATATAGATCCGTTCTCGCATAGAACAACACCTTTTGACCCGGAATATCGAAAGTACTGATTTGTCTCCCAGGGCGGGGACGGGCAGCCTGAAGCTCCCAAGTTTCCAACTGCGGCAGCTCCAGGCCTTCCGTCGTGGTTACGGCTAGCCGAAGAACGTCGACGTGGGCGGTGGCCCCATCGATCTCCCACCGTAGATGACGTGTCCGCTCCCATCCTGGTACGTGAGCCACGCCGTCGCACCGTGCTGCAACACGCCTCTCTTCGTGTAGTCACACACGCCTTGCGGGAACGCCTTCTGCAGCGCAGACCACTGAGCAGCTGTGAACGAGACCGAGTAGTCGTCTTTCCGCAACGGCTTGAGGCGGCACTCGAGGATGTCGTCGGCCAGCGGTCCCCCCGCTGACATCCGTGGGGTTCCGTAGGAGGCAACGACGGCGTCGCACTCCCATGACGGGATATCGAGCCCGGCACCGTCAGTGCATCGGTCGGTGACGTCCCCCGGCTTGTCTTGGACGATCTTCTGCGCGAGCGGCACGTTGCGATGATCGACATGCACGCGCGCGAGCCACCGGTCGATCGCAAATACGGCTTGGTCGGCGAAATTGGCGTCGCCCAGCAACGGAACCTGCCCTCGCCAAAGGACTTGGTTCGCGGCGGTGCCGAAGTTGCGAAGCAAGCGCTCACGCAGTGCATAGGTTCGGTACACGTCGTGGAAGGATCCCTCGTCGGGCCCGCGCAGATCGATGATCGCGACCTGATTCAGGTTGTTCGCCGAGTCGACCCCTCCGCTCGTGTACACACGATTCAATCCGATCAGGTCGGGCTTGCTGCGCGCGGCCTGCACGTTGTCGTTGTAGTCGAGTCCGCCGATGTGGCTGTTGAGATCGACGAACTGGGTGACGGATAGCTCGCCGTTGAGCAAACCTTGCAGGCCGTACTGGATCCCGTCGTTCCCGAACGGTCGGTTCGCGAACCCATCGCGACGTTTTCCGAAGACGTTCACCATGTAGTCCTGCAGCGTGCATTTCACGCCGTTCGGATTCTTCTTCGGATCGTACGTCTTGGCCGCAGGGACGTCCGGGCACGAGCGGCTTGGATTACCAGAGTTCGGGATCACGGTCGTGAATGTGATCGGATTTCCGATGTTCGGGTGGTCGAGCACCTGCTGGATCGCGGTCGGCGTCCAAACGGTTCCCGGCGACCAACGGGACGGATCTTCGAAGTACTTCAGCAAGATGCTGTAGTCGACGTACTCCATCGCTGAAGACCATGCATCGGTGAAGCTGCACTGAGGCGTGATTCCCTGGTACAGACCGGGGTACGCGTTGGCAACCTGCTGCTGCACCAACGACCCGCCCGAGCAGCCGCTCCCGATCGTCCATTTGATCTCGCCGTAGTGATCGATGACGAGTTCCTTCGCCATCACGAGCGATTCGGCTTGTGTGACGATGTTGCAGTTGTGCCCGGCGTTGTCGAGAGCAGTGGACATGAGGATGAAGCCGCCGCCGAGCAACGTGGTATCGGTGACGCTCGGCGCGGTACCGACGCCATAGGTCGTGTCGCAGCTCGCTCCGTGTGTGATGACGAGCCGCCCGTTGTACTGCTTCTGCGGCGCCCACGGCTGCCACGGCTTGCCGGGCTGCCACAACGTCGCGACCGAGTACTGATCGCGATCGATGTAGCCGGTCTCGGTGCGAACGATGAACGGGACGCTAACGCCCTCAGTCGTGGTCGCCGATGCGATAGCGGCAGCCGGCGGGGGATTCTTCGGGTCATACGATTGGAGCTGCCCCGTTCCGGCCTGCTCGTACGTATACGCGAACGTCGCCGGCTGATCACATTGCTTGTCGATGGCACCCTTCTGGCACAGCCACGGTTGTATCTGCGGTCCCGAGAAGATCGGGCCGCCGATGGGGTGGTTGGTGATCGTGATGCGCGCGCCGCGCCCATCTCGCAGTTGCGCGACGACCGCGTTGGCGCCCAGCCGCAGCCCGGTCAGCAGACCCTCTATCTTGCGATTCGGTCGAAGCGCGAACTCTTGCGTGACATCCGTGCCGTTGAGTGTGACCCTGAGGTCCGACGCCGCCGCATCGCTCGGGATCGCGATCTGCGTCAACACATCACCGCCCGAGACCAAGTCCGCTCGGTTCGAGAGCGTGGTGATGCTTACGGTGTCCGACGGCGCACCGGCGAACGTCACGACGGGCACGATGGCAGCGACGATCATGAGCGACAACGCGATGGCGATGGGACGGCGGGGCGGGCGGTTTCTCACGACGAACTCCTCGTCGACGAGGGCTGGAGTCTCACGCGAAGGATTCGCCCGCCAGGAGGACCAATCCTGCACGAACGTGGGAGAGCTGCGACTCCTCCGACACCACCGTCGTCCGCGACGCTAGTGCTAGCAACGTCACGGGGAAAGGCCGGGCTGACCTCGCCTTCTACACGCCGCCCGGCCATGTCCCGGTGAAGAACGAGCCCGGCACCGAGATCTTATGGTTCAGTCCTAGCGAAGAGCTGCGCACGGCCGAGGCGGTCATGATGAAGAACAGGCAGGCGATGCAGGACGGCTCGGATAGCTAAAACGTGGGTATCGCCTGCGGACGCCTATAGCGCGAGATTGTCTCGCTCTTCCACCACACGTTCTTGTCCTGTTGGGGTTTTTCGGATGTCCTCGCGCTGCACACTGTGCCGGGTGCGCCCCGCTACCGTGAGGAGCAGGCCTGCGATGAATGCCACGATGCCGACGACAAGCAAAATCATCCCGATGGTGTTCAGATTGAAGCCCTTGGTGGTGACAGAGACAGCGAACTCCAAGATCGCGCCCACAACGACTAGGGCTATCCCGGACCCCATGAGGCTCACTCCAGATTCTCTGTTCATGGCGTCACCTCCGTAACCGGCAAGCGACTCAGCAGGCGCTCGTGCCTCTTCGATTTCGTGCTTCCGGTGCATGCCCACCCGGACCTTAACCAAACATCGCGCCCCGTTTGTCCTCGTCACTTAGATCGAACCGCCGCGGCTGGAGGCGGGTATACATCTTGTGTGGGAATCGCCGTTGCTATGCCGTTGGCCACGGCCCGGATTGTCCATTTCTCGCTCGCGGGCTTCATTCTTGCGTTATTCGTTGGCGGACTCATCGTGGGAGGTCTTGGGCGGCTCATCGTTCCGGGCCGTCAGCCGATAGGGATCTTGGCGACGGCAGCGCTCGGCGTCGCCGGCTCGATAATTGGTGGCTTGATCGGTCGCTTTATCTTCGGTCCTCACTATGTTCCCGGGCTCCTTATCTCCGTTGTTGGAGCCGCCCTTCTGATCTGGATCGTCGCGGGACGCAGAAACGCATACTGAAGTCGTTGCCTCATCCGAATCCGATTGCCTCGAGCCTCGGTATTGCCTGGCGGCGGTCTCCCGCCGCAAAGATGGTCACCGCAACGATCGTCTATGACACGGCCTTGCGAGGTGTTCGTCATCAAGAGATGATGCGAGCTCTGCGGACGCCACGCGGCAGCCCGAGCGGCCGGCCGCCCACAGTCAGGAACGATACAGGGGGAGGTCGTAGCCTCCCCGGCTGTACGCGAGCTCGGCGATCGAGTGCATCCGCTCATCATCGTTCTGGTCGACTTCGTCGAGCTGACGCTCGATACGCCGGCCGGCGCGTGAGCAGAAAGTCTCGGCGATGTAGCGCTCCTGGCCGGAAGCCTCCACTCCACGTTCCTCGAAGATCCCATTCACGCGAGACAGCGTCGCGATCTGCGCGTACAGGTCTGCGGCAGCGTCGGCGAGCCGTTTCTGTTGCCATTGCCGGAGCACAACGTTCTCTCCGTGGGTCCGGAGCAGTTTCTCGCCGGTTGCCCGGAGTTTCCGGACGTGGTCGCCTACGGGGTGGGCGAGAACCTCGAGATCTGGATGGATCCCCTCCAGACGTGGTCGGACTATTTCCCGACGAACTTTGCTCACGGCGTAATCGGCGAGCACGCCGATGCTGCCGATGGGATCGGCCAGATTCAGGTGGGCAAGGTCAGTGTGTTCGTCTGCGAGGGCTTTGAGGCCGGAGAGCGCAATGAAGGCGCGCAACACGTCATTGGCACCTTCAAAGATCGGGAAGATTCGAATGTCACGCAAGATGCGCTCGTAGGGCTCGGTCCGCATGTAGGCCTTGCCGCCGGCCAGCTGGAAGGCACGGTTCGCTGCGTACCAGACGAACTCCGTGCTGGATACTTTGGAGATGGCGGATTCGATCGAGTAGTCGGTGACCCCTTCATCGACGAGGCCGGTCGTCAGGTAGACGAGGGACTCCAGTCCAAAAAGGTACGAGACCATCCACGCGATCTTTTCTTGGACCAACTCGAACTCAGCGATGGCGCGGCCGAACTGTCGGCGGTTCTGACATTGCTCAATGGTGAGATCGATGAGCTTCTTCGTCCCTCCGATGACCCCGGTTCCGAGCGACATCCTGCCGTTGTTCAGCGTGTGCATCGCGATCCGGAAACCTTCGCCGGGCTCCCCCAAGAGATTCTCCGGTGGAACCCGTACATCATTGAAACGTAAAGGCCGCAAGTCGTTCGCGCGCAGACCGAGGGTGTCGTAACGCGGGCCAACCTCGAGGCCATCCATGCCCTTCTCGAGGATGAGAGCGACGAATCCTTGGTCGCTTTGTGCGAATGTCACGAGCACATCTTTCGATCCGTTTCCGATGAACCGCTTCTCACCGTTCAGGCGCCACGATCCGTCCGCTTGCCGTTCTGCGCGACTTTGGATGTTGTGTGCGTCCGAGCCGGCGTCGGGTTCGGTAAGCGCAAAAGCTGCGAGCTTCCGGCCCGATGCCAGATCCGGCAAGAAGCGCTCCTTCTGCTCGTCGCTCCCGAATAGGTGAAGCGGCTTCATGCCGATGGATTGATGCACCCCCATGACCACAGAGAGGCTGGCGTCGACGGCACCGTATTCCTCCATGACCCGGCAATAGCCGGTTTGCGAAAGCCCTTGCCCGCCGTACTGCTCACCAACGTAAAGGCCCAGCAATCCGCGCTCGCCGAGCCCCGCAATCAGATCGTCGCCGACCCAGCCCTTCTCGCTCGCCTTCTCGGGGTCATAGCGCTCGTTAACAACATCGTGCAATGAGGAGATGAGGTCCGACACCTTCCTCTGCTCCGCCCGTTCCATCGCAGGAAATGGAAGCACCATGCCGGACTGAACCTCGCCGCAGAACAACGATTTGGCGAACGAGGAGGATGGATGTGTCGCCGGTTCGTGCGCTCGCAGGGCAGACATCGATTAGGAGCCTCTATGCGCACTTGCCCATTTGAGGCCGAAAGAAACAAATTTCCTCTTCAAGGCGTACGTGACCTTACCTGGGGGAGGCGCGCCGCATCGAGCGCGCGCACCACCTCAGGGGGCTGCAAGGTACGTCGCCGCGCGCTCGGGGTTGAGGCCTGTAGCTATCTCTCGGATGATCGACGCGACCCCTCGCCGCGTCAGCCCTGGGCCCAGATCGGGACGCCGTGAACGTGCGCGAAAGGCCGACCACCGGACGGCCTCGGCGAGCGAGGTTGGTTGGCGCGAATCCAGCTCCGACTCGTAATACGGACTGCTTGGTAGGCGACGCTGGACGATGACTCATCAGCCACAAGAGCCTCGCGTGAGTTCGTGTCGACCATGCTGCGACTATGGCGTGGCGGCGTCGAGCATTGCGCGCATCTGCTCGTGAACGACGTTGATGGCTTGCAGCGGCCGGATCATCACGCGGAACTCCACGATGCGGTCGTTGTCGTCACAGCGGATGATGTCGACGCCGTTGACGTACTTGCCGCCGACTGTCGTCTCGAACTCGAGCACCGCCGCGTCGTCGGCGAGGATCTCCTTTGTGTAGCGGAAGGCGCCGTCGCCTCCATCACCGAGAAGCGTCTGGGCCGCAGCATGCAGATACATCGTCGTCACAGCCTTCCCGCGCTGCGGTGTGTAGACGATCGGTGAATAGAACACGACCTCATCGGCCAACAAAGTGTCCAAGTCTTCTGACGAGTTGCCAGCGATGAAACGGTGCCACTCTCCACCACTTGTTCGATCATCTCGCCTCCTCGATTCCGACCAACGAAGTCCACCTCCTGCAGCTGATCCCACGAGATGACTACATTGCA